>Ga0209251_1003131_pt1 | contig 10984 bp, 10 predicted proteins | sample SaaInlV_100m_DNA_6_FD_184665 | JGI IMG/M metagenome (GOLD analysis project Ga0209251, IMG submission 184665) | Marine microbial communities from expanding oxygen minimum zones in the Saanich Inlet - Saanich Inlet SI073_LV_10m_DNA (SPAdes) (version 2) | ecosystem: Environmental > Aquatic > Marine...
TCCCTTTTTGGCTTCCACGATGCGCATGGGCTGGGAGTGGCTATTGACGCCACTTCTCGTGTACCAGAATTACCACTTAATTCACCACCTATACCCAACAGTGCCGTTCTACAAAATACACGACGTGTGGTATTTAAAATACGATGAGCTCAGCAGGGGCAATGTCAGCTACCAGAGCGCGTTTGGGATAACGCCAGAAAACATCGCATCGCACTCGCCTAAACTTTGATCGAAATAAATCTAGCGAGAATTAATCCCTTAAATGCGCGAGCGCCTCGTTTTCAACCTAACAACTTTGTTACGGCAACACCGATAAAGGTACCAACGGAATAACCAAGAATCCCCGTCAACATACCTGGTGTCACCAGGTCCTTCCAACCCTGACCTGCAGCTAGTGCTGCGGCGGTTGCCGGCCCCAGGATGCAAGCATTTGCAGCGACCATCAGCTCCGCGAGGTCGAGCCTCAGCACTCTGCCGACAACCAATATCAGCACGAAAAACATCGCCACCGCGAGACAAATCAACACGACATAGGGAAGCGCTACACCCGCTATCGTCGCGATATCAGCGCCGGCTCCGATAGTGACAAAAAACATGTACATAAAAAAAGTCCCAACCTCAAACTCTGAGTTAAAGCGCTTAACAAGCGGTTTCATGAAGTTGGCTACCAACAACGCCAGTATAGTAATAATGAGAATGGAGTAACTTTCCTGCCCCAGTTTTGCGGAGATCAAATCGGCAAGCGCACAGATAATAAAACTGATGGCCATGGCCGCGGCGAGTCCTGCGACATCAAACGGTTTGGCTGCAGTGGTCTCCTGTTGACCCGCTTCGGTGCCTAGGTTAGCGCCTGCTTCTGAGTAGTAGCGAGAGGGCATGAGCCGACGTACAAAAGCGAGCGCTGGCATGACCATCAGCAAGATCAGAAATAAAACGGCGCCAATCGTATCTGCTGTCAGTGCGGCGACATAATGATTCGGGTCATCAAGTTGTACCGCCTGAGCAGTCGCAACGAAGTTGAGAGAACCACCAATGTAACTCCCTGCCAAGGTACCTGCTACCTTCGATTCATACTCTCCAAAATCAAACGCCAGCGTCAATACGATAATTGACACAGCAATCACCAGCGCCGAAGCAATAAACGCCTTTAGCATGGGCCCCACCTCAGCGAACACCTGCTTTAGATCCGCACGAAACAACAACATAGGAATAGCAAGAGGCACAAGCATCGATCCGACGACACCATAGGCATCTGCACTGTGGGGGATGATTTGAATATTGGACAGCAAGACACCAAGACATAGAATAATGAGAACGCCAGATGCTTTCCGACCAATCGCAGTTGTCTCAACCCAGAATCCGAACGCCGCTAAACCTGTCAGAATACCGGCTATTTGTAGTGTTTCATTTGGAGAGATCAAGCTCATGTTTGTTTCCCGGTTGTTGTTAAAAAATCTGGTGTGAAGTAGTCACCATCTTCAATCAAATCAGCTATAAACCTAACAGCCCTACCCCGTTTAATTCTACAAGAACTTTCCGCCGCACCCTTTTTCATCGGATTTTCCTACCATTTCAGTTGCCTTAATACTGAATATCGCCACCTTTCTGTGGCTTTCAGTCATGAGCAAGTTAATCGTTACTGAGCCCGATTTGATCGCGGAATATCCATATGATGAAGGGCACGTTAGACTAACTATGGCTTTGCTTTAACTATTGCTAAAATTTCTGTAGGCAATAAAACACAATAAGTCATTCATAGAAAGTAACAAGGAGAACCTGCCAATCGGCAGACTGGAGGGCGAGTATCGTTTCGTAAAAACGCGCCTGTACTATTGATTAAGGTGTAACTCTGATGCTTACTTATCAGCATCTCCAACATTCAAACAGAGTAAACATGAAAGTACTGGTCATAGGCGCAAATGGCGTTACCGCAACTCATGTCATCAAACAGTTAGCTGAAAGCAACCATGACCCGGTCGCCATGATCAGAGACCCCTTGCATCGAGAGAAGTTTGACAAGTTAGGCGTCCCCACTGTTCTGGCAGATCTTGAATACCCTATCGATCATGCGGTGCGAGGCTGCGATGCTATTATCTTTGCCGCAGGCTCCGGCGGCAAAACAGGCAAAGACAAGACCGTGCTGATTGATCATATTGGTGCTATTCGTTCCATGGTCGCCGCACAGGTCAATAATGTTCAACGGTATATCATGCTTAGTTCAATCAACAACGATGTAAATAGTCAGTCACCCATTGCACACTACCATCGCGCGAAAGCACACGCAGATAATTTCCTTATCGAGACAGACCTTGATTACACAATCGTTTGCCCGGGTAGATTAACAGACGATGCAGGCTCAGGACTTGTCTCGGTTACAGAGCGCCTGTCAGGCAGCGGGATGTCGTCTCGAGAAAACGTCGCGTTGACACTCGTTGCTTGTCTGGATAACCACAACACTATCGGCAAGGCATTCAGCCTGCTTGAAGGCGACACGACAGTAAATGAGGCCCTACATGCGCTTTGATCAACGGGCAACTAAGACCTCATTTCCATGAGCAACAAGAGAGTTGCGCTAATCGGTTCATTCCTCGAGAGCAACCGATATTCTTCAGTCGTCAACCGAGAGAGATTTCACGTGACTCGCGGTGATAGTATCGTTGATGACGCGCGTTCTGAGTCGCCAAAGCTTTTAAAGGAAGGACAAGGGTTTTTCGCGGCAATGGACGCTTTCGGTGCCTGGCAACCTGTGCCTGTCGCAATGATCATAGGTGGCGCAGGCGGATCAGCAGAACACAAATTTATTCAGGAAGAAACCGCCAACATATACTCGTCGCTTTTAGCTTCATCGCCAGTGGATGCTGTCTATATCCTTAACCATGGGGCAATGATCACAACTGACGATGAAGACCCCGACGGCACACTCTATGAAACCGTCAGACGTGCCGTCGGTGCTCAAACGCCGATCGTCGCTACCGTCGACTTGCATGCAAATATATCGCAAAAGATGGTAGATAATGCTGACATCATCGTCTCTTACATCACTGACCCACACATAGACCAATTCGAACGAGGCCAGGAAGCGGCAGAGTTAGTTCAACAAATGCTAGATGGGTTACAACCAAAAGTGAGCAACATTCGTGTACCCATTGTAGCTCCTAACGTCAGCTTGCTCACCGACCACGGTCCTTACGGAGACTTGATCGATTTCGGGCAAAGCAAGTTAAGCCATGAAATCCTGAATGTGTCCGTGGTCGCTGGATTTGCCTATAGCGACACTTCTACCAACGGGCTTCATATCATCGTCACTGCCAGAAACAACCAAGAAGCGGCCGATCAACTCTGCTTCACGCTAGCAAAAAAAGCCTGGTCTATGCGCCAAAGATTTTTGTGGCACCTTGTTCCTATTGAATCAGCAATAAAACGAGCGGTGAATGTTGGGCATGACGCGAAAAAAGCGCCAATACTTCTTGCAGATTTAGGCGACAATGTCGGTGCTGGTGGGCCGGGCAACACTTTATGGCTGTTAGAAGCATTAATCAAAGCAAAAGCCAAAAACGTGGTCATAGGCAGCTTCTTTGATCCACTTCTCGTTGAAAAAGCAACCACTACCGGAATCGGAAAACCGTTTCAGGCGACGTTCAAAGGTGACACTTGGGATCGTGAGAATCCGCAGTTGGTTGTTGACAGAGTCACCGTTCACCAATTGCACTCTGGCAAGTTTTATATCAAGTCTGGTCCGCTGAAGGGCATGCTCGTCAACGCAGGACCCGTTTGTTTACTGCAAGTGGAGGACATCAGCGTGCTTGTCACAAGCCGCAGACCGATTGTTTGGCCAGACCCTTCATACCTTGAGGCACTCGGGATTGAAATGAGTACTATTCGAACACTGGTACTGAAATGTCGTTCGAACTATCGCGCAGTTTTCGATAAATATTTTGGGGCAGAAAATATGATTGAGGTAGATACACCGGGGCGAACATCTCCAGTACTTACCCGTCACGATTTCAAATTTATTCCGAGACCATCTTATCCGCTAGATACAGATTTCGAATGGCACCCAGAACTGAACCTAGATTAAGATATGAGTACCACCCTCATGCGGAAACCTTGCGAGTTTCCTGATAGACCGTCGATGAACCCAGCGTATCCCTAGCTCAGCTCCTAAAGTCAGAACTCGCACAGAAAACATCCGAAGCTTTCAGACTAGGCTGTTTTCTAGCACATTGCTGACAGCCGAGGATAACTCTCTCGAGCCCCCAGAGAAGAAGTGGTCTGCGCCAGCAATGATTCTGGCGTCTACATTGGCCCACTCACTAAACGCCTGCTCGTCGACATAATCATCGCGATCACCGGCTATCGCAAAGACAGGGCAAGGTAGAGATTCAAAAACAGAAAAATGCATGCGGCCAACGGGAGGAGCGACAAGTAATACCCCAGCCAACTGATCTGAACGATATCTGCTCAAGCCCTGCCACACGACATTTGCCCCAAAGGAGTAACCCACTAACCAAAGTTTCTGCTTGGGCCGTTTATTTTCCAACCAACTCACAACGGTATTAAGGTCTTCGATCTCACCCACACCCTTATCGTGCTCACCATCACTACTGCCTACGCCGCGAAAGTTAAAGCGAAGACAATTGATGCTGCATTCATTAAATGCTGAGGACACTAATTGAAGAACGCCATCGTGCATTGAACCACCCATTAGCGGGTGAGGATGACAAAGAACAGCTGAGCCAATCGCATCTTGCGTTTCGTCCCACTGCGCCTCTATGTTGCCTGCCGACCCTTCGATAAACATCACTTGCTCCAATCTTATTTCTCTGACGGGTCCAGCCTAAGCAGCACAAAAGGTGGCCTCTCAACATCACCTTCCTTTACCGCCTTCCAATAATCATATTTATTGGCTAGCGCAGAGAACGCTTCTTCAAATTCGTCTTCATCTACGATCAAATGCACTGATCTCGGATAGAGTTTGCCTCCTATCCTGATCAGCACTTCAGGATTTTTTGCAACAATACGATTCCAGTATTTTCCCTCTGGAAACGCCGCCGGCTCACTGTATATCGAAGGCATGAAAAGCTTTTCACCGGTAGTCGCTGCAACAACAGTAATGGAGAATGGTATACCGTACCAAGGATGAGTCTGAAGAAAGACCTCCCTTTGCTCGTTACTAAATGTCCAATCAGTGATTTCAGCGGTCACTAGCTCGCCAGATAACCACATACCAGGCGTACGGTCTACCGGCTCACAAGCCGATAGAAGACACGCAAACAGCACAACCGATAGCGTCTTGTTCATTGTGCAGATCTCTCTTAGTCTGAACGGAATATACTAGCACAGCTCGCTTTCAGCTCTATGCAGGCGTCTTCGAGCGCTCGCTTGTGTCTGGTAGCCTTCGATAATTCAGCAACGCGACAATCATCACTAAACCCACAGCCGCCACGCGCCCAGTGATACTCGGAAAAACTAATATCACAATGGACAGACCCGCTAGCCCAAGCTGCCAGTTGCCTACCTGAGTAAACAGAAAACGCGTCGTCACCATTGCGATAGCCACGATCAGCGCAAGGGTTACCAGCCCGGCCAACAACACATCGGGCCAACTGTTCTGTCCCGTTAGTAACAGCGGTGAGTAAGCCATCATCAGCGGAATCACAAAAAGCCCCGACGCGAGACGGAATGCCTCTACCGCTGAACGCATAGGCTGCGCGCCTGCAATACCTGCACCGGCAAAAGCCGCCAGCGCAATCGGAGGCGTGACATTTGAAGTCTGGGATAGCCAAAAGATAATCATATGCGCGGTGATCAACGTTAGCCCAAGTTCCTGTAGCGCAGGCCCAGTCATCACCGCCAGCACAATATAAGCCGCCGTCGCCGGCAGCCCCATACCCAATACCAGTGCGGCAATTGAAATGAGTATCAATGCCAACCAAAGTTGTCCATTCGACATACCAACCACGGATTCAGTGAACTGCAAGCCAACCCCGGTTTGTCCTATCGTGCCAACCACGATGCCTGCAACCGCACAGGCAATCGTTATTGGTATCGCGAGTATGGCTCCCTGGTGCAGCGCATCAATGAGCAATTGTAAATTCACTCGGGTGTGAGATCGGAGCAGGCTTGCTGCAATCACCGCAGCGCAACCACTGACGCCGACAAGTACCGGGGAATAATTCTGGACCAACAATGCGGTGATAATCACGAGAGGCAATAAGAAATGAACGCCATCTTTGATGACCTGCCAGGCACCGGAGGCAACGTTCATGCCCTGAATGCCTGACTTAACCGCCAGAATATGAACGTAGAGCAAGACGGAGCCAAAGTAGAGTAATGCCGGAACAAGGGACATCCATACGATGTCTGCGTAAGCTGTCCTCGTAAACTCTGCCATGACAAAAGCACCCGCACCCATAATCGGCGGCATAATTTGACCACCGGTTGAAGCGCCTGCCTCAATCCCAGCCGCCTGCTCTGGCTTAAAACCCAACTGTTTCATCATCGGGATGGTTAGCGACCCTGTGGTCACTGTATTCGCAATCGCGCTACCAGAAATTGATCCCATCGCGGCGGATGCAATCACACTGGCCTTGGCTGGTCCACCGCGATACTTTCCGGCAACGGCAAAAGACAGGTCGATCATAAATTTGCCCGCACCGGTCACCTGCAGAAAAGCGCCAAACAGTACAAAACTAAAAACAGCACCCGCTGCGATCCCGATAGGGGCTCCAAATAATCCAGCATTACTATAAACGTGAAAACGAACCAGTCGCTCAAAACTAAAACCACGAGAAGCGAGCACATCGGGTAACAGATTGCCGAAGGCACCATACAAAATAAACACTAACCCTACGACTAGCATGACGGGCCCCACGGCACGCCGAGCTATCTCAAGCGTTGCCGCAACGATGATAATGCCCGACGCAAAATCAAACCCGTCGAGACCATAAAGCAAATGATCGAGTCCTTGGTAGTCGAACTGCAACACTCGTACAGTCGCCGCCAGCACTAGAGGTATTGCTAGATAATCAATAAACCTTGCTGAATTTAGTGGGTAAACAAGAAAACCAAGACACAGCACCCATGCCAGGTGTACGGGTCTAAAATAGGTTGCCGGCTGCAGACCCAACACTTCTTCAAAGGGGATGACGCCAGGCGCAAAGAAACCCGCCAAAGGTTGCCAAATCTGATAAAGCGAGAGTGTAACGGCAAGCGCCACCGTACTTGTGACCAAGATCTTTTTCATCACCCAGCGCCACAGGCCACGCCTGTGTCCTCTAGGTATTCCAACGTCCCGTTATGCAACGGCACAGCACTCAGTTTCCTGATATTATCAACCGTCATCGATTTTGCTACCGCGGAAATTTTTAGCAGGGACTCCCTATGCGCATAAATCGTACAGGTGAGCGCTCGAGCAACATCGTTTGGCATATCTTCATGTACCACTACAACGCTCCATATTCCCAGTGCTTGTACGTCACTATCAACGCCGTTATAAGTTAATGCGGGTATGTCGGTGCGACTGTAAGCTGGATGGTCCTGATTCAGTTTCACTAGCTCATCGGTCGTCAATGGTATTAATTTCAAATTGCGGGTGACCGACAGTTCAGTCACTGCCGCAATACCAAGGCCTCCGACCACAAATCCCGCATCGATAGTCCCATCCTTTAACGCGCTCGTTGTCTCAGCGAAATTAAGATAGACCGGGGCAATATCATCTACACCAAGTGATGTCAGCACATTATTAGCGGCCACGGCGGTACCTGAACCCGCAGCACCCAGGGCGACACGCTTGCCGCCAAGTGATGCGACGCTGTCGAATTCAGATTCTGCAAGCGACAAGATATGCACAATGTTCGGGTAGGCAGTGAACAAGACGCGGAGCGGCAGAGGCTCTGGAAAGCGACCCCCACCGACGTAGGCTGACGTGACGACATCAGCCATGGCTATGCCCATTTCGCTCTCTTTTCTAGCAACCTGAATCACATTGATCACCGAACCACCGGTGACTTCGGCTTTAACATTGATGTTGTTCAGTCTTGCTGACCAAATAGAGGCCATACCCCCGCCATAAGGGTAGTAAAGGCCAGCCGTACCACCTGTCGCGATGGAATAGGTACTCCGATTGTCGTCACAGCCGGCAAGCAAGCCCAACAGTAGTATCACCAAAAATATTTTAGGCATGATTGATTGCAGGCTTGTTGGCTTCAAGGTCGTGACTCGGGAATCAAACGCACTGGCAATTCCAACAGACCTCGGGCTGAAAGCCCTGGCTTATAGCGCGCCTGATCAGTATCACACTGAATATCTTTCGTACGATCTAACAACGTTTTAAAGATAATCTCCATATCCAGACGCGCCAAATTGTTACCTAGACAAAGGTGGGCTCCGCGACCGAATGCAATATGGCGATTCGGGGCGCGCTCAATCTCAAACTTATCAGCATTGGGGAATTGCGCCGGATCTCTGTTTGCGGATCCGTAAAGCAAGCCAAACTTGGTTCCCTTCGGATAAGTTCGGCCCATCACCTCGACCGGTTCGCTCGCATAGCGATGAAAGAATGGCAACGGAGAGTCATACCTAAACATTTCATGTATGGCCGTTCCGGTTAGCTCTGGTGCCGATCTCAACTTCTTGTGTTGATCCGGGTGCGAGAGCAACGCCAGCAGCCCTGTTCCCAAAACGTCTATTGTCGAACCGTGTCCGCCTGCAAGTATTAACAAACTTAACGAAATCAACTCTGTTTCATCAAGCTCACCGGCGTTCTTTGCCGCGATAAGAACTGAAAGCAAATCATCCTGTGGATTATTCTCTCGCGCTGCAATCAGTCTAACAAGATAGTCTTTGAACTCCGTGGTTGCTGATTCCGCTAGCTGCTTGTTAACTTCTGTTCTGTCAGCATCAAAGTACTGAACAATGTTCTCAGACCAAATACGTAATTGCGGACAGTCCTCGTCAGGGACACCGAGTATATTGCCAATAATATGACCTGGCACGTGAGCGGCGAGTTCTGCGACAAAATCAATATCCCGTTTCTCAAGTAAGGGAGTCAGCAAACGATCGACATATTGCTGAATCATGTTGCGATGTTTCTCGACGAACTGGCGAGAGAACTCACGCAACACCAACATCCGTAGTCGACGATGATGACGACCATCCTGTTCCAGCATACTCAGTTGAACAAGCTGTTCATGATTTGGCATGTCATGAAAATTCGCCAACTTTTGTTCCTGGAGCACAAACTCTTCAGGCATCACCGCTGCCAATGAGCGAACCATCGCGCCTTGTCTGGCGACTGCTTCGACATCCTTATATCGTGAAAGCAGGTGTACGTTCATGTCTTCAAAATAATATGGTGCTTTTAGTGCTCGTAGGCGCGCGTAAACTTCATAAGGGTTACTGGCAAACGCTGGCGTGAGAGGTTGAAACATGATGTAAGTATCTGTCGCTATGTTGCTGTCTAGAATATCTCCAAGCATGCAAGACATCCACCATCACTGGTAATAAGCCAACTTTGTCTTGCCAACATCTATAGTCCGCACTCAACATGTCGTAAACTGTCGACACGTGAATACAATTTTCCACAGGAAATAAACATGTCAGTAACACCTCTCGGAGTCACCTTTGGCAGTCTCGCGGTACTAGGCCCCGCCGCGGCAACAGATATCGCCATTAGCGCACAGAATATGGGCTATAGCTCCTTCTGGACCGTAGAAGCTACCGGCACCGACGCTATGTCTCTGCTTGGGGCGGCCTCGCAGGCTGCACCGAAACTGGATATGGGTACCGGCATTATTCCGGTGCAGTTGCGCGCACCAACGCTGACCGCCATGACCGCCGCCACACTGCAGGCGCTTACTCCTGACGCAGATATTTTGTTGGGTCTCGGGGTTTCAGCGCCAGGCATACTTCGCGCCCACGGCGTCGAAGCAACCAACAGGCCGATAGGGCTGATGCGCGAATACGTTGCACTGCTGCGTGAATGTCTGTCCGGTGAGTCGGTGACCTTCGAAGGCGATTTCTATCAAGTGAAAAGGTTCAGATTGGGTATGCGGTTAGGAGATCGAAAACCGAAAATCATCATGGCTGCGCTGAACCCGCAGATGCTGAAGCTCGCAGGCGAAATAGCCGACGGCGTGTTACTCAATTATCTGCCGGCATCTCATGTCGGTGCATCAGTCGAGCAGGTCCGCAAAGGCGGTGATGCAACCATCTACGCCTACGTTCATGCCGCCGTGGGTAGTCTAGAAGAACGGGCCAACTCCGCACGCAGGGACTTGTTCAACTACGCGATGGCAGACGGTTATGCACGGATGTTCAAAGAGGCAGGATTCGAAGCTGAGGTTAACGAACTACGTCAGAAACAGTCAGAAAAAGATCGCGAAGGTGCTGTTGCTGCGATATCGGAACGTATGATCCAGGCGATCGACTTTATAGGCTCCGAAACAGCAGTCACGGATTTTGTGAAGACTTACATAGATGCAGGTGTTGAACATCCAATTTTGATGCCAATGCCGTGGGGAGAAGATAGGCGAGCCGTCACTGACGCTACGATGAGAGCAGCCATTGAGGCGGTAAAATGAACGAGAAACCGAGTTCGCTACAAAAGCCTAAAGGCTGGGATGAGCGATACGCGACTGAAGACTACCTTTTTGGCACTGAGCCTAACGACTTCCTCAGGTCTGTCTCTGAGAAAATACCGGCATCATCCAATGTGTTATGTCTTGCTGATGGTGAAGGTCGCAATGGTGTTTTCCTGGCCAGTCTAGGTCACAGCGTGACAAGTGTCGACATGTCTCAAGTTGGTCTTCAAAAAGCTCAGCAGCTCGCAGGAAAAAACGATGTTCCTCTGACAACAATTCACGCTGACCTGACTGAATACGACCTCGGTGCAAACCGTTGGGACTGCATTGTCTCGATCTTCTTCCACATACCAAAAAATCTACAAGACATCATCTACCCTAGGCTGCTCAAATCTCTGAGG
>Ga0209251_1003139_pt1 | contig 10971 bp, 9 predicted proteins | sample SaaInlV_100m_DNA_6_FD_184665 | JGI IMG/M metagenome (GOLD analysis project Ga0209251, IMG submission 184665) | Marine microbial communities from expanding oxygen minimum zones in the Saanich Inlet - Saanich Inlet SI073_LV_10m_DNA (SPAdes) (version 2) | ecosystem: Environmental > Aquatic > Marine...
CAGTAAAATTATTAAAAGGACCGTCAATAACTTTAACGGATTCACCCACCACAAACGGAATTTTCAATTCCTCTTCTGTTTCTGACAGCTCGTCCACCTTACCTAAAATACGATTGACTTCTGACATTCTCATAGGTACAGGCTCACCACCTTTTTCAGTACCTAAAAATCCAATAACATTGGGTATGCTTCTAATTACGTGCTTAACTTCACCCACCAATGCGGCTTCAATTAAAACGTAACCAGGAAGATACGCTCTCTCTTTATTTACCTTCTTACCATTACGGATCTGAAAAATTTTTTCAGTTGGAATTAAAACTTGTTCGATATTCTCGTCCAAAGATTTCATCCGGCCCATTTCGATTTCAAGGTATTCTTTTACTCTTTTTTCCTTTCCACTTATCGCACGAACGACGTACCACTTTTTAGTAATTTCACTCATTTCAATCGTTTAGAAAAAATTGTAAATATATCCAAGTACTCCATTCCACCAAAAGTTTGGATCATTTCCAAACACTTTATCCATCACAAAAATGGTAAGTGACAATATAATAGAAGCCACAACTACTAGAACCGTGTTATTCTGTAATTCCTCCCAAGTTGGCCAAGTTACGTTGTGAACCAGTTCATTGTAGGTATCTTGTATATATGCTATCACTTTCATTACTATCTTTCTTTAATCCTGCACGGGCGGTAGGATTCGAACCCACGACCAATGGTTTTGGAGACCACTACTCTACCAGCTGAGCTACACCCGTTTAAAAAGGGGAGCCGCTGGCTCCCCTTATTTTAAACTTTATATTTTTTCTTACGAAACGATTTCCGTAACCTGTCCAGCTCCAACAGTTCTTCCACCTTCACGTATTGCGAAACGAAGACCCTGGCCCATGGCTACAGGAACGATCAACTTAACATTGATTGTTACATTATCTCCAGGCATTACCATTTCACGACCGTCAGTTAAAAAGATTTCTCCTGTTACATCAGTTGTACGGAAATAAAATTGTGGTCTGTATTTGTTATGGAAAGGAGTGTGACGTCCACCTTCTTCTTTCTTCAAAACATATATTTCAGCTTTAAACTCTTGATGTGGTTTAGTTGAACCTGGCTTACAAATAACCATACCTCTTTTGATTTGAGACTTCTCAATACCTCTCAAAAGGATACCAACATTATCACCAGCTTCACCTCTATCTAGAATCTTACGGAACATTTCAACACCCGTTACAGTTGATGTTAATTTTTCATCACCCATACCTAAGATCTCAACAGGATCTCCTGTGTTACAAACACCCGTTTCGATTCTACCCGTTGCAACCGTACCACGACCTGTAATCGTAAATACATCTTCAACTGGCATTAAGAAAGGCTTATCAACATCACGTGGAGGAAGTTCGATAAACGTATCAACCGCTTCCATTAATTCATTAATCGTAGCAACCCACTTATCTTCATTGTTCAATGCACCAAGTGCTGAACCTTGAATAACTGGTGTGTTGTCACCGTCATATTGGTAGAAAGAAAGCAATTCTCTTACTTCCATCTCAACCAATTCTAATAATTCTTCATCATCAACCATGTCCACTTTGTTCATGAAAACAACCAATCTTGGAACACCAACTTGTCTTCCTAATAGGATGTGCTCACGAGTTTGTGGCATTGGGCCATCTGTTGCAGCAACAACTAGAATAGCACCGTCCATCTGAGCAGCACCAGTAACCATGTTCTTTACATAATCGGCGTGACCTGGACAGTCAACGTGAGCGTAATGACGGATTTTTGTTTCATACTCAATATGAGATGTGTTAATAGTAATACCACGCTCTTTCTCTTCAGGAGCGTTGTCAATTGAACTAAAATCTCTTGCAGATGCAAGACCTTGGTTTGACAATACGCTTGAAATCGCAGCTGTCAAAGTTGTTTTACCGTGATCTACGTGACCAATTGTACCAATGTTCACGTGTGGTTTGGAACGATCAAAATTTTCCTTTGCCATTTTTCTATTTGTTACTTAATTAATAATTTACTTTTTTACAACATTCCTGCGCAAGCGCATTTTTTTTTACCTGTGAGCCAATGACGAGATTTGAACTCGTGGCCTCTTCCTTACCAAGGAAGCGCTCTACCCCTGAGCTACACCGGCAGCTCAAACGAAAGTGAGCGGGAGACGAGGGTCGAACTCGCGACATTCAGCTTGGAAGGCTGACGCTCTACCAACTGAGCTACTCCCGCTTATTTTCTTTCTGTGGGGAGAGCAGGATTCGAACCTGCGAAGGTAAAACCAACAGATTTACAGTCTGTCCTCGTTGGCCGCTTGAGTATCTCCCCAACAATTCCGAGCCGATGGAGGGATTCGAACCCCCGACCAGCTGATTACAAATCAGCTGCTCTGGCCAACTGAGCTACATCGGCAATTTGTTGGTATCACAAAAAAAAAGAACGTAATACACCCAAAATCTTTATTTTTGGGACTGCAAATGTATGAAAGTTTTTTTTATCACAAACTATTTTTTTAATATTTTTAATCTATAAATTTCTTTTGTCAACTTCGTTAAAATCAATATTTTGCAAAGTCTAAATATGAAAGTTAAAAAAAACGCCATTGTTTGTGTATCTAACGACCTTATCACAGATAACCGTGTAGCCAAGACTTGCGCAGTACTTAAGGAGCTAGGTTATAACGTGATCTTGGTGGGAAGAAAGAAAAAAAACAGCCCAGATATGCCTTCAAGGACTTATCAAACAAAGCGTATGCACTTGTGGTTTGAGAAAGGACCTTTATTTTATCTGAATTTAAATTTTCGGATTTTCTTATTTCTTCTTTTCAAAAAAACCAATCTCATTTTCTCAAATGATCTAGATACATTACCGGCTTGTTTCCTGGCTTACCTTTTTAAACCAAAAGCGAAAATCATCTATGATACTCATGAATTGTTTACAGAAGTCAGTGAGCTTAAGGAACACCCTTTTAAAAGAAGCATCTGGTTGAGATTAGAGAAATGGATTTTCCCAAAACTAAAAACAGTAATTACGGTAAATGATTCCATTGCGGCTATATACCATCAGAAATATAAGGTTCCAGTCCATGTTGTTCGAAACATCCCACTTCCGTATGAAATTCAAAATGGCGCTGCCAATTATAAATCATTGGGAATAAACGAGAATGACTTTATTGTTATTATCCAGGGCTCTGGCCTAAATAAAGACAGAGGTATCGAAGAGTCAATTTTATCAATGAAGCATTGTAAGAATTGTGTTTTACTGATTGTAGGAGATGGGGATATTGTTCCTGCGGCCAAAGTTTTGGTAGCAGAACACAAGCTTTCCAAGTTTGTGAAATTCTTCTCCCGAAGACCTTATCCTGAATTAATGAAAATAACTCAAATGGCAGATCTTGGACTTCTCATGGATAAGGCGGTAAATCAAAATCATGAACTTGCATTACCCAATAAACTATTTGATTACATGCATGCGGGAACACCAATATTAAGCAACCGCCTAAAAGAAATTGAAAAATTCATTGTTAATTACGATATCGGAATTATAATGGAAGATATTACTCCCGAAGGTATTGCAAGTTCTATTATGGACTTCAAAGAGAATCAGAAACTTCAACATCAATTGAAAGAAAATTGCATTTCTGCGGCAAAGAATGAAAACTGGTTAATTGAAAAACTTAAACTAATCGAAGCTATAAATCAATGATTTATTGTTTTTTAGAATTCAGCTGAATCAAATAGCCCAGTTTATAAAAATTGAATAAAACGATACTTGACCAACCCAAACTTAATAGAAACCGAATCGGCTTTCCGAATAATAGAAATGAAATTCTAAACGATTTCGAATTCTTATATCTATTGTAATATTTTAAAATCCTTACCTTTTCAAGTAATTCGTGGTCAAAGCTTACCATCCTCCATGCTTTTAATAAATTACCAAGTCCTTCCTCAGTTTTTAAGAGGAATTCTTCATTGGTATCCAAATCGCCATTTAAAACAGGATTGTTCAAATGTTGAATTTCAATATTGTTTTTATTCAATTCATAACCAAAAAGAGTATCCTCATGACCATACCCACTTAACTTTTCGTTGAATGATACTTTTTGAAAACAGCCTTTAGAGATGATAAAGTTATTCGTTTTAAATGTGGTGTTAGAGTTCAGTTTTCTTCTCTCAGCGCTCTGACTTTCTATTTTGGCCCCGTAGGACCACCTCAGTCTATATAGTCGTTTAGGTTGTTCCTTTTGATATACGCTAGAGCCAACAACAACAGATGGATGATGATGCTCCAAATACTCTTGATAAAAGCGAATATAACGATCATCAATAATAGTGGAATCGCAATCAATAAATAGCAAGTAATCAGAATCTGTATAATCTAAAAATCTATTTCTAATTTTAGATCTTCCGATGTTGCTATCCAAACGGATATATTTTACATCTTTGGATAGAACAGAATTTATTTGATGAAAAGCTGTTTCTGAATGATCATCTAAAACAACAATATTGACGAAACCTTTGGTTAGCTTTGTTTGTTTGATTAGCGCATAAACAAGACCTGTAATATCCTGATTATAAACGGGTATACAAACGGTAAGTGTCAAATGATATCTATTAAGCCATTGTATTTGGCGTTCCGAAATTCATTGGAGGCATCCCATTCTTCGGGTCCTCAATTACCCCGAATTGATCTTCATATTTGGACATATTGTCTTTCAATGCCTTAAGAAACCTCTTGGCATTCTGAGGGGTCATAATCACTCTAGACTTAACTTTACCTTTGGGCATTCCAGGCATTACCTGAATAAAATCACAAATTACCTCTGACGGGGAATGGGTGATTACAGCAAGATTAGAATATATGCCTGATGCGATTTCTTCTGACAATTCAATATTCATTTGATTTTCTTCAGCTTTCTTTGTCATATCATTTAAAGTTCTGATTCATATTCATTAAAAATGATTCCATTTTCTTCAAGACTCTTTAAAATGGGTTCATATATTTCTTTTTGTATCGGTAACGTCACACCCTTGACATTTATTTGGTCGTTTAAAATCATTCTTGCCGAAATTGCAATAGGAAGACCTACGGTGTTTGACATAGCAGTGTATGTTGGATCTTCACCAATACTAATCATGGAAGATACGATTTTTTTATTTTTCCCATCCTGCTCAAACTCAAACTCATGATACATCACCAGCATGTCTTTATCTTCATTTGATAGCGACATTTTTCTTACCATTAATTTTTCTAGGAGTTTCGCAGGGGTTGCCCCTTCAAATCCAAAATCAGTATCGTCATCAAATACACCAAGCCACTCAAATTGGTCATAAAGATACATCCTGTCCTCCCTTAAGAAATATTTAAACTTATCTTCAACCGACAGGTTAGGTATGTAAGGTAAAAATGCATTAAGGAAATCGCGTGGACTTATTTGAGAAGCATTTGCCATAGCAAAAGAATCATCTGTCATACCAAGTTCAATAAACACATTAAAACCCTTGCAGAAGTTGGGTCTACGCAATGTCCCTCTGTACAGAGTAGCAATTCCTTTTAAACCATATGTTTCTTGATAGGATAACGAATCTCGATTTGGGTACCCCACAAACTTACCATGTCCCGGAATCGTAATACGGTCTAATCGATCAAATAAACGATTATATGGTATGTACTTAAATTTATGATTATCTAAAAACATAGCTGTTCCACCTTTACCTGCAAGAACAACGTTTCTTGGATTCCAAGTAAACTTATATCTCCAAGGATTATTATCATGTTCTTCGGCAACGAGTCCACCACAAAAAGACTTAAAACTATGAAGAGTATCTCCGTTATCTTTAATTTTATCAATGATTTTCATGGCACTCATGTGATCAATTCCAGGATCAACACCAATCTCATTCATAATCGTTATTCCAGCATCTATGGCTTTTTGGTTTAACGCTTTCATTTCAGGAGAAATATATGAAGGGGTTATGAGGTTTTTTCTTGCCCTAATGCAATCCTCTGCAACCTCAACGTGAAAACGAGCTGGAAGCATGGAAATCACCAAATCAGCATTTTCTATTTCAGCAAGCCTAACACTTGAAACGGTAGCATCAAAATCAAGAGCCTCCGCATGCTGATTATTATTAATTAAAGATAGGATCCGATTTTTATCTCGATCTACTATTCTTAGCCTCCAGTTTTCTTTTTCGCAATGTTGCAATAAGTACCTGATCATAGATGAAGCAGATAGCCCTGCTCCAAGTATTAGAATTGTTTTCATGTAAACTCTTTATTTACGAGATTTAATAAGAGGAATAAGGGTATCGAAAAGCTCCGATTCATCCCAAGGTTTGGCCAAAAACTGCTCCAATAAATTTTCTTCTTTCAGAGAATTCACAGATGAGGTATTTGCCTGACCTGAAAGCATCACACAACGCAAATCAGCATGTTTCGCTTTGACAGCCCGAATAAGGTCCGCACCAGTCATTTTTGGCATTTGATAATCAACAATAACAAAAATTATATCTATGCTTTCTGATACCATTTGGTCAATGTTTTCAAGAGCAACCTTAGGATCGGTGAAATACTCTATTAGAGTACATTTTTGATCCATAATTTTGGACAATTGAAAACCCAACATTTGGAGAATGTAAGGGTCGTCATCAACACAAATTACAGCATATTTAAATTCTGTCATATTTCAAAAGTAATTATAAATTTGGTCATCTTATCTGAAGACTCAATATTAATATTTGCTTTATGTTCTCTCAAAACATTTTTCACAATACTAAGTCCTAAACCAGAACCACTCTTCTTCGCTTTTGTAGTATAAAACTTATTAAAAATCGATGAAATGATCTCTTTTGGTATTTCAGGGCCATTATTCTCAAAAGTGACTTTTATCTGTCCTGCCTCTTGTACACCTATGATGCCAAAATATTTATCTTCCTGATCGGACATGGCTTCAAGAGCATTTTTAACAATATTTGACCACAATTGAAATAACTTGATATCATACCCCATGAATTCTATTGATTCATCAACCTCAAATTTTAAATCAACATTAAGATTGATTTCATAGTTGAAAACCCCTAAGACGGTAGAAATATTATCACGAAGATTAATCATTTTTCTTTCGACCGTAGTTTCCCCTTTGATAAAAGCCCTCATATCTTGCACAACCCGGACAGCTTTATCGCTTGATGTTTTAATTGTATCCAATTGCGCCATCGCCATTTGAACCTGATTGAGTACTTCTAAATACTCTATTCCATTCTCTTTATTTATAATCTTATCGATAAGCTTATCCTGAGAATCATTAATTCGGCATTTGACAAATAAATCAACATACTTTAATAACTGCACTTCATTTTTACCCGGATATTTTATGGCTAAGAACTGTTTTATATGCTCCTTTTCTTTTCGCATTTGCAAACCACCCACATAAATTTCGATTTTATTTTTCTTTACATAATCTATAATCTCAATCAATTCGTTCTTGCTAAAATCATTAAGATCATCTCTAAACAATTTATCAATGATATAACTCACATTATCAGATCCAACTCTAATTGTTCCTAAAGGAGTATTTAAATCATGTGCAATACCTGCAGAAATTTCACCGATAGTTACTAGCTTTTCTTGCTCGAGTATAGACCTAGATAAATCGATATTCTTTTTTGTGTTTTCAATAACCTTTTTCTCTAAAGATTTATTGATATTTGACAGAGCCTCTTTCGTGCTTTGCAGTTCTTCAATAAATCTCATCCGATTGAAAACATTTACAATCATCTGAGCATATACACGTAGAAGTTTTTTCTCATTAGAATCAAATTCTCTCTTAACCTTCATGATGTCAAAACCAATAAAACCAATGGCCTTCTCACCATCCATCATTGGTACCGAAATCAAACTCTGAATTCCTTCTTCACTCAAAACACCGTGAATCCTCTTGTCTTTTACCATTTCAACATCAGGGAATTCTACAAAATCTCCCTTTTGATGGCTGCTAAGAGAATAAGGAACGTCAGAAAAAGGCATTGCCGTTAGTGAATGTATTTGTTCAGGTATTCCCCGTGCTACCCATTCATGAGTAATGCAACAAACTTCCTCTTCGTAATTATATCTAAATACATAAGCTCTATCCGCAGAGGAAAATGCTGCAATATCTTCAAGCGACTGGTTGATTAATTTATTAATCTCTGATATTGGTGCATTTATATATTCTGTCGAAATCTGCATTAAAAGATTTTGAAATTCAGACATGTTAATGAGTTCTCTTTCCGCTTTTAAGACGGAAGTAACATTAAACAAATAAGACTCCGAGCCACAAAATTCACCGTTTACGAGAATGGGTTTAGACCTTCCTTTTATATCCAATATGTTTCCCTTTTTACCAATGAACTCACAGCTCAACTCCTCCACTTCTTCACCCCTCATCAATGCTGGCATTACGACACTAAACTCTTTCAGTGTTTGATCCGTAAAAAATTCCAGTATCGCTTTTCCTTCCACTTCTTGAAAAGTACTAAAGCCCATATTTTCTAGCCAGGCTTTATTTACATATTTTATCTGACCTTTCTCGTTTAAAGAATGAATCATTTCAGAAGAATTATCGAGAATACTTCTGTAGTTTTTTTCATTCTCTTCGATTAAATGCAACTGTCTTTTGTGTTCTGTTAGGTCAGACTCAATGGCAATATACCCAGTCAATTGATCTTCATCATCTTTAATTGGAACAATATTTAGACTTAGCCAATACTCTTTTCCAGTTTTTGATCTATTCAAAATCTCAATATCACTGATGATTTCACCTTTATTTAATTTCTCCCGAATTTTCAAAATGGTTTCAGGATTGGTTTTATCAAACTGAAACATTCTTGGAGTCTTCCCTATAATCTCATCTCTTGAATACTCAGTCATTCGAACCGTGGCATCATTTACCCAAACAATATTTTGATACGCATCAGTAATGACCACCAAGTTGGTTGTTTTTGTAGCAACATGAGACAGTCGCTTTACTTCTTCCTGAATATTAATTCGATCTGTTATATCTTGAATAGAACCAATTAATTCGATAGGCTTATCATCTTCAAAACGTATTTGTAATACTTGATTTACAATCAAAATTTGGCCATCTGAAACTCTTTTGATTTTAAAATCGGAGGAGAAATTCGTCTGTTTATTCTCAATCATCTCACTCCAAATACGTTGTAAATATCCTTCGTCTATCTCTTCGTATAGACCCTGAAGTCCAGCAAGGTTTTTCTTGATTCCTTTTGAAACCCCCAGAATTAAATCGAACTCATCCGAACTATTCCAAGAATCATTTAAAAACGAATATTGTAAAGTTCCAAATTTTGCATTTTTCTGAGCCAAAGCCATCTGAGCCTGAGTCTCTCTTAAGTCTTTTGCTCTTTTATCGACCAACTCCTCTAAACCAAAAACAAATTTATCATTTTTAGATTTCTGTTCAATAAGATTGTTTTTCAATTCGTTAATCGACTTAATTAACAAACCTATTTCATCATTAGCACTGTATTCTGGAAGCTTTGTAGAAAAGTCTTGTTTACTTAACGCCAAAGTGGATTGTGTCAGTCTTAAAATTGGTCGAGACAGCCATCCCGCCAATAAATAGAATGTAACCGATAAAAATAAAGCAATACCAAATAAAATCATGTAAATCGGATAGTTCATCTGAAAGATCTCATCTTCAATACCTGCTTTTAAAATGGCAATCCTTACGAAACCATTTACCCTATATCCATCACTATTTCTATAGTTGAATTTCCAATCTTCATAAATATATGCGTCATTATTTAATTGCTTTTCACCACCCTCGCCTTCTTTAGAATATTTGTGCTCTATTTTTCCGTTTTCATAAATCTGTATATAGTCTATGTCGTGGTCATTTTTTGCAAAATCAATGATTTCTTTGACACGCATAAACACCTGTGTTTCATCAGAATCAGTGAAGGCCAACTCATAACTTTTAGCCACTGTTTTTGCCAGCTCCTGTACTTGCCCTCTCTTATTGTCTAACAAAAACTGCTCTTGTTTTCGTGGGTAATACCAAGCAGAAATAGATATAATAAAAATCAGGGCAACGGTAAAAGGAAGCCATATTTTAAAAGTAAAAGAGTTAAAAAACTTACTCATTTAACTTAATCTTTAAATTTTCTGGGACTTTATTGCTTTTTTCAACAATAGCAATTGCCCCTGGGTTTAACTTCACAAATTCAATCAACTCTTGATCTGAAGCGAAAAAATACGGTGGGTCATTCCTACCCTGAAAAACCAAAGAATACCAATATTTTTTAACTGCAAAAAACGATTTATTAAACATTAAATTAGAATACCATTCCACGTTTGGATGGTTCGATGAAGCAAGTGCAACGATAACCGTCTTTTTATTCGGCCATTTATTATACTTACCCTTAAAGTATTCTTTGATTGTTGTTTCACTAATTTTTTCGGAGCCCGTCTTATTGCCTATAACGACCACTGAAACATCGTTCAGATTGGTTTGGCTATTCAGATTATTCCCAGTAACCAAAAATAATACGATAATTAGGAAATGTCGCAAACTATAGACCATAAGACATTTGGATTTTAAATTCGTACTTAGATCCTAAAGAATGATCATTCATGTTTGTATAATACTCTAATTGAGCCTTTAGATTTAATCTTTCTGAATATTCATATTTATAACCAAGAATAAACTTCATTCTGTCATAAGGGTAGGTATGAAGATCATTTTCACCCGTATATAAAACATCAAATCCTGTAAAAACTACATTCTTTTCTAGAAACCTTCTGCCAACATATGTATAGTTTGATATATTATTTGATACTCCAAGCGTATCCGTTTTCGTTCGGTTAAAACTAAATTCATTTAGAACTTCCCACTTTTCACCAAAATAAGCAATTGAAGCGTTAAGCATCTGGAAATCTAGAGGTCCGGTATACATGTTCATTTCATGC
>Ga0209251_1003154_pt1 | contig 10932 bp, 8 predicted proteins | sample SaaInlV_100m_DNA_6_FD_184665 | JGI IMG/M metagenome (GOLD analysis project Ga0209251, IMG submission 184665) | Marine microbial communities from expanding oxygen minimum zones in the Saanich Inlet - Saanich Inlet SI073_LV_10m_DNA (SPAdes) (version 2) | ecosystem: Environmental > Aquatic > Marine...
TTTCCCTGGCAGGTTTTCCAATTCTTCGTCAAAACCTTGAAAACATAAACTAAATCCCAAAGTTTCTGCATATTCTAAAAACAGGAGGCGGGCAGTCTCAAAATCACTTTGACCTTCTGCATAATTTATTCGAAGTGGCATCTACAAAAACTGGTTATAGTTGATTAAAGGCAAGATTCAGGATTAACCTTCTTTGCTTGGTTAATAAACTCTATGTACGATCTTACTTCAGTGGCATAAAAATTACACTTGTTCATGTAATCTTTTTACTGTTTCATTCAGTCAGAATACAATTCCTAATCCCAGTGGAAATAAGATTAATTAAATAAGCAGTGATACTTAACTTCTGCAAACCGAAACTTCATCAGCCAGTATTGCTAAAGTAGATTGCGTTACGGAAAGCATATTGAAGGTCAGAACGGTTGTTAAAAGCTGAAAATTTGTTGATCTGTTATGCATGCTTATTAGAAAAAATATGCTTAGTGAATAGCAAGAAATCACTTTTAATTTTACTAACTTTAAGGTAGAATAAGAGGTTAATTAAAACAAATATTAGAATTTCTCTTTGTCATCTAGGAAGATCTTTATGAGTAAAAAAACAAATCCAACACCGGAAGTACATGAATATCAGGCAGAGATGCAGAAACTGCTTGAAATATTGGTGCATTCTCTTTACACAGAACGCGAAATTTTTCTACGTGAACTGGTTTCTAATGCCTCAGATGCCTTAAGCAAGGTTCAGCTTACAACTCTGACAGAAGAAAAAGTTCTGGACAAAGACGCAGATCTGCAGATTACGATTTCCTTTGATGAGGACAAGTCACAGATTGTGATTGAGGATTCCGGATGTGGAATGACCAAAGAAGAACTTATTGAAAATCTAGGTACGATAGCTAACTCTGGAACACTTAAATTTTTGCAGCAGGCACAAGCTGAGAAAAAATCTGCAGAAAACCTGATCGGTCAATTTGGTGTTGGTTTCTATTCTATCTTCATGGTAGCAGATCGTGTGGAATTAGCCACCCGGTCCTGGCAAGTTGATGCTCAAGCCTGGCAGTGGTCTTCAGAAGGAGGAGGACAGTACGAGCTAAGTCCTGTTGAATATAATCAACGTGGTACACGAATTACAATATTTCTCAAGGAAGATGCAAAGGAGTTCTGTAGTGAATGGAGACTGGAATCAATTATTAAAAAATACTCGAATTACCTGCCTTTTCCAGTAAAGCTTAAGGATAAAACGATTAATCAGGTAAAAGCAATTTGGACTCAAGCAAAATCTGAAGTTAAGGCAGATGAATACACAGAGTTCTATAAGCAAATTTCTCATTCCCAACAGGAACCTCTGCATCATTTGCACTTTAACATAGACGCTCCGATCCAGTATTATGCACTGCTGTATTTTCCGGAGTCTGTTGGAAATGAAGTCTTGTATGCAAGAGAAAGCAAAGATGTCGCACTTTATGCGCAGAAAATCCTGATTCAGTCAGGTAACACAAATTTATTCCCTTCTTATTTGCGTTTTGTCCAGGGTGTTGTTGATTCTGAGGATATACCGCTGAATGTCTCACGGGAAAGTGTACAGAAGAACGCATTGATTGAAAAAATTAAAAATAGTTTAACTTTGCGTGTTTTAAAAGAACTGCAGTCTCTGTCAGAACAAAATGTAGAAAAATACGCTATATTCTGGAAGCAGTACGGCACATTGATCAAAGAGGGTGTATCTGCAGATTTTAAAAACAAAAACCGATTGATGGATTTGTTGCGTTTTAACTCATCCATTTCCGAAGATTCATCACCTGAAGTTACCCTTAAGGATTATGTTGGACGGATGCGTGAAGAACAAAAAGATATATTTTACGTAACCGGAGGTTCACGAGAGGCAATCCTTCACAATCCGAACCTGGAATATTTCCGCAAACAAAGTCTGGAAGTTTTGTTCATGACGGATCAAATCGATGATTTCATGGTTGCTGATTTACGTGAATATGATGGTAAAACACTAAAAAATATTTCTCAGGGTGATATTGATGAAATTAATGACAGCGATGTTTCTGCAGCAGAATCACCACTTTCAAAAGAGGAAAAGAATGATATCATTGCTTTTTTTGAAAAACAGCTGAAAGACAGAGTAAGCGGGGTTTCGGACTCAAAACGTCTTGTGGACAGTCCTTGCTCACTGGTAACACCAAAGGACGGTATGACGGCTCAAATGGAAAAGATGATGAAAATGATGGATCAGAAATTTCAGGGAGAAAAGCGCAACATGGAAGTCAACATGAGCCATCCAATAATTCAGAATCTCTCAGAAATACTGCAGAAAGACAAAAAACATCCGTTTCTTAAAGATTCTGTTGAGCAGCTTTACGATAATTCAATGCTGGTTGAAGGACTGCTTGAAGATCCGGTACAGGTTTTGTCACGCTTCCAGAAATTTATGGAATCTGCCAGTGCGTACGAACTGGGAAAACTGTCCTGACTATTTTCTGCAAGGACTGTTTAAAAAATATGCTTAAATGTAGGGATCTGCTTTTTAATTACACAAAGTGTTATTTGAGATTTCTTCTTCTATCTTCATGATGTTTTCCTCATATTCATGAAGAGCAGTTTCAATTTGCACAGAGTATTGACGCAGTTCTTGAAGTTGATTTAGATATTGCTCAATGGCATCATTGTGCAACTCAGAATCAACTGGATTCTCAATAACTTTTTCAAGCAGTTGTTTGCAGTCTGCAGTCAGGATTGCCAAATCATCCTTGATTGAGATGAGATAGAATGAGTCAGTTTCGTGATAAGTCAAGCTGAGTTCGGAATTTGCTGGATCATCCACCTGCAGTTTACTATGATCTTTCATGTATGAGGAAATATCTTTCAATAGTGAATTATAACGTTCAACCAGTGATTCACAATCTTTACGGAAAGTCTGGACAGATTTAGGTGAATTGTAGGAGAATGCGTCCAAAAACACTCTCAAGTAGTGTTGCAGGATGTGATTCAGAGTGTTGATCAATGTCATTTGGTTTTCTTTATTAATTTATAGTTGAACTGTAAATTAACCGTATTAGTAAATTTTGTCAAACAGTGATTTAGCTTTAACTAAAATTTTAAAACAATCTTAAAAGAATAATTATATGGCGATTTCCATGACAGGTTTTGGTTCTGCAGACGCACAGTGGGAAAGATGGTCTTGCCAAGTAGAAATACGTTCGGTTAATCAGCGCTTTCTGGATATTCGCTGTAGGCTACCTTTGGGTTTTCAGACTTTAGAAGCAGATTTTAAAAAACAGATTAAATTGGTTTGTACACGTGGAAAAGTCGATTGTTCTATCAGATTGGAAAAAGGTGATGGAGAAGAAAAACTAAAACTTAATCCTGAGCGCGCCAAAATTTTTAATGAATTGCTGATAGAATTTGAAGAATTGTCGGGAAGAAAGGTTAATGTTGAGGCACGGGATTTATCAAGTATAAATATCATTGAAGAAAACAAATCCGGAGAGCCTCCTGTTGAATGTGAAGAGGTTATTCGAGATTCCCTTGCAAAGGCGATCGAAGGCCTGCAGGAAATGAAACAGCGTGAAGGGCAGGCCATGCACGACGATATTAAGGGAAGATTATCTTCGTGTGGGCAGATTCTGAATAAAATTGAGAAACTCTCTCAAGATGAACCGGGACGTTACCGGGAGCGACTTCAAGAACGTCTAACCCAACTTAATGACGGCACACAATTAAATCCGGAACGTCTTGAACAGGAAATTGCTTTACTTGCAGATCGCCTAGATATAAGTGAAGAAGTAGTGCGTATCCGCACTCATCTTGAACACATGGATGATATCTTGGCGCAAAATGAAGTTGGAAAAAAAGCAGAATTTCTGATGCAGGAATTAAATCGCGAAGTCAATACTATTGCCTCTAAAAGTAATCACGCTGGGATTAGCCAGGCTTCTGTAGAAATAAAAAGCGAACTGGAAAAAGTCAGAGAACAACTGCAAAATATCGAATAGTCCTTTTATGAAAATAACTCTTGCAGGAAGTCCTGGTTCAGGAAAATCTACCCTGCGAAAGCTGCTTGCGGAGTATTACGGATTAAGCACAAAAGGGACAGGGGACTTTATGCGTGAATTGTCCTGTAAGTATGGATACAGCGACATTACTCAATTCCTCGTTGAATATGTTTCAGAGCATCCTGAAGTTGATCATCAGGTGGATGAGGAACAGCGTATATTTGGTAAAGAAAATGACAATTTTGTGCTGGATGCACATTTAGGATTTCACTTTGTGCCGGACTCAATCCGGATTTGCCTCATATGTGATTTGGAAGAAGCGGCTCGTAGAATTTTGGATGACATCGAAAGAACTACTGAAGACGCTACCAATATCAGTGACAGTATCGCTGCCAGTCAAAAACGGAGAGATACCATGCAGAAAAATTTTATGTGTCTATATCAAGTTGATATTAATGACCATTCAAACTTTGATTTGGTTTTGGATACGACGACACTTTCATCGGTAGAAGCCTTTGAACGTGTTTCTGCTTTTATAGATTCGCGGAACACCTGACTGTGTCAGCTATCGACAGTAATTTAGATAAATGTTTAGTCTCTGAAACATTTTATAGATATACTTTAAAGCCCACTTCCCCATATGCACCAGTAGCTCAACTGGATAGAGCAACTGACTTCTAATCAGTAGGTTATAGGTTCAAGTCCTATCTGGTGCGCCATCTATACCAATGGATAGAACTCTCCACAACCAGATTAGGAACTTTCACCGTCAAAAGCATGAACCCCATGCAGGCGACAATGCCTAACGATAATGCTATAATTGCCGCCAATGCCGGATCCAGAAAGATGTGAACATTGACTATGCTGCATAAATCTATAATAATATATAAACATATAGAGAGAATATAGACATATAGTAATACTCGGCGAAATGTTTAAACTTTCGGGATTGAATCTACACTCTCTTTAAATGAATTAGTTACTCAGGACTATCTTCTCAGAGTTTTGATTCCAAAATATAAATATGTGATTTTTAACACTTTCTATCTTAAAAGATCTAATCATTGATATTAAATTTAATACAATTTGCGAAAATGTCTAAAATTATAAATTTCCTCCCTAAACTTACCGGTTGTTTTGCTTTACCTGCATCTGAAAATCCTACTGTAGAAATGGTGGAAGCCGCATATAAGCATCACAAGATGCATATGCGGTATATTAACGTAGAAGTCGGTCCTGATAATTTAGCAAAAGCTATTGAAGGTGCTATAGCTATGGGATGGGTTGGGTTTAACTGCTCTATTCCTAATAAAATTGAAGTTATTCAATACATTGATCGATTGGCAAAATCTGCAGAAATAATTGGGGCTGTGAATTGTGTGTTAATAAAAGAGAATGAATTAATTGGTGAAAATACAGATGGTAAAGGCTTCATTAAATCACTTGAAACCATAGTAAACCCTAAAGGTAAAAATGCTGTTGTCTTTGGTGCTGGAGGAGCTTCACGTGCAATATGTGTGGAGTTGGCTTTTTCAGGAGTAAAAAAAATTACTGTTGTAAATCGATCTAAAAAAAAAGGGACTGATCTTGCGGAATTGGTTAACAAAAAAACAAAGACCAAGGCCCTTTTCACAGAATTTGTAGATCAATTTTCTTTAGATCCTAAGACGGACCTGGTCATCAATGCAACTTCCATTGGCCTTTTCCCAGATGTCGATACAGATCTTCCAATCAATTACAATACTCTGACAAAACATATGATTGTCGCTGACGTTATACCTAACCCGCCTAAAACAAAATTCTTAAAGAATTGTTCGGCCATTGGATGTCAGACAATTGATGGTCTTGGTATGCTTGTAAATCAAGGCGTTGCTTGTATAGAACTGTGGACTGGAATCAAAGTAGATGAAAGCGTCATGCGCTCGCGCCTCGAAGAAATTACTCTCAAGTCAAGAAATTGGTAAAAATTTGAAAAAGATTGGAGTAGTGGAGCAAAGCGAAGCCTGTCAGCGCTTAACTGGTCTTGAGATTCTACATGTTGTTTTTAAAAGTGGAGTATAGTGGAGTAGTGGTATTTACCGAACCACTAAATTTATCACAGTCAGATACACACCAAGTAAAATTCCATATTCTTCTACAGTCTACTATCCTTATGGAGAGATTTACTTTCTTAATAATTATACCCCAAACCTCTTCTACAATATTGTGACTTGCTGATAGACTTTAGTAGTGTAATAAAAATGTCATCTTGTGACCATTCATCGTGAAGTACTAACTTTCTGGTAGACCTTAGTTTTGTAAAATCGTAGTGTAATTGATAGTTCAATACCTACTCAGTTTTATTAATGTGCATGATATAGTGAATGGTTTAACAGTGCTCAGAATCTTACTAATAATTTTAGTGTAAAACAAAAACAAAATATATTTTGTAAAAATACAATTGAATTTTATCGTCTTAAGATAGACAAATAACATTATGAAAAAAAATAGGATTGGAAAAACTGAACTAAAAGTCACAGAGCTAAGTTTTGGTGCTACTTCTCTAGCAAGCCTGCCTGAAACTTATGGTTACGAGGTAACAGAAGATCGAGCTCAAAAAACATTAAAAAGAATTTTTCAAGGACCTGTGAATATGCTGGACACTTCACGTAACTATGGATTAGGTCGAAGTGAAGAATTGATTAGCAAAGCAATTGATAACAATGGTGGTTGGCCAAAAGATTTTATTCTCTCAACAAAGCTTGATCGAAATATGCAAACAAGATGCTTTGATGCAACACAAGCAAGGAAATCTTTTGAAGAGAGTTTGGCTACCTTAAAATTAGATAGAATCGATATTTTGCATTTGCATGATCCAGAGCATGTAATTAATATTTCGGACGTTACAAAAAAAGGTGGAGCATTAGATGAGCTATTTAAGATAAAAGAAGAAGGTTTGGTAAAAGCAGTTGGTCTAGCTATGGGGCGTATAGATATTATGTTACCAATTTTAAAAGATTGGGACTTTGATATTTTAATAAATCACAATCGATATACTTTACTAAATCGCCAGGCAAACGAAATGTATGATTATGCCCATAAGAAAGGAATTGCTATTATTAATGCCGCACCCTTTGCAGGAGGAATTCTTGCAATAGGTTCAAAAAAAGGGAAAAAAATTACCTATCAAGACGTAGCAAAAGAAACTCTTGCACCGGTTATAAAAATAGAAAATATTTGTGAAAAATTTGGAATTGAAATGGGCGCTGCGGCATTACAATTTTCACTTCGTGACTTAAGGATTTCTTCAACATTATGTGGCGTTTCAAGTCCGGAAAGTATTCAAAAAAACTTAGCCTGGGCGCAAACATCAATTCCTTCCGAGTTTTGGGATGAGGTTCTTGCCTTACCTTTTTCTACAGACGACCCAGAAGCTAATCGAGTATACACACCTGGTTAAAATATTTATTGATTAAAAATATTAATAAAAGTTTAAATTTTTCCTCATAGTTGATGATTTTGGTAGCTGAGATTGAACTGAAATCCATAACAGCACACAGAGTGATAAAAGTCTTTTCCCTAATGGCATTCGGACTTGCACAGTGCTTGTTTTCAAGAGATATGACAAATATTACTTTTTTTTAATATAATTAGAGAACCTACTCTCATTGTTAGTTTGTACCAATAGAAAACACAGGGCGAAATCATTTGAAACAGTCATCAATTTAGTAATTTAGGAAAAGTACAGCACTTAACCAATCACCTTTGATGGGCAATAGTTTTGATCCGCTGAGTTATGTTGTAACAACAGCATCTAGTCTTGTTGGGTTTTTGGTAGGAACTGAACCACGCAAAAGAACCTAGTTTGATGACTTCTAGCATTGGACGAGCACTCACACAAACTGCTTTTACTACAACAATAAAATAGGTTATTTATGAGCAGAGGGTTATAAAGAGAAATTCTGGAAGCCTTATGGCCTTTTGGAAAAGGTTTGTTGAGTGTTCAGCAAAGGGGAGTTAAAAATCTGCTGGGAATGACTTATTTGGTGCCCTTGATGATCATGGAGACCACCTCATCTTTGGTCACCTCATCCGAGACACAGATGTCCACCAGTTCACCATTCTTCATAATCGCGATTCTGTCACAGAAATCGAAAACGTCGTGGATGTCGTGACTTATCAAAAAGATGCCAACATCCTGTTTCTTCAACTGATTGATCAAATCCCCGACCATTCGGGTTTCTTCTATGCCAAGTGCGGCTGTCGGTTCGTCCATGATCAGTACCTTAGCCTTGTTGTAGATGGCCCGTCCTATTGCAACGGCCTGTCTCTGTCCACCTGAAAGAAAATCCACGGGAACTGAGTAGGACTTGATACTGATTCTCAATTCTTGCAAAACTCTTTTGGACTCTTCCTCCATAAATTTGTTTCTCAAGAAAAAAAACTTAGTTTTTTCGTTCCCGAGGAAAAAATTTGAAGCAACGTCCAAATTACCTGCCAGTGCCAGATCTTGGTAGATGGTTTCGATGCCCATGTTTCGGGCACCCTTGGGATCTAAAATTTCAACCTGTTTGTTTTCAATAAGAATACTTCCTGTATCTTTGTGGAGGGCTCCCGACAAAATCTTTATTAAGGTGGATTTTCCGGCACCATTGTGACCAACAATGCCCACTACCTCGTTTTTTTGCAGGTTGATGCTAACGTCCTTGAGTGCCTTTACCCCATTGAAGCTCTTGTAGATGTTGTTCATCTGGACGATGTACTGTGGTTGCTCCATCTTCAGACCTGTCTCGCGGATTTACTGAATTTGTCGAAAGTTACTGCTAGGACCAAAATGATGCCTATGATGATCTGCTGGATGTAGGAGGAAACATTGAGTAGCACAAGACCGTTCTGTAGTACCCCGAAGAGCATAGCTCCTATAATTGTACCTAGGATACTTCCCATTCCTCCGAATAGACTTGTTCCACCAACAACCACTATCGCAATGACGTTCAGTTCATAGCCCATTCCCGCTACGGCTTCTGAGGAATTAAGCCTTGCAGAGAGGATGAAGGCTGACAAACCCACAAAAAAACCGGTGATGATGTATGTGCTGGTGATGATCAAATCGATGTTAATCCCTGACAGCCTAGCAGCTTCCGGATTGCCGCCCACAGAATAGATGTATCTGCCATAAACCGTGTACTTTAGAACGATGTGGCAGAGCACGATGAAAACGAGAAATATGATCACGGGAATGGGAACCATTCCGATTTTACCCTGACCGATCCAACGGTATGCTTCATTAAAACCGCTGATTGGCCCGCCGTCAGAGACAATCAAGGCGGTGCCACGGTAGGCCGATAGCCCCCCTAAAGTCACGACAAAAGCCGGGACCTTCAGCTTGGTGATACACACACCATTGAGCGTTCCCGCCAGCAATCCAATCAACACCGAACCAGCCAAGGCCCAGTACCAGGGATTTGCCAACTCGGTATCCAACCCCACAGAAAACCTTTCAACCAGACCTCCTTTTGCGATAACCGCTCCGACCAGTCCGCAGAGGGCGATGAGTGAGCCCACAGACAAATCGATTCCCCGGACGATGATGACGAAGGTCATTCCAAGGGCGATCAATCCGGTGATGGAGATCTGCCGCATCACGTTAAAAATATTCAGCGGATGAAGGAACCTCGGATGCAGAGATGAAAAGATAAGGATGAGCAAAATTAAGAAGATAATGGGAGTTAAAACTCCCAGGTAGTAAAGGAAGTTTTTTCGATCTTTCAACATTGCGGACTTAAAAGACAAAAGGGGGGAGCCGTATTTCGGCTCCCCTTGCTGATCTTCTGGAAACTACTTCACCTCACCAATTCTTTCGGCGTTCTTTCTGTAGTTTTCAGAAGTGATAGTGATGGGATTAAGAGAGATCACCCGGTTGTAAGGCTTCATGCTACTCCTGAGGTCATTGACAAGTAGGTTCAGAGCAGTTTTAGCCTGGCCTCCAGGGAATTGTTCCACTGTTGCCATCAAGGAGCCATCCCTGACAGCGGCAATAGCTTCTGGGAGTGCATCAAAACCCAGGATCTTGACATTCAGTCCTCTAGCCTTGACGGCTTCCATGGCACCCAAAGCCATGTCGTCATTGGCGCCATTGATGACGTCCGGAGGACTACTCAATCCTACTAGGATATTTTCCGTGACTGACATACCCTGATCCCTAGACCAGTTCGCGGTTTGTTCAGCAACGATTTTATATTTGCTTTTTCCATCCAGTACGTTGTGCAGCCCTTTGTTGCGGTCAATAGCTGGAGAAGCACCGGGTTGACCCTGCAAATTAACGATGGTAGCTCCGTTGGGAAACTGTTTCATGATAAGTCTCGCCTGTGCTTCGCCACCCTTGACGTTGTCAGCGCCGACGTGCGCGTATATCCCAGGAACTCCACCTACGTATCGGTCCACTGTAACCACTGGAATACCGGCGTCGATCGCCTGTTGTAGAGCGGGCGCCATAGCATTCACATCAATTGGGCTGATTATGATTCCGTCCACTCCCTGGATGATGGCAGATTCTACGTCAGCTGTCTGTTTGGGAACTCGGTTTTGACCGTCTGCAGACAAGATTTTAATTCCACCTATACTCTTGGCTTCTTGATCCATCATCTTTTGCATGTGGACAAAGAAGGGGAATTCCATGCTTGGTAGAGAGGTCATTATCACCAAGTCTTTGGCAGAGGCGATTCCAATAAAATAAAGGGTAGCCAACATCACCAGCGCAAATTTTGAAAAAACATGCTTTAACAACAATTTCATATGATCTCCTTATTTAGAGATTGAGAAAAAAGACGTTCTATAAATTTGATTATAGGCGCCTACCAAAAAGAGATTAGATTATATAGGTAGATAAACAAATTGTCAAATATAAATATTTAACACTTATAAGTCATTATTATAATAGACAATTATCATATTG
>Ga0209251_1003173_pt1 | contig 10900 bp, 6 predicted proteins | sample SaaInlV_100m_DNA_6_FD_184665 | JGI IMG/M metagenome (GOLD analysis project Ga0209251, IMG submission 184665) | Marine microbial communities from expanding oxygen minimum zones in the Saanich Inlet - Saanich Inlet SI073_LV_10m_DNA (SPAdes) (version 2) | ecosystem: Environmental > Aquatic > Marine...
ATTCGGCTCGATGACTCCAGTTTTCAGACGTCATCCAGCTTGAGTTGGCTTGGACAGGCGGGGACGTTGCGTTTGGACGGAAGCGGTCGTTGGGATCGGCCCCAGTTCAACGTTCGCAGTCGTGCCAAGTCAGTCCAACTCAACAGGCTTGCGGCCTTCCTGCCTTTGGCGGCAGATGCTGCTGTTGGTGGGCAGCTGGATGGAGATCTGCGGTTGCGTTGGTCTGGAAACAAGCTGGGATGCCAAGGGGAGATGCATCTCAATGCTTTTCGGGTTCAGACGGCGGTCCTCCCCACCGAGCTTCGCTCGGGTCGGATTCGTTTGGACTGTCGACAGAATCGCGTTCAACTCACACCTGTGCAGATGCGGAGTGGCGATTTAACAGCCACGGCATCAGGGTTTGTTGAATTCCAAAGGCGGCTGCAGTTCAAGTTGGCCGTGCGTCGCCGATCCAATGATGATGCTCTGAATGTTCAGATCGCGGGGCCATGGGCGGCTCCCACTTGGCGTGTGGGGGGTCGATTCGTACCCAACGCCACATCAACGTTGCAGGGCCCGGTTTCTCTTCAAGGGGATGGCAGGGCCGTTCTTGATCCATCCGAGCAGCGTCGATTGGTGATTCGAAATCTGGGGTTTCAGGCACCAGGGTTTCGTTTGGCTGTCGCCGGCGAGTTGGGGCAACGCACGGAGCTTCGTAGCACTGAGTTTTTGATGCTCCCTGCGTTTTGGAAACAGGTTCCTTCCCTCCAGGCCGCGTTGGGGTCGGCGGCTCCGGTTGAAGGAGAGCTTGCGATCAACGGGTCGGTCAGCTCCCCCGCGCTGCAACTCAACCTTGCCCAAGCCAAGAATCCGTTACTGGACCGTTGGTCGTTGAAAGCTCAATGGTCTAAGGCGCGTTCGGTGCTGGGCCTTGATCAGTTCAGCAGTCCCTTGATGCGTGCCTCCGCGGCCCTGCCTCTTGCCTGGTCTGACGGAACGCTTCAGACCGGTGACTTGCAGGCCGGGATTGAGCTCCAATCCTTCGATCTTCAACGTCTCTCCACTTTGGTTGGGACGCCGCTGGGGGGCACCTTGTCCGTGCGCGGTCGTTTGGCCGGACCGCTGGAGGCTTTGCAGCCGAACCTCGCCATCAGCCTCGATCAACCGCGGATGAGTTCGATTGCTTTATCGGAACTCTGGAGTGGACGTCTTGAGGGGGGTGTTGGTGAAGGAGCCCAATTGGAGATGGCCTCGGCGAGTTCCTTTGCTGATGGAGCACTCACTGCCGATTTTGCTGCCAATGGCTGGCCCTCTTCCCTCCGGCTCAAGCGCGGTGTGGGCTTTCTCCGCCTGAAGGGTGATCAGCGGGGATACCGCTGGGACGCTGCCGGATTAACGCTCGATGGAATCCAGGTTGCGATCCCAACCCAACAACGCTTTGAGTCCGTTGGGGGTGAGCTCAACGGTTCTGGTCAACTGGCTTTCGCGCCGTTGAGCTTGAACGGCAGGCTCACGGTCGAGGCACCACGCATCGGGGCTCTTGCAATGCAAAAAGCCGTATTGGAGGGGGGGCTTCAGAACAGCCGGTTTGAAGCAGATGCCGTCCTCTCGCCTCTTCTTGGATCGCTCACGATCAATGCCAAGGGGGTGGTGAATGGGTCGTTGAACAGTCGGGTGGATGCCAATGGACTCGACGTGAATTGGCTTCTGGGTTTATCCCGTCAACTGCGCGCTCCAGACCGTGTTGATGGAGTGCCTTTGGGTCGTGCTGATGATCTAGGAACTTTGGTGATTAATACGTTCGGTGGGTCGTTAGACGGCCAATTGAAGGCCCTCATCAAGGCACGTCAGGCGTTGAGGGTTTACGCCTCAGCTCACCCGGATCAAGGGCCGCAGTTGGAACGTCTTGAAGGACGGCTCGATGCAGTTGCCACCTTGAAGGGTCCACGCTTGAAGGAGCTTGTGGCTGATGTTCAAGCCAAAGCGCATCTCTGGACTGATGGTGACGATCAAGCCCAAGCTCTGCAGCTGGAACCGGTTGTAGCAACCGTGAAGGGTCCTCTCTTTGGGGGGGTGGGGAATTTCAGCTTCTTGCATCTGCCCTTTTCCTTGCTGGCGCTGATTGCCCCTGTCCCACCAATGATGAAGGGGGCCTTGGGGGCCAAGGGGAGTTATGACCTCAGGGGTGAATCGCCGCTGATTCGTTCTTCCCTCACCTTGGAGTCGGCGACCCTTGGCGATCAGCCGCTTCGTTTTGAGCGTGATTCGCTGGTCGTCAAAGACCAAGCCCTTCGGCTGGATTTGGCCCTGAAGTGTGGTGAGAGCGATGAAGTGGTGGCGATCTATGGCGCTGTCCCGTTTGATCCTTCGTCTGAGCTCAATCTTCAGGTGGAAAGCCACGGAGATGCCTTGAACCACCTGGCGGCTTTATCGGGAGGCAGCGTCAAGATTCAGGCAGGCAGTACAGATCTACGTCTGATTTTGCGGGGTTCGCTGACCCAGCCTGTGGCCAATGGCTTCGTGGTGGTGTCGGACGGCAACATCACGCTGGGACAGCAGAGCGTGAGCCGAATTAATGCCTCGATGCTCTTTGATTTTGATCGTGTTGAACTTCAGCGGCTCGAGGCTCGTGTGGGTTCCGACGGCACCCTGAGCGGAGCTGGATCCATTGGTTTATTGGAAGAGAAAGTGGTGGAGAGTCCACTCACCTTTGCGCTTACGACGGCCAAGATCCGTCAGGAAATTGCGCGCTATCAGGTCGATGGAACCCTGATTGTCAAAGGGGCCTTGGCACGGCCATCGATTGGCGGTGAGCTCACCCTGTCGGATGGATTGATCACGCCGCGATCGGGGGTGTTGGCTAAATCCCGACAAGGGAGCTTGAGACCAGGCCTCTTGCCGGCTAATCAGTTCGGTGCGTCGGACGACACACCCTCCGACGTGTCCATGATCAATCTTGTGGAGGAGAAGTGGGATTTCAAGGATCCCTTGGTGTTGATGGGTCCTGGTACACCGTTGCCTGCCTCGCAGGAGCGGCTGAAGAACTTGATGCCAAACCTGTCCGCCGTGCGCCTTGAAAATCTCAGGCTGGCCTTGGGTCCGAACTTAGAGGTGAAGATGCCCCCCTTCATCAGCTTTCGTGGTGGTGGACAACTCGTACTCAATGGACCGTTGGATCCGTCACTGCAAGCGCGTGGCTTGATTCGACTGGAATCAGGTCGCGTCAGCCTGTTCACAACGACGTTCATTTTGGATTCAAAGGCGTTGAATGTGGCGGTTTTTACCCCCTCACTGGGTCTCGTTCCCTACGTCGATGTCGCGATGAAAGCGCGTGTATCGGATGGCGTCAGCATCGGTGAGTCCGACCGAGCTACCACCTCCAACGTGTTTGAGACCAATGGACTTGGAGCACTATCGATCGGTGGTGGGCAATTGAATCTCGTTCGCATCACCGTGGAGGCAACTGGGCGGGCCGATCGCTTGTTGGGAGATCTCAAGCTGCGCAGTGCTCCCCCCATGGGTGAAGCTGAGCTCTTGGGTTTAATCGGTGGCAACTCCTTAACCGGTTTGGCAGGAGGAGGGGGCGCGGCCTTGGCCACGGTTGTGGGGCAGTCTTTGCTGTCGCCAGTGATTGGAACGCTCACCGATGCCTTTGGGCAACGCATGCAAATCGCTCTTTTCCCCACCTATGTCACCCCTGATGTGAAATCAGAAGAGGAACGCACCTCTGGCCGAGTCCCACCCACTTTCACCGTGGTGACTGAAATTGGTTTGGATGTCAGCGACCGTGTTGACCTGTCTGTGATCGCGGCACCGAACAACTCCGATGTCCCTCCTCAGGCAACGGTGAGCTACCAACTCACCCCAAATACGAATGTGACGGGTTCGATGGATACCAATGGCACCTGGCAAAGCCAATTCCAGGTGTTCTTCCGGTTCTAACGATGTCTTCTGATCAGGTGATCGGTATCGATCTGGGTGGTACGGCGATCAAGTTGGCGCGTTTCAATCGCGCTGGAGACGTCCTGGCAGAACTGCAGATTCCGACGCCCCAACCCCCAGTGCCTGGGGCGGTAACGATGGCCTTGTGCGAAGCGATCGAACAGCTGGATCCAGATCATCTCGCCGCTCTTGTCGGTGTTGGTTTGCCGGGTCCAATGGACGCGAAGGCACGGGTCGCGCGCGTTTGCATCAACCTTTCTGGCTGGGACGACGTCCCCCTAGCGGATTGGTTGGAACCTCGCTTGCAACGTCAAGTCACCCTCGCGAATGACGGAAACTGTGCCGTGGTTGGAGAAGCCTGGCTGGGGGCCGCTAAAGGGTTCGAGGATGTGGTGTTGCTCACCCTTGGTACGGGCGTTGGGGGAGGCGTGCTTTTGGGTGGTGCGTTATTCACGGGCCATAACGGTGCTGCGGCTGAGCCCGGTTTGATTGGTCTTCAGCCGGATGGCCCGCCTTGCAACAGTGGCAATCGGGGATCCTTGGAGCAGTTCGCCAGCATTGCCGCGTTGCGACGTCTTTGTGATGTCGATCCCAAGGTGTTGAGCACGAGAGCTGACGAGGGTGATCTTGAAGCAAAGGCCATCTGGCAGCAGTACGGAACCACCCTTGGCATTGGGATCGCGTCGTTGGTTTATGTGTTCACCCCTCAGCGCGTGCTTCTCGGCGGTGGTTTGGCAGCTGCGGCAACTCACTTCCTTCCTGCCGTTCGTCATGAGGTGGAGGCCCGTGTTCAGGCCGTGTCACGGCAAGGGCTATCCATTGAGCCCTGTGCTCTTGGCAATGGTGCTGGGCGTCTTGGCGCTGCTCGTTTGGCGTTGCAGCGTCTTGGTGGCTGAACTCAGTACGTGAGATGACTCAATCGCGCTCAATCTCCGCAGACGATGATGGGGAACGTGACGCATGAACGCGGCGATGAACACCGTTCCAGAGCCTTCAGCTGAATTGCTTGCTCGGGCGGGAGCTGTGCGATTGGCCGCTGTCGAGCTTGGCCAAACCAACAACGGGCAGAGATCTCGCGCCCTTCATGCGATGGCCGATGCTTTGCAGGAGCGATCGTCATTGATCGTGGCTGCCAATGTCCAGGATTTGGAGCGCTCAGAAGCAGAAGGGCTCGCTTCAGCTCTGATGGCTCGTTTGAAGCTTGATGCCACCAAACTGCAGGCAGCGATTGATGGCGTCCGCAAAGTCGCATCGCTGCCGGATCCCCTCGGCCTTCGCCAACTCCACCGGGAGCTCGATACTGATTTGGTGTTAGAGCGCATCACGGTGCCCCTTGGCGTTGTGGGCGTGATCTTTGAAGCACGGCCCGATGCGGTGGTTCAAATTGCATCTTTGGCCATCCGCTCTGGTAACGGTGCTCTGCTGAAAGGGGGGAGTGAGGCCCGTTGCACGAACGAGGCGGTGATGGATGCGCTTAGAGCAGGCTTAGCTCGAGAAGAGAGCGATGTTTCGCCCGACGCCCTCGCTCTGCTCACGACTCGAGAGGAAAGTTTGGGACTGTTGCGTCTCGATGGGCTTGTGGACCTAATTATTCCTCGGGGAAGCAATGAGCTGGTGCGCTTCATTCAAGACAACACCCGCATTCCCGTGCTGGGTCATGCCGATGGGGTTTGTCATTTGTATGTCGATGCTGCTGCTGATGTGATGAAGGCCACCCGCGTGGCAGTGGACAGCAAAACCCAATATCCAGCGGCGTGCAATGCCATCGAAACGCTGTTGGTGCATCGCAGCATCGCCACTGCTTTTCTGGCGGCAGCTGTCCCCGCATTTCAGGCTGCAGGGGTCACGCTCCGGGGAGATGCGGAGAGCCAATCCTTGGGGGTGAATGAGTCAGCACAGGAGGAGGACTGGTCAACGGAGTATCTCGACCTCACCCTGTCGGTGCGGGTGGTCGACGACCTGGCCTGTGCGACTGAACACATTCGCCGCTACGGCTCTCGCCATACCGAAGTCATCCTCACCGAGGACCTCGCCACGGCTGACCGATTCTTGGCTGCAGTGGATAGTGCTGGGGTCTATCACAACTGTTCCAGCCGTTTTGCCGATGGTTTTCGCTATGGGTTTGGAGCTGAAGTTGGGATCAGCACGCAAACATTGCCGCCGCGGGGCCCTGTGGGGCTCGAGGGTTTGGTGACCTATCGCTACCGACTCCGAGGGAATGGTCATATTGCGGCTGATTATGCGGCTGGACGTCGGTCGTTTACCCATCAGGATCTGCCGCTCTGATGGATGCCATCCAAATCCGTGATTTAGAACTGTGGGCGCATGTGGGTGTGCTTGAGCAGGAACGTCGAGATGGCCAGTGGTTTCGCTTGGACATCCAATTTCAACTGGATCTCAGTGCAGCGGCAGTGGCAGATGATTTGAGCACAAGCTTGGATTACAGCTTGGCAATTCAGGCCTTGCAAAGGCTGGCGCGGGAGATTTGCTGTCTCACGATTGAGCATTTCAGTGAACAGGTGCTCGATCGGTTGCAGGAGCTCTATGGCCCCGTCCCGATTGGGTTGCGCCTCACAAAGTGTTCGGCGCCAGTGCCTGGATTTCATGGCCTCGTAGCCGTTGAACGCTCCCGCGCTGGTGGGATACCACCAGCGCAATGATTCCCCTCGTTTTGGTGCATGGTCTTTGGGACCGGCCGAGGGTGTTTCATCGATTGATTCAGGCCCTGGATCAACCGCAACGAGACTTGCTGGCGCCCCATCTGCCCCACGGTCTTGGTGATGTGCCCCTACGTGAGTTAGCGCAGCGTTTGGACGAGCAGATCCGCCATCGATTTGGTGCCGACACCAACGTGGATCTCTTGGGCTTTTCGATGGGCGGAATCATCGGCCGGATCTGGCTGCAGGACTTCGGAGGAGCGGCTCGAACCCGCCGATTTTTCAGTGTGGGAAGTCCCCATCAAGGCACGATGACCGCCCAAGCCATTCCGCGAGCTCTATTAGCAGGCGCCGCTGATATGAAAATTGGGAGTCAACTCCTGCATCATTTGCATCGCCGTTCAAATCAGTTGTCGCCTGTGGAGTGTCACAGTTTTTTTTGCCGGTGGGATTTGATGGTGTGTCCCGGATGGAAGGCTGTCCTTCCGCAAGGATCGATTCAAGACATCCCTGTGTGGATGCACCATCAATTGATGTCGCATCCGAATGCCTTGAAAATCATTAGCAAAGCGCTGAAACAGCCCTGATGAACGGTTGCTTTTAGGCGTTCACCAGGCCGGAATGTCGGATTAATGCATCGGTGCTTGCAGGGCGCCCGCGGAAGGCTTCGAACACCTCGGACGGTGAGCGGCTTCCACCCAGGCTGAGAACAGTGTCTCGGAAGAGAGCTCCAGTGGACTGAACCTTCTGTTCATCGTCGAGACCAGCATCCTCAAAGGCCGCGAATGCATCGGCGCTTAAGACCTCAGCCCATTTGTAGGAGTAATACCCAGCGGAGTATCCACCGGCAAAAATGTGGCCAAAGGCGCAGAGAAATTGATCTTCCGGGATGGGTTCCATCACCGTGGTGGTGGTTGCAACGTCCCTGCGTAACGCATCAGGAGTGATGCCAAGTTCCGGAGTCCAGCGGCTGTGAAGGCGAAGATCGCTCAGGGCGAAATGCACTTGGCGAAGGGTTGCCAGCCCAGCGTTAAATGTGCGGCTTCTGCGCAGTTTTTGGAATTCTTCCTCCGGTAACGGTTCGTTGGTTTGCCAATGGCGTGCCATACCCATCAAGGTGGCGCGATCAAGGCACCAATTCTCCATGAACTGGCTTGGGAGCTCAACGGCATCCCATTCCACATTGCTGATGCCAGCTGCTTCAGGTTCATCAACCGTGGTGAGCATGTGCTGCAAACCATGGCCAAATTCATGGAAGAGCGTTTCCACTTCCTCGAAGCTCATCAAGCTCGGAGTGTCTCCAACTGGAGGGGTTTGATTGCAAATCAGGTAGGCAACCGGGAGCACTCGGCTGCCGTCGGGGTTCGTTCTCCGTCCAAGGCATTCATCCATCCAGGCCCCACCGCGTTTGCTGGCTGGTCGGCTGTAGGGATCGAGATAAAACGAGGCGAGTGGGGTGCCGTCTTGCCGTTGAACGCGGAAGTAACGAACGTCTTCATGCCAGATCGGAGCTTCCCCATCGGCGGCTTCGATCACCACATCAAACAGGCGGTTGCAGAGGCCAAAGAGGCCATCAAGAACCTGCGGCAATGGGAACCAGGGACGAAGCGCCTCTTGATCCAAATCAAAACGCTCTTGGCGTAATTTTTCGCTCCAGTACGGGAGATCCCAAGGGGCAAGTTCTTCTGCTTCGGCCGCACCGTGGCGTTGCGCTAAGGCCTTGAGATCGTCGAGCTCTCGTTCGGCAGCAGGAAAAGCAGCAACCCGCAATTCCTCAAGCAACCCCTCTACGGCATCAACATCCTTCGCCATTTTGCTGGCAAGACTCACGTCTGCCCAATGGGCATAGCCCAATCGAGTGGCTTGTTGCCCTCTTAGGGAGAGGATTTCCTCGATCAGTGCGCGGTTGTCGTGCTCGCCGCTGCTGGCACGCCCCACATGAGCCCGATACGCCGTTTCTCGCACCGATCGATTGTTGGCATGGGTCAGAAATGGAAGGTACCGGGGCATGTCGAGGCCAAGTAACCAGGGGCCTGCCTCGGCCGTAGCAGCGCTGTCGCCTGCTTCTTTTGCCGCGGATGCAAGGGCCTCAAGGGCCCGTTGAGGAAGCCCGGCGACCTCCTCTCTTGAGGTCAACTTCAGTGTCCATTGCTGGGTGGCATCCAACACATGATTCCCAAATTGTGTGGAGAGCGCTGCCAGTCGTTCACTGGCTTCGTTGAATTTGGCTTTGTCATCGCCGCAGAGTCCAACCCCACGGTGTTGCATCGACAGCAATTCAGAGCGAAGAATTCGTGATTGGGTGGGGGTTAGTGCAACGACGGGTGACTCTTGGAGACGGGTCAGGGCCGAATGCAGCACCTGGCTTTGTCCAAGGCGATTCCCAAGCCGCACCACCTCGGGTTGTTGTTCCGCATGGGCGGTGCGGAGTTCGGAAGAGTTGCAAACTCCATTCAGATGGGAAACCACACCCCAGCTCCAACGAAGACGCTCACCAAACTCCTGCAAGGGCCCCATCACGGTGGCCCAATCCAAGGCGGTTTGGCTGTTGAGGATGGCTTCAAGGCGACTCTCATAGGCCGTGAAGGCTTCATCCACTTGCCTCAGGATTACAGGAATGTCTTGCTTTACCTGGTCAGAGGTGATGGCGCCGAATTCGGGGAGACCTTGTCCTTGGAGAAGGGGTGAGGAGGTGTGTGCCATATCAATCAGCCAATGAGGAGGGGTAGGGCGATGGCATCGGTTGATGCTTCGTAGAGGTCCATAGCGATTCGGGGCCAAATACCAATCACGAGGGTTGGCACAAGCAGGCTCAATCCGATCACCAATTCCCGGGGACGCATGTCTTCAACACTCGCGAGAGCTGGAATTCGTGGGCCAAAGAAGATGCGACGGCACATGGAGAGCAGGTACATCGGTGTGAGGACCAAGCCAATCGCAGCGAGGAGGACTGTGATCGAGCGGAAGGTGGAGGTGAATGCTTCTTGGCTCGTAATTCCTAGGAAGACGGTGATTTCGCTGATGAATCCGCTCATGCCTGGAAGGGCAAGGGATGCCAAGGAGCTAGCCAGGAAAAAAGCAAAGGTGATGGGGAGGGCTTTGGCCAGGCCTCCCATGTTTGGAATGGAGAGGGTTTTGGTGCGTTCGTAGAACACCCCAGTGACGAAGAACATGGCGGCTGCAATAAGCCCATGACTCACCATTTGAAGCATCGCTCCACTGATGCCAAGCGCATCAACGGCGCCAATTCCCACCAAAACAAAGCCCATGTGGCTAACTGAGCTGCAGGCAATGCGCCGTTTCACGTTGTCTTGGGCAAAAGCGTTGAGTGCGCCGTAAACGATGTTCACGATCCCCAAAATCACCAGGGCTGGCGCAAGGGTTTGGTGCGCTTCGGGCAGCATTTGAACGTTGAAACGCAGAAGTGCATACCCCCCCATTTTCAGGAGTACACCAGCCAAGAGCATCGATACGGGAGCATTGGCTTCTCCGTGGGCATCCGGAAGCCAGGTATGAAGAGGGAACATCGGCAACTTCACGCCGAATCCCACCAAGAACCCGAGATAACAAAGCAACCCAAAACTGCCACCGGCAGAACGCGAAATCAGTTCACTCAGATTCAGGGTGAACACATCTCCAGAAAGCGCCAGTGCGAGGCCACTGATCAGGATCAGTAGGGAAGCAACGGCGGTGTAAAGGATGAATTTGGTCGCAGCGTATTGACGGTTCTGACCTCCCCAGATCGCAATTAATAGATAAACGGGAACCAGTTCCAGTTCCCAAGCCAAGAAAAATAGAAGGAAGTCTTGGGAGAGAAAAACAAGACCTTGGGCTGAGGCTTGAACAAGGAGTAAGGCGAAATACAGCCGTGATTTGCGCTCAATCGTCCAGCTCGCCCACACCGAAAGCAGCGTGACAAGGCCACTCAGGACAACCAACGGCGCAGAGAGACCATCCACACCAAGGGACCATTCGAGCCCGATTGATGGCACCCAGCTAACCCGTTCAACCAGTTGAAGGCCGGACTGGGTCGGGTCAAATTGAGTGGCCAGGACTCCCATCATTAGGAGTAGGTCAGCAAGCAGAACGCCAAAAGCGACATTCCGAGGCCATGGGGAAGGTTTGTCGTCTTCCGCGGGTAGCAAGGGCAGGAGAAGAGCTGACGCAGCTGGCAACAGCACAATCAAAGACAGCCATGGAAAAGCTGTTCCCGTTTCGGCCATTGCAGCTATCCCATCACCCATGCCGTGTCCGCAATCTTTAACAAATCTAACAGGGGCGGGATTGTTTTCTGGGTAGTTCTACTCATCATCTGCTGGTTG
>Ga0209251_1003174_pt1 | contig 10900 bp, 9 predicted proteins | sample SaaInlV_100m_DNA_6_FD_184665 | JGI IMG/M metagenome (GOLD analysis project Ga0209251, IMG submission 184665) | Marine microbial communities from expanding oxygen minimum zones in the Saanich Inlet - Saanich Inlet SI073_LV_10m_DNA (SPAdes) (version 2) | ecosystem: Environmental > Aquatic > Marine...
CCGCTTCAATGCTCATCTTTCATTCATCTCTTTCTAATTTATAATTTTGGCGTTTTTAATGGAGAACTTACAGCCTGCCATAATTGATCGTGTTATTGAAATGGCGTGGGAAGATCGCACATCGTTTGAGGCGATTCATTATCAATTTGGTCTGTCTGAAAAAGAAGTCATTGAGCTAATGCGAAAAGAAATGAAGTCATCTTCATTTCGTATGTGGAGAAAAAGAGTTTCTGGTCGTAAAACAAAGCATGCTGCGACTAACCCCTCCTATCGGTTTAGGGCTAATTGCCATAAGTAAATATTGAACGGCGTAGTTTCGTGGCGATTATCTATTGATTGAAATAATATCAATTATAGATTTGGTTACATGTTCACTGTCTGCAAAGAATAAAACCAGATTAGTCCCATTGCCAGGTATTCTTTGGCCAGTGAATTGTTTTCAAAAACTCTTCGCTATCTGGCTGAATGAGTTCAATCGTCCGCTTTTTTAGTTCAGCTGTCCATTGGGGAGGCTCAACATTGCGTCGTCCCTTTGATCCCGCTGGATTGGTTAGAGGCAATGATCCCTTGAAAAGGAGTGAAGAGGCGTTGGCGGGTTGGCCCAGAAATGTCAAAACGTCATTCAGGCTTTTGATGGGATGTGCGGTGAGTTCTTCTGTCGATAGACAGTGAACTGATTCGGCGGGAAACCACTGGCGGTAACGCATGAGTTGCTTGTAGTAAAGCGATCCCTCCACTACGCGTTGCTTCAATACCTTTGACTTCAGGAGTTGGTGAAAGGGCGGACAATTGTTGATTCTCCCCCGCCAATGACGCCAATGGGATTCAATGCGCCTCAGGGGGTGACGTACGAGATATATCAGCGGAATGATTCCGAGATGGTGGCGAATGAGTTGTGGTGTGTGCTGATAGGAGCGGTAAGAGGAGGTGTACATCGTGCTTGCTTCCCCACGTAGAAGATAGTGTTCTCCACCGGGGAACTGCTGCCCGTACCATTCCCAACCACGTCTGTAATTTCGGCCGAAAAACTTCGGTTCCATCGATGCACTAATTTGAATTTCTGGGTGCTTGCCAAGCACGGTCGCCAACGTGGTGGTGGCAGACTTTGCTGATCCAATAATGATGAAGTTAGGCCATTGTTGTTGATAGGCCTTTGCAATGTGGTCGTGCCGGCCATCAATGCTGCTTTTGATGGCTCGATAACAACGTAAATCGCTAATCCAGCTTTCTGTCTCAGCGATCGAAAACATAATTCCGAAGCCAACTTGATAGTTTTAGGGAGCGTGATTGCAACGGTGTTATGTGCGGTAGCGGTGAATTATTAATCAGGTTGTCAATGCTTGTATCGTTATAAAATAGATTAACGTCGTCGCCATAAAGTCGAAGCACTTTGTCAATGAGTGCGTCATTATGGAAATACTTCTGCAAACCACTTTTCTCGATCCGGCGTACATTTTTCTGAGGTAGCGATTCCATGACATCGATACCTTGTCTTAGCAGGATGTCCCGGAGAATGCTCCAATGTTCATCGATTTGTTCGACTCGGCCGATGAATTTTGGAATCACCTGTCGTCCGAGGCATAGCAAATGGCTTTGTGGTAAGACATGAACGTCATATCGGTGTATGGGTGTATCAATCAAGACGTCGAGAAATGATTCAAATGACATATCGTGATGAATGCCCATGTGCTGCATGGGCAGGGGTGGTTCTTCTATTTCGATGACTTTGTTGTTGTAAGCGGCGATCAGGCGATCAAAGGGATTGCGAACAAAGCTGAAGCTAAAGTGACTGCGTCGATATTTACGAGCCTTACGTAAAGTGATTAGCTCGGTTTCATTATTTGTTTCATGTTGCCAGAATTTGTCTGATGTGGTTTTTGTTCCTTTAGGTGGTCGTTCGCTCAGCAGCCGACATAAGGCAGCTTTAATCGAGGAGTTTGCAGCTTTTGGTACGCGTCCATAGAGCAGCTTGCACTGCTTCATTCGAATGAAGTGATGAGGTTGTGCCATGGGTTAAATGCTCTTGATAAAGTTTTTTTCTAAGAATTTACGAAACAACTTCCATTCTTGTTTCGTGAATAGAGGCCGTGCTTGTCTTGCAATTTCAAGCCCTCGTTCGCTGATCCCAGGATTGATATTTTTGTGGAGATTCTTTGAATTTGTTTCGCTTATTAGAGTAGATCGAATCTGTTCTGCCTGTTCTGGTAAAACAAGATTGATAAAATTGTTTAGATAAATAGTTGGATCAGATCGATCGCTATTGTGGTCGTAACTAAAGGGAAGAATATTAATCTTTTTATTTTTTTTCAGGCTGCTTAACTCATCAATTAGTTTACTTGGATCGGCATATGAAAAATTGGAGGTTTGCATAAATTCTTCATTGCTTAGGTTTGTGATCTCGTGCCCTTCTTTGATTAGCTGAATATGGCATGAACGAATGAAGTCCACCCTTTGCCTGCTGGCAAAGCAGATAGTCCAATCGATTTCTTCTGTTCCTAGTGTGCATTCCAGCCATCGCATTAGTCTTTTAATTCTTCTTTTGCTGTACCGATAAAGACCTAATTTATTTTCACGATTGGAGTTTTTTTTGCGATTTTTTTGAATCAAGCCCGCTCGAAGTGTTCCGAAAATAGCTTCGAAAGATATGAAGATTGTATGAATCCTGTCTGGTGCTGGTCCTGCTTCTTGAATTAAAGCTTTTAAGGTTAAGTCTGTCAGTTTCTGAGACGGTTCCTTCTTTGATTTTTCCCATTGGAGATGTTTCCAAAGATAGCGGAATTGTTTTTTAAATGTTGTTGGTCCTAGGTATAAAATTCCATGACTTAGCAAAGTTTCGCGCTTGCTCTTGAAATTACGTTGTAGATAGGTACTTCCGGTTTTGTGTAAACCGCAATGCAGAATGATTTGCTTGGGTTTGAGTTGGCTCACGCGACAGAAACACTATTTTTGCTGGCTGAGGAGTAATGTTCAAGGCGCTCAAGTGCTAGCCAGGCTCCTTCGCCACGGTTCTTGTGACCCTGCCAGATTTCAGGAATAAAAGATGCCTTCGGGCAGTAAATGTTGATTAGGTTGAAAAGCTCGATCCAATCAATTTCACCCTCTTTGATTTGGAGCCCTTCGCCATCAACTCCTTGCGCATCTGCTAGATGTAAATGTGCGGTGAACGGTAGAATTTTTTTCAAGAATTCACTGAATGATGCGTCCAAGTGAGTGCAAGCTAATTTTGAATGGGATACGTCAAGACACACACGCATTCCGGTGTCGTTGTGAAAGGCGCGAATAAAGTCGGCATCAACAAAAAGATTGTGATATCGCTGTCCACCAAAATGCCATGGGAATGGTGGCATTGTTTGAGGGATGATTTCAACCTCATTGTTTGTCGATATCTTGTTGAGGCTTTGGATTAATCGATCACGTAGGGGGCGCTTTTCCTGATCGTCGAGATGATGGTGCTCAGAGAAGCCGCCCACATTGGTGACAAGAAGCACGGGCTCATCGCATTTAAAGCGTTTGCGAAGATCTTTTGAAATATCAATGACTCGTTGAAGTTCCTGAATCGAATGGTTGCGGTAGTTATCGTCGGCAGTCGATAAATCGAGCGTATGATCACCGGCAAATAATTCAGGGGCGTGGATAACAAGCCCCATAGGTATTTTCTCGGGTATCACTACATCGAGATCAACTTCGAGATCTTTGTAGCTGAGGTGGATTTCAACAAGATCCAGATTGCTTACTTCTGAAAATGTACTGATGTCGTGGTAACGAACAGGTAACCCAAAGGGTTGTACGAAATTAAATGCACGCGGCGTAGCTGCTTGTTCTTCAAGATCTGAGGGAAAGAAAATGTCGCCTTTCTTTTTGCTGATCGGAAGCTTTTGGCCAACTAATTCGTGAAGTCGGTTCGGTTGCAGCCCTTGCCCAGGGCTCTGGATTCGCACCATCGCCTCTGTGATTGTGGTTCCGGCATCGATGTCGCAGGATGCCACAAGACTCTTGGCGAGTACTTCGCGATTCATCATTTCGCCCTGGCTAATACTCCGCTCGCCGCCTTGTCCCATGGATTCTTCAACACGGCGGATGCCAAGAATCATTTGGCTGAATTCATCCGGAAGAAGGCTCACCTTGTGATCGTTTCCTTCCATCCCCCTATCCAGTGTGATGTGTTTTTCAATCACCACAGCTCCTAGTGCTGCTGCCGCTAGAGGGATTTCGATACCCCGCTCATGGCCTGAATATCCAACAGGCGCATCTGCTAATTCACGTAGTCGTTCTAAATAGCGAAGATTGACGTCCTTGAAAGGGGTTGGGTATGTGGAGTTGCAGTGCAGCAAAACATAGTTGGCTCCTGCTTTCTGGAGGTGGCGTATGCCAGAACGAATTTCTAGTTCTGATGCCATCCCGGTAGAGCAAATAAGAGGCTTTCCAGTGGCTGCAAGTTGAGTGATTAAGGCGTGATTTGTGAAATCAGCAGATGCAACTTTGAAGCCTTCCATCCCCCACTGATTCAGCTTCTGCAGGCTTGTTTGATCCCAGGGGGTACATAGCGGTACCAGCCCTTTGCTGGCTGAGTAATCAAAGCAATGGAACAACTCGTCATCGCTGAGTTGAAATCGTTCGAGAAGATCGAGGGTGTACTGCGTTCCGAGGTCGGACGCCATATCGCTGCTCTTTCCTGAATTGCTGTACAGCTGGCCCATGTCGCGCATTTGGAATTTTGCGCAATCCGCTCCAGCGGCATGGGCTGCATCAATGAGTTGCAGTGCGGTGTTGATATCGCCGTTGTGATTGTTGCCAATTTCTGCAATCACAAAACATGGATGTTCTTCCCCAATGGGGTGCTTTCCAAGTTGTAGTGCGCCAGTCCCAAGCCGTGCCACAGCCACGATGCGTCCGTGACTGTCGAGTAAGGGCAGCGCAATGATTCTGGAATTCAGCAGTGCGGCTAGCTCAGCCGTTGAGCTGCCTTCCGAAGCTGACCGGCAGCTTGGATTCATTGCTGCGGTGACAGGACGGTTGAGGTCGATCTCTCCGCACGTTGCAATCCAGCGTCGAAAATCTCCGTCGGTGAGAACACCTTGGAGGATGCCGCTCTCGGACACCACGAAGATCAGCCTGGACTGGTTGGCCGTGATCTTGCTGAGCGCCGAAAGAATGCTGTCTTCTGCAAAGACAACGAACTGGGTGAAATTGCGTTCAATCAGGATGCCTTTCACCGTGCTCGCTTTAACCCCTCGAGTTCAGTCCAGCGCTGACATTACCCCAGATCTCGATACGACAGGATCAGCCCAATCCTTCGCAGCAAGGGGTTTCGGCACGACACGGCTGCGACGCGACGCGCTACCCCTCGGTGTTGTGGGCGCATTTGTGCGGCCTGAGTGAGCAAGTCAGCGGCTCCTCGCCAATCGCCAGTGCAAATCGCCGCTTCTGCTCCAACCCTGAGTTGATTGAAACTGGACTGGGTATTGGTTGGATAGCCACAGTGGGTGATGCCTGTTGTGCTGGCTGGCTTGAGGTTTTCTAGGGCTTCGAATAAATCCCCAGCGCCATAGCGCTCGCTGTACCCCATCCAGTCCAGCCATTCAGGATTCGGCTCTGGAAGCTCTTGTTCAAGTTCATCAAGATTCGGAACATCTCGCAGGGATCGCCAGACACCGCTGCCGGCAAAAACATGGCTCCCATGGCTGGCGTGGAGTCCGAGATCGTTCATTGCGATCGGACGACAGCCGAAGTCCAGGGCGTCAAAAAATGCCGTCGATGAAATCGTCGCCATGAGAGGCGCTTTGCGCAGTAAGTCGGGTAGAGGGCGGTAGTCGAGCTTCAAGTTGACCGGCGGAACTCCCAGGGTTTGGCTCAGGGTGGTGCCGATGTGGGTGTCTACGTCGTGAAACGTCGCATCACCAGGAGTAATCCGGGGTTTGATCAGCACCTCCCAGTTGGGTGATCGGATTGCCAACTCCGCCAAAATTCTCACCATTTCCGCTCGATCCCTGGCGGAGGAGGGCATCACGACTTGCTCCGCAAAGACCAGCCTTTTCGGCCGATGCCCTGCGGGGCTGAGCGCTTTGATCGTTCCATTGCGCTGGAGTCCGGTCAGCACCGTCTGCTGGTGCGCGAAGGGGGTCTTGGCAACCAGCTGATTCAGGGCATCGCGGTCGCGCGGACCACTCAGGCAAATCAGGTCGTAACCCAAGCGCCAGCTGATGCCTTCAACAAAGTGCTCCAATACAACGCCATTAAATCCACAAAACAACTTGGGTCGTTGTTGGTGCCGTTCGAGGGCGATGCGGATGTCGTTCAGCTTGCTTCCTGTGAGGAACACACCAACGGCGTCGAACTGCAAGAGCTTTGGGTTGTTGAGCAGTCGAGCCAGGTTTTGGCGCCAGAGCGTGCCCAGATGACCCATGCGTTGAAGGATGTGTTGGGGCGTTCCATCCCTGGGAATGACGTTGATGGTGAACTCCACAGGCCGCGCCGTTTGGCATCGACAGAGCGCTTCACAGGCCAGGAGTTGGCTGTCGCTATCGGCAATCAGCAGGATCTTCAGCGGACGGTTCATGGGGCTGTGGTCCCCGAGCTAAGGCTGTCGAGGGAGATCAATAGGCGGAGCGGACCGTCCTGAATGCCCCCCCCCATGGCCTCAAGCCAGTCTTGGTTCACCAAGGGAAGCTCCTGCAGTTTGTGCAGTCCCCCCAAGTCGCGGAGACGATGCATCGCCCCACAGCCGAAGAAATTGGTCGTGTGCTGCTCGGCTTGAATGCCGTAATCCCCCACCACAATTGGTATTCGGCCCCACATCATCGCCGCCAGGCTCCAGGGGGAACTGACCGATAGGCATGCCGTGCACCGACTCAGAAGTCCGAGCATTTGTTCCGGTGCCGCGTCCACCACATTTGGTGGATTGTTGATCTGGTTTTCTGCGAATGACCGGGTCGAGCTCCAGGGGTGATCTGGCTGCAGAACGACCGTCCAATCGGTTTGTTCACGAGCCCAACGTTGCAACAGACGAATCAATTGCTCTTTGGCGCCTAAATGCGTTGGTATCTCGCGTTGTAGAAGCGCCACAAGCATCGGTTTTGGGCTTGGCGGCGTTGGGGGGATCGCCGGAAACCAGAATCCCGTCGCGATGAGTCGTGGTTTCTTCAGCTCAGCGGGCCAGAGGCTTGTCATGGCCTCCAGCTGCCTCAACTGATCGTCGCCGCTAACGATCATCAGATCACAACTGAGGCGCCGCAGAAATGCATCGATGAGTTCGTCCCCAGCGAGAGGCATCAGAGGGCCGCTGAAGATCGGGGCAGTCCATAGGCCTCGGCTTCGGCGAAGGGCTCTGTAGCCCGCCGCAATCGCTTCGATGTCAGCGGGATTGCGTAGAAATAACCCAATGGCACTGGCGTTTTCCAACACCGTGCTGCCAAGCAGTTCCTTTGGATTAATCGTTAGATCACAAGAACGATGGGGCAATGGCTGGTGGTCTGCCATTGAGGGGCCCACCACGAGGCAACTCCGACCCGCCTGGCGCCAAGCGTTCGCGAAGTGATGGCAGATGTACTGCTCCAGTGCACCATCGCCAACCAGAACGATGCTCACTTACTTGCGCAGCAGCTTGGACAACCAGCCAAAACCCACAACACTGTCTCGGACCGTTCGAATGATTCGACGGGTGTGGTGGCGTTTTCGTTGACTGGAGCGGGCCCCTCCACTGCTCAACATCCTGCGGCCGCCATTGCTTAGAGCCGTGCGTTGCCAAGCTTCACTTCCCCAGCTGGTGGGGCCTAGATCACTGCTCGAAAGCGGAGTCGGCGCAATTTGCAGCCGGCTGGCGAGAGCTTCAATAAAGCGACTATCTCCCTCTGGGTTCCAGCCCTGGGCCTGAAGCCAGCGGTTGTTGTGCAGTACCTCAAAGGGGTTGTCGCGAATGGCTGCAAAGTTGGCGATTGCACCGGAATCGGCAAAGAAGTGGTTCCCCAATGTTTCGGTCACTCCCAGATCACCGACGATGCGGGTGCTGATGCCCATGGCCATGGACTCCAGGGCAGCCGTCGATGACACCGTGATGGCGCAGCCGCACTTGCGTAACAGTTGCGTGGCTGGCTTGAAGCTCAGCTTCAGGTTGGTCTGTTGATGCGACATGGTGTCGATCACGCTGGCCATCTCGCCGTGGCGACGATGCAGGGTGCTCTCGATGCTGGAGGTGCGCGGCTTGAAGATCACTGGATGGTTAGGCCAGGCTGCCGATAAATCCCTGAGTTGTTCACAGACAAACCGTCGCTGGAGGGGATGAACAGGGATCGAGGGCTGTTCAAAAAAGACGATCGATGGATTTTCAGGGAATTCCGCTCGGGGATGGGTGCGCCAAAGGATCGGTAGGCCGGTGACCACGGCGTTGCTGCTATCGAGTCCCAGAGCGGCGCAGCCCTTCTGATAGGTCGAGAGATCTTGTTGGCTATTGAGGCACAACAAATCAGCACCGGAGCGATCGAGCATGCCCTCCAGGGCGAAGCGAAAGAGAATGCCCGGATAGGCACTGATTAGGCGTGGCCTGGTTGTGCTGTGGCCCCAGGCGCCATGGAGTTGTAGTAGGGCATCGCGACTGCGTTGACCGTCGAGGCCAAGGATGAGGGCATCCACGTCTCCAGCCATCGGACTGCAGAGGTTGTGCAGGTCGCTCCAATTGTGTTTTTCGATGGGTGTCCGCGGGTCGATCCGGCGGATTTCCAACCGTTGGCGGCGTGAGAGGGCTCGATTGTTGAGCTCCAGGAGATGCAGCGTGGTTTCGGCTCCTTCCCTGCGGCAGGCAGCGAGGAGCGTCATCGCCAACTTTCCGAATGAATCGAAACAGGCCACCGCCGCGACTTTGCGACCTTCAAGGCGCTTAGGAGCGACAGGCGCCATCAAGAAGAAGTAAGAATCCCCTGAAATTAGCCGGACAACCCTGAAGCGAGACTTCGACAAAGAGCCAGATCTTCGGGAGTGTCGATTTCGGGACCGGGATCGGCCAGTACGACGGGTTGCCATGGAGGGCAGAACCGTTGTCCCAACGCGCGAAAGTTGGCGGTGCGCATCGCATAGATCGCACCAGTTTCTAGATAACTGGGATTGAGATCTTGGCGGCGTTGCCGTGGTGCATTCGGGTCATGGTTGATGCCTTTCCCATCAGCTCGCCAAAGGAAGCCATGCCAGGGAGCAACGGCAAAGCTGCTGTTGATCTCCGGTTGGTCGAGGGCTGCGAGAACCTTGTCGATCTCGGCGCCAGTGGTGAACGGTGATGTGCACTGCAGAAACACCAGATTGGCCTGGAGTCCATTTGGGGATTGACTTGGACATGCCAGGGCATCGAGGGCATGCAGCAGAGCCGATTCAGAACTGGCGCTATCCCCCGCAATGCTCTGCGGGCGTTGAACGACGTCGGCCCCAGCGTTCCGGGACAGCTCTGCGATGGCTTCGTCATCCGTACTGATCACTACACGGGTGACGCGATCGCTTGCCTGAGCCGCATGGATGGAGCGCACCACCAGAGGCAGGCCTCCCACCTCTTGCAGGTTTTTGCCTGGGATTCCCTTGGATCCTCCGCGGGCGGGGATCAAGGCCAGCGCTGCTGCATGGGCCGCCATCGAAGAGAATTCGGTATGCCCCGTCTTACCCGATGACCAGGCTTGTTGCTGCGCGACTCGGTGTGCCGGCCCGGGGAATGCTTGTGCATCAAACCCTGCCGTGTTTGTTGGCGCCGGCTCAATTGCTGCCGGGTCGTCGCCGTGATGTCGATGCGTTGTTGGCCTGGGGGCGCCGTCCCAGTGCGCGGCGGGTGGAACGGCTCGGTCAGCACTGGGGGCTTCCCGTGTGGCACATCGAGGATGGCTTCCTCCGCTCCTTCGGTAAGGGAAGAGCCGATCCACCGCTAGCGCTTCTCATTGATGATCTGGGGGTGCACTTCGATGCAACGGCCCCAAGTCGGCTCGAGCACTTGATCGCAACGCCGCTGTCGCTAGAGCAACGTTGTCGCGCGCAGCAGGTCCAGGCGCTGTGGTGTGAGCAGCGGCTGAGCAAGGTGAATCCTGCACAGGAGTCTCCGGTTCCTGAGGAGCGCTTTGTGCTGGTGGTGGATCAATCGGCCGGTGATTACTCGATCCCCCTCGGTGGGGCCAGCCCCGATTGTTTTGGTCAGATGCTTCAGGAGGCATTGGCGGATCATCCAGCCTGCACCGTTGTGCTGAAGGTGCATCCCGATGTCATTCATGGCCGGGCGCGCGGGCATTTCAGTGCCAAGGATCTGGTTCATCCCCGCATTCGTGTCAGTGCGGATGGTTTGCATCCGGCTGGTCTGCTGCAACGGGCCGAAGCGGTCTATGCCGTCACCTCTCAGATGGGATTTGAAGCCCTGCTCTGGGGGAGACCTGTCCACTGTTTTGGGATGCCGTTTTATGCCGGATGGGGCCTCACCCACGACCGCCTGGCAGCGCCTGATCGCCGTCAACAAGGCGTGTCGTTAGAGGCGTTGGTGCATGGAGCACTCATCGCGTATCCCCATTGCATTGATCCCCATCAACACGAACCTTGCTCGATTGAAACCCTGATGCGCGCCATTGGCTTGCAGCGTCGGATGCATGCCTTGGCCCCCCGGAGCGTGGAGGCGTTTGGGTTCACGCCTTGGAAACAACGCAACCTTCGCCGTTTCTTGGCCGGGAGCGAGGTGAGATACCCGATGCCATGGATGACTCCCGACACGAACATTGATGCGGTAACGGTGTGGGGTCGCCGTGGCAAACCACGGGTTCTGAGCGCCGCGGACCGTCGCCGGTTACCGACTTTGCATGTGGAAGATGGCTTCCTTCGATCGGTGGGCTTGGGGGCGGATCTCATTGATCCGATCTCTTGGGTGGTGGATGGCCGCGGCATGTACTACGAC
>Ga0209251_1003179_pt1 | contig 10893 bp, 10 predicted proteins | sample SaaInlV_100m_DNA_6_FD_184665 | JGI IMG/M metagenome (GOLD analysis project Ga0209251, IMG submission 184665) | Marine microbial communities from expanding oxygen minimum zones in the Saanich Inlet - Saanich Inlet SI073_LV_10m_DNA (SPAdes) (version 2) | ecosystem: Environmental > Aquatic > Marine...
CGGCGACCTTGTTGGCAAGAAACAAACCTTCGCCGATGTGGCAATCGAACCTGCCAGCCTCTATTGCGGCATGGACGTGCACGTCACCAGGCGATTGGCCCTGCAGCTCCGCCAAACCTTGCAAGCGATGGGCCCCCAATTACTGCCTCTCCTGGAGGGCGTTGAACAGCCGCTGGAACCCGTTCTGGCCCAAATGGAGGCCACCGGCATCCGCATCGATGTGCCTTACCTCAAAACACTGTCGGACGAATTAGGCAGCACCCTGAACCGGTTAGAAACCGACGCCAAACAGGTCGCTGAGGTGGACTTCAACCTCGCCTCTCCAAAGCAACTTGGGGAATTGTTGTTCGACACGCTCGGACTGGATCGCAAGAAGTCGCGGCGCACGAAAACCGGATTCAGCACTGATGCCACCGTTCTCGAAAAACTCGAAAACGACCATCCCGTCGTTCCTCTCGTGCTGGAGCACCGCGTCTTGAGCAAGCTCAAGAGCACCTACGTTGATGCTCTGCCCCAACTCGTCGAAGCGGAAACCGGCCGCGTCCACACCGACTTCAACCAAGCCGTAACGGCGACGGGCCGCTTGAGCAGCAGCAACCCAAATCTGCAAAACATTCCCGTTCGCACGGAATACAGCCGTCGCATCCGCAAAGCGTTCCTCCCCCAAGAGGGCTGGACACTGCTCAGCGCCGACTACTCCCAAATCGAACTCCGAATCCTCACCCACCTCTCCGGGGAAGAGGTGCTGCAGGAGGCCTACAGCACGGGCGACGACGTGCACGCACTCACCGCACGCTTACTGCTGGATAAAGACGACGTGAGCGCCGATGAACGTCGCCTCGGAAAAACGATCAACTTCGGGGTGATTTACGGCATGGGCGCCCAACGCTTTGCGCGGGAAACAGGGGTGAGCTCGGCCGAAGCGAAGGAGTTCCTCACCAAATACAAACAGCGCTACCCCAAAGTGTTTGCCTTCCTTGAGCTTCAGGAGCGGCTCGCCCTAAGCCGCGGCTACGTGGAAACAATCTTGGGTCGTCGTCGCCCATTTCATTTCGATCGCAACGGCCTCGGCCGCTTATTGGGAAAAGATCCCCTCGAGATTGATCTCGATGTGGCACGGCGAGGTGGGATGGAAGCACAACAACTGCGCGCCGCCGCCAACGCCCCCATTCAGGGCTCCAGCGCCGACATCATCAAGGTGGCGATGGTGCAATTACAAGCGGTGCTTCTTAGCCAAGGGATCCCCGCCCGCCTACTCCTGCAGGTGCATGACGAACTGGTCCTCGAAGTGGCGCCAGACGCATTGGACACCACGCGAAACCTTGTGGTGAACACCATGGAAAACGCCGTCAAGCTCAGCGTGCCTCTCGTGGTGGAAACCGGCGTTGGTCGCGACTGGATGGAAGCGAAATAATTCGTCCCCAGCAGGCCGTAACCTCAGATCCAGCGCTTGATCGGCTGTTTTGACCCTGCGGCTCACCAATACCCTGACCCGCCGCACGGAACCGTTCACTCCACTCCGGCCTGGCAAGGCAAGCATTTACTGCTGCGGCGTCACGGTCTATGACCTTTGCCATCTCGGTCATGCCCGCAGCTACATCAACTGGGATGTGCTGCGTCGCTATCTGATCTGGAGCGGACTGGACGTGAGATTCGTTCAGAACTTCACCGACATCGACGACAAAATCCTCAAACGGGCCTCAGACGAAAACTCATCGATGACGGCCGTGAGCGAGCGGAACATTGATGCATTTCATGCAGACATGGATTCCCTCGGAATCCTGCGACCCGACAGCATGCCTAGGGCAACCCAGTGCCTGGATGGGATTCGTGCCCTCATCGGCGAACTCGAAGCGAAAGGTGCTGCCTACAGCGCCGAAGGAGATGTGTATTTCGCGGTGATGAAGCACGCCGGGTACGGAAAGCTGAGTGGCCGAGATTTGAGTGAACAGCAGGAGAACGCCGGCGGTCGCGTCGCCGATGCTGAGGGCGCGCGTAAACAACACCCCTTCGACTTCGCCCTCTGGAAGGCCGCCAAAGAGGGTGAGCCCAGCTTCCCCTCCCCATGGGGCGCCGGCCGACCCGGTTGGCACATCGAATGTTCAGCCATGGTGCGAGCTGAACTCGGCGACACGATTGATATTCATCTCGGCGGCGCCGATTTGGTCTTCCCGCACCACGAAAACGAAATAGCGCAATCCGAAGCCGCTACCGGACAAGAGCTCGCCCAGGTGTGGATGCACAACGGGATGGTGAATGTAGGGGGCCAAAAGATGAGCAAGTCGCTCGGCAACTTCACCACCATCCGAGCTCTGCTCGAGAGCGGTGTTTCACCCATGACCCTGCGGTTGTTTGTGCTCCAGGCCCACTACCGCAAGCCCTTGGATTTCACCGCGGAAGCCCTGGAGGCCGCAGCCACCGGCTGGAAAGGCCTCAATGCAGCCTTGGGCCTGGGTGAGCGCCATGGCCAATCGCTGGAATGGCCAGCAACTCCGGCCCTAGCGCCAGTGGCCTTGGTGGCACCAAGTAACCATCCATCCGAACCCTTGGAACCGCTCCAACAACGGTTCATTGATGCGATGGACGACGACCTCAACAGCTCCGGAGCCCTGGCGGTGCTGTTTGATTTAGCGAAGCCCCTGCGTGCATTAGCCAACCGCCTCGAGCGTGGTGACCGTGCCGATCGACCCGCTGACGAGCTGGCTGCCCTCGCCCTGCGCTGGCGATTGCTGCGTGATCTCGCTGCCGTTCTCGGCCTTCGCTGCGAAGCCGACTCCGAGAGCTCGGGCCCTGGTGATGACTCCACAAACCAGGATGAAATTCAAGCCGCGATCGATGCCCGAATCGCAGCCAAATCCGCCAAGAATTACGCCGAAGCGGATCGGATCCGGGATGAGCTCAAAGCGCAAGGCATCGAACTCATCGATAAACCAGGAGGCATCACGGAGTGGATTCGCCGCTAGGCCCGTCAAACTGCCTGAACTGATCGCATCTCAACGGCATGCTCTGGCTTAAGAAGCTGAACTTCATGGAGACAGCAAAGCTGGAGATGGAGCTGATGAAGGCTCTGGATGCCGGTGAAGATCTCGAAACCAAGGTGAACGATCAACAGCTGTTGGTGGAACAAACCAAAGACGCAGAACAGGCCTGGAAACTCGAGGTGTGGCAAAAAATGCTGGTGCGCATCCGCAAAATGGAATCGATGCTGAATCAACCCAACGATCCCAAGTCCTGAAACCAGGCTTCAGCTCAGCCCTGCACCAGGTCGATCACGCTGATCACCAGGCCCGTAGCAACGATCGGTGGGGACACCCAGCGCAACAACACCAGGAGGAAACGGCGCAGCGCCGGAGGGGTGGACGACTGTTCCAAATCGTCTGAGAAGCGTCGGGGCACCACCCAGCCGAGCAAAAGAGCCAGTAGCAACCCCCCAAGGATCAGCAGCAAACCGCCAAACACCGAGTCCATCCATCCCAAAACGCCCAGGGATGTTGCTGCGGGCAACCCGAGCACAAAGATCACAGCGGTGGAGACCCACACCGCACGGGAACGGGTCCAATTCAAGCGATCCATCAAACACGCCACAGGCACCTCCAGCAGCGAGACCGCGGAGGTAATCGCAGCCAGAAAAGCCAATCCGAAAAACAACAACGCCACGAGTTTTCCCGTTGATCCCAGGGAAGCCAAACCTGTGGGCAAGGCAATAAAGATCGTGCCCAGCGTCGATCCGCTGATCACATCCTGAAGTCCAAAACTCATCACCACAGGGAACGTCACCATGCCTGCCAACAGCCCCACAGCCGTATCCATCCCCACCACGGCCACGGCCTCCCTGGGCAGGTGAGCATCACGGTCGAGATAGGCGGAGTAAGCCAAAATGCAGCCAATACCGGTGCCAATCGAGAAAAAGGCCTGCGTAAAGGCATTGCGAATCGTGGTGAGATTCGTGAGTTCCGATCCATCCCAACGCAGCAAGAAGGTCCGGTATCCCTCCCCCGCACCATCAAGGCCAGCCGCCCAGATGGCCAAGCCGATTAAGAGGGCAAACAACAGCGGTAAACCCCAACGGGATAACCGCTCGATGCCACCGCGCACGCCTGCCGCCACCACCACTGCCGTGAGCACAAGGCTCACCAATTGACCAAGCAGAGCGGCACGGCCACCACTCAAGCCTGCAAAAAAGGCCTCGGCCTCGCCGATATCGGCAGGAAGGCCTTGGGTTACCACCTGAATCAAGGTCACCCCTGTCCAGCCCATCAACACGGCGTAAAACGCCAAAATCCCGCAGGACGCCAGCACAAACAGCCAGCCCATCGGTTGCCAACGCTTGCCTGCAGCCGTAACCGGAGCCAGCAACGGGCTATGGCCTGTGCTGCGGCCCAACACCATTTCCGCCACCAACACCGGCAGGCAGACCACCAAAACAATTAAGAGGTACAAGAACAAAAACGCTCCACCGCCACCCTGGGAGGCGCGGTAGGCAAACCCCCAGAGATTTCCCAAACCAACGGCACTGCCAGCCGCCGCCAGAACAAATCCGAAGCCAGACCGCCAGTGCTCCTTGATCGCCATTGCGCGGTGATGTTCCAAAGCTGTCAATCAGCTTGCCAGCGTTTGAGCAACCTGGTGGGAGACTGGTAAAAACGACTGGGACCGCATGAAAGCCATCAGCGTGCTGGGTTCCACAGGGTCGATCGGTACACAGACCCTGCAAATCGTTGACGACTTCCCCGACCAGTTCCGCGTCGTAGCGCTCACAGCGGGCCGCAATTTGGCCCTGTTGGTGGAGCAGATCCAGCGGCATCAGCCGGAGCTGGTGGCCTTGGCCGATGAAGCCTTACTTCCAGAATTGAAACAGCGTTTGGAGGCCCTTGATCCCTCCGACCGACCCGCTCAATGTCCTGAAATGGTGGGAGGCCCAGATGGTCTAGAGGTAGCCGCCTCTTGGGGCAGTGCCGAGCTTGTGGTGACAGGCATCGTGGGCTGCGCCGGCCTCCTACCCACCCTGGCTGCCGTTCGGGCTGGCAAGGATCTGGCTCTGGCCAACAAGGAAACCCTGATTGCAGCAGGCCCGGTGGTCTTGCCCGAGCTGAAAAAGAGCGGCAGTCGCTTGTTGCCAGCGGATTCAGAACACTCCGCCATTTTTCAATGCCTGCAAGGCACCCCATGGGCTGACACCGCTCGCCTATCCACCGGCGTACCCACCCCTGGGCTGCGACGCATCCAACTCACCGCATCGGGTGGTGCATTCCGCGATTGGAACGCCGCAGACCTTGAGAAGGCCACGGTTGCTGATGCCACCAGTCATCCCAACTGGAGCATGGGCCGCAAAATCACGGTCGATTCCGCCTCCTTAATGAACAAAGGCCTGGAGGTGATCGAAGCTCATTACTTATTCGGGCTGGATTACGACCACATCGAAATCGTGATTCATCCCCAAAGCATCATCCACTCGATGGTGGAGATGGCCGATTCCTCGGTGTTGGCGCAACTGGGCTGGCCCGACATGAAACTACCCATCCTGTATTGCCTGAGCTGGCCGTCCCGATTGGAAACACCTTGGCGGCGCCTTGATCTCACGGAAGTGGGACAACTCAGCTTCCGTGCACCCGATCCCAATAAATATCCATGCATGGAATTGGCCTATGCCGCGGGCCGCGCTGGGGGAACGATGCCCGCCGTGATGAATGCCGCCAACGAAGAAGCCGTGGCCCAGTTCCTTGAAGAGCGCATCCACTTCCTCGATATTCCTGAAGTGATCGAAGCGGCTTGCGAGCGCCACAAACCCGATCTCATGGCCCATCCCCAACTCGATGATGTGCTGGAGGTGGATCAATGGGCGCGGACGGCGGTGCGTGAACAGGTGAGTCGAGGCACCACGAGGATTCCAGGCCCTGCCGTCGCGGCATGACTCCAGCCAAGATCAGTCATCACCTTCTGCTTTGCGCCACCCCGAGCAAGGCCAAATGCTGTGATCCCGCCAAGGGAGCAGCTACTTGGGATGCTCTGAAACAGGGTGTCAAACGCCTTGGACTCGAAGCCGCATCCCGGCCTGAAGGGATGGTGTTGCGCAGCAAAGTTGATTGTTTACGAATCTGCGATCGCGGACCCGTACTGCTGATTTGGCCCGATGGCACTTGGTATGGAGAGGTCACTCCCGACCGCATTGAACGGATTCTCACCGAACACGTGATCGGCGGAGAACCGATCGAAGAATGGCTGATTCAACGGTCGACGATGGACCCCAACCAGGCAGCGGCGAGCTGATCACCCCAGCAGCCCCCTCGACCATGAAACCCGTTATGTCCTCCCTTTCTGGTGAACTGCAACCCGATCGGGCTCGTGGTCTCCAAGGCATTTGCCAAGTGGATGGCAGCTGAGGCTGGCACCCATGGATCATCCAACGCCTGAAGCAACAAGGTGGGCGGCAGCTTGTCTTGCCCAGCGATGAGATGAAGCAACGGTGAGGCCTCCCGGTAATAGGCCTCCACGTCGTTAAAGCCCCACCGCGGTGCCGTCACGGCAGCATCGAAGGCGCGAATTGTGCGCGGGGCAGCATCACCGCTGAGCTCTTCTAACTCTGTAGCGCTAACGCCGAAGGGATCCGCAAGGGTCTGACGCACCAACCGCTTGAGCAGCCAACGTTGATACACCCGATTCCGGGGACGCTCGATCGAGGCACTGCAATCCGCGAGATCCAGCGGACTGCTCGCACAAAAAAGCCCATCCAAAACCCCAGGAAAACTGAGGCAGGCATTGAGCAACATCGTTCCCCCCAGGGAAATGCCAGCACCCAACAACGGACGATCACCGGCCAGCTCACGGGCACGGGCAATCACCGGCAGGAGGTCACTGTTGCAGCGTGCCGCATAGGTGCCGCCGGCAAATTCACGACCAGGATCCGCTCCCCTCAGATTGAGACGCAGCACGGCAAATCCAGCCGACTGCAAACAAAGCCCCATCCGCCGTAGGCCTTCCCGGGAACTCGACCCTCCCAAGCCATGCAGCAACAACACCAGGCCACGGGGCTCCCGATTCGGTTGATCAAGAAGGGCCAAGAGTTGTCCGGATTGCGCCGCCCCCGTTGGCAGCGCAGGCACATCCACCAACACCCGACGACCCGTCTCATCGGGAAGATCCACGGTGCGAAGGGTGTCGCGCAGCGTTTGGAGATCACCCCCAAACCAAGGAAAACGCTGCTGAAACGAAGAAACCCCCAGCTGCTTCAACAGCTGAGGGTCATTCGCCATCCGAGCGGGATGGTCAGTCACTACTTGCCAACGCCGAGATCCTTGAGCTCCACGAGCAGATCTCCCAGAACCTTTTTGGCATCGCCAAACACCATCGAGGTATTCGCCAGATCAAACAGATCGTTTTTGATCCCGGAATAGCCGGCACTCATGCCCCGCTTCACCACAAACACCGTGCGGGCTTGCTGCACGTCGAGCACAGGCATGCCGTACAACGGTGAATTGGGATCGGTCTTGGCCTGGGGATTCACCACGTCATTGGCTCCCAACACCAACACCACATCGGTGGCAGGGAACTCAGGATTAATCACATCCATCTCTTTGAGCTGCTCGTAGGGCACATCGGCCTCTGCGAGCAGAACATTCATATGGCCTGGCATACGGCCAGCAACGGGATGAATCGCGTAGGTGACATCAATACCGGCGGCCTCAAGGGAACGGGTGACCTCACGCAGCGTGTGCTGAGCTTGGGCCACGGCGAGTCCATAGCCAGGAACAATGATCACCCGCTCGGCCGCCTCAAGCGTGAGGGCGCACTCTTCAACACTGCAGCTCGTGATGTTGGTGTATTCACCACCACCCGCACTCGAGCTGGAGCTTGCTCCAAGCGCTCCACCAAACAACACGGACACCAGGGAACGGTTCATGCCGTTACACATCACCTGGGTGAGGATCAAGCCGGCAGCTCCCACCATCGCTCCCGCCACAACCAGCAACTGACTGCCGACAACAAAACCTGCTGCTGCTGCTGCAACACCGGAGTAGCTGTTCAGCAGAGAGATCACCACGGGCATATCAGCGCCACCAATCGGCAGCGTTACGCCAATGCCCAACAAACTGGAGGCCACCACCAACAGCCACAGGCCCGTGGCACCACCGGTGGTTCTCACCATTTCAATGGCACCCACCAACGCCGCGACGGCCAAGGCGATATTCACGGCATGGCGCAGCCGGCTTTGCATCCAGGGGGGCGTCGACAGCCAGCCCTGCAACTTCGCCATCGCCACAATCGAACCGGTAAAGGTGATCGAGCCCACGAAGACCGACACGACAATCGACACCAGCGCGACGGGTCCCGTTGCATCGAGTGCAATCGGTTCCAAAGCTGCAGCCAAAGCCACAAGTAATGACGACATGCCACCACAACCGTTGAAAAGAGCAACGGTCTCGGGCATCGACGTCATCGGAACCCGCTGGGCCGTGATCACCCCGAGAACACCACCGACGATGCTTCCACCAACGATCCAAGACCAAGCTTGGGTGTTGAAGGTTGGTACCCCGACGTAATTCACCAGTAGGCCAACGACCGCCAAGCCCATCGCCACAGCCGCCAATTGGTTCGCCCCTCGGGCGGACCTCACTTTCGACAAACCCTTGATACCAAGGGCCAACAACAGAACGGCGACAAGATCGATCGCGTATTTGAGGTAGTCAGTCATCAGCGGTTCTCCTTGCGTGCGGGCTTACGGCTGAACATCGCCAGCATTCGATCCGTGACGAGAAAGCCACCGATCACGTTGAACAGGGCAAAACCCAGGGAGACCGAGCCGAGCACCAACAGGGTTGGATTGCCGTCGGCCTTGATGATGGCGGTGAGAGCTGCCAGCACCGTGATGCCCGAGATGGCATTGGCACCACTCATCAGCGGTGTGTGCAATGTGGGTGGAACTTTCCCGATGAGTTCAAGACCGAGAAGGCTGCCCAAGAGCAGCACCCATAAAAATTCAACAAACGAGGATTCCATCAGTTGGCTCCTGGGGTAAGAACGTCGCCGCGGCGGATCGAGCCGTCCTGAGCAATCAAACAACCGGCAATCAGTTCATCATCGAGATCCAAACTGAACTGGCCATCCTTCATCGTGGGCTCCAGCAGAGCCACAAGGTTGCGGGCGTACAGCGCACTGGCGTGGTTGGGAACAGTGCAGGGAAGGTCGTTCCCCCCAATCAACTTCACCCCTTTGCGGTCCACGGTCTGTCCGGGGACCGTATCCGCACAATTGCCGCCCTGCGCCACGGCTAAATCCACAACAACGGCACCAGGGCGCATGCGATCGAGCATGTCTTCACTGATCAAACGGGGGGCACGGCGGCCCGGCACCTGGGCGGTACAGATCGCCACATCCGCCTCGGCCAATTGGTCAGACAATTGCTGACGCTGCGCAGCGAGAAAAGCATCGGAAGCCTGCTTGGCGTAGCCACCGGATTCAGCAGGTTTGTCGTCCGTTTCTGGCGGCTCGATAAAGCGAGCGCCGAGGGATTCCACCTGTTCCTTCACGGCGGGCCGGATATCACTCACGTAAACCACCGCTCCGAGACGGCGGGCCGTTGCCACCGCCTGCAATCCAGCCACTCCAGCGCCAAGAATCACCACCTTGGCTGGCTGCACCGTGCCGGCAGCCGTCATCAGCATCGGGAAGTAGCGATCCAAGGCGGACGATGCCAACAGCACCGATTTATATCCAGCGATATTCGCTTGAGATGAAAGAGCATCAGCCGACTGAGCACGGCTGATTCTTGGCAGCAGCTCTAGGGCCATCGCCGACAGGCCTGCCTGTTGGAGGGTCGTCGCTAACGCCGCGTTGGCATAGGGCGCCATCAAACCCACCACCAACGCCCCCTGATGCAGACGACGCAAGTTCTCTGACGAAGGCGGCTGCACACAGAGAAGGATGTCGGCTTGGGACCAGGTACTGGCGTCCCCAACCGCAACCAACGCTGCACCCTGATCGGAATAGGCGGCGTCTAAATAACCCGACGCCACACCGGCGCCGCGCTCAACTGAGACCGAACAGCCGAGCGAAATAAATTTTTTGACCGTGTCGGGCGTTGCCGCGATCCGGGTTTCTCCCGGTGTCGACTCCACCGGTATCAGAAGTCTGGGCAAGGCGAACACATCCACCGACCCAATCAAGATTACGAGGTCATCATCTTGAGATCCGCAGGATTGTTGAAGAACGCGGCCGAAAGCCGCTGGTGTGGCTAGTTCAAAGGAACATCTCGTGTTTTGTATGGGTCTCAGCGCAATCGAATGTCCAGATGGCGTTTGCCACAGCCACCACGGTGGCCACTCAGTAGAACGCGAAACGATGAAATCGACCCTGCAGGAGCACGGCAGGGACTGGTGCGAACGCTTGGCTGAGCGGATTTATGAGATGTCGGTCGACACGTTCTCTCAAAGCGTGATGCCCAGCCTGCATGCATCGGGCTGGCAACGGCGCCATCTGGACTGGGAGTTCAAACTTGCCGAAAACGATTCCGAGCCCGATCAGACCTTGGTCGACGGCATCATCAATGCCACCGAAAGCTTCCTGCGCAGCAGTGAAGTGCACCGCTTGTTCATCCAAGAGCTGGTGCAGGGCACGTTTGCTGAGGCGAGTGAAGACGAGCTTCGTGTTCAAGCCGTTCGCACCCTCGTTGAGAAAGAACTGCTCGCGATGATTGAAGAACGGCGCCAAGACCTGCTCGACCGTGTGGCCCATCAACTCATGGATACGGCCAAGGGTGACTTCGAAGCCGCACGTCACGCCACGGAAGATGCCCTCGAAGAAGTTGAACGCTTGGTGTTGAACCACGCCGACGCCCTTTGAACCGTTTGTTGGCTTGATTTGAAGGAGTGGCCTGCCACCGACGTCTTGTCTGACGTT
>Ga0209251_1003191_pt1 | contig 10870 bp, 22 predicted proteins | sample SaaInlV_100m_DNA_6_FD_184665 | JGI IMG/M metagenome (GOLD analysis project Ga0209251, IMG submission 184665) | Marine microbial communities from expanding oxygen minimum zones in the Saanich Inlet - Saanich Inlet SI073_LV_10m_DNA (SPAdes) (version 2) | ecosystem: Environmental > Aquatic > Marine...
GTTATCAAAGGTCTTACAGAAGCTATAGATTTATTATTCATTAAAATACCTGCATTTTTTGCAGAGAAATTAGGATTTGAAGATGCATCGAAAAAACTAAAAGAGTTTAGCCTAACTGCATTGGTTGATCCTGCATGGGAAGCAGTAAAGAATTTCTTTAAAGAAGCATTTGCTAATCCTACTTCTGCTATTAACAAAGTTACTATGAGTGTTGGTGATATGGCAGATAGATTTACAAAAAGTATACTACGATACGCATTACCAGATCCTAACCTTTCATTTGATTTCATGAATCCTAAAAGTTATGTAACAGCTGCTGTTCCAAATTCTATATATGAATATGCTGGATATACGAAAAACGATAAAGGTAAATTCGTACTTAGACAAGATACAAATACTAGATCAGAAAAGTATGAGGGTGTTGAAGGATTAAGATCATCGGTACCACCTGGACCAGCTGGAGCAGGAAACGTAATTGTGGCTCCTTCTAGTACTACTTCTGTTGGCGGTGCAACTTATGCCGTACCAGGTAATGCTGTAGGTCCTGTTGATTCGAATGATATGATTTGGGGTGGGGCATAAAGAAAAGGGAGCCGAAGCTCCCTAATCCCATTATACCCAGTCGAAACCAAATATAATTTTCTCCTTTATGTTATACCAACTTTCGTCCGAGTCTTACTCTGCGACAAGGTCCACATGGGGTTGGCTTACCTTATTCCTAGTCTTCATTTGCCAATCGAGCAAAATAAGACATAGTATCTTCATCACCTGTACCCATTTCCTCTGCAGTCATAGGTTCTGCTGATCTTGGTTCTGGTGCTGCAACAGGTTCATTAATCATTGATTCCTGTCTTACTGTATAGGCACCAGCTGTAGCTTCTTCACCAAGTACTTTCATAAGCTTAGACTTAAGTTCATCATAAGTCTTATAGTTCTTAGGATCGGTAAATTCCGATAGGTCATGAATTTGCTTATACACAGATTCTAGTTTATCATCATTACCTTCATATAATGAAGAAGGGCTACTAAACTCAGACTTATCATAGTTTCTATATCCTTCGACCTGACGGATCTTTAACTTAAATTCTGCGCCTTCCCAGAAATCAAATGGGTTAACTGGATTTTCATCTGCAAATTCTGGTTGCATAGAATCCATGATTTTATCAAAGATCTTTTTACCAAACTTATAGATGAATACTTTACCTTCATTATGTGGTGAAGAAGGATCTTGTAGAACCAAAACATTTGTTACATAATGTAGACGACGTTTTTGGTCTCTTGCCTTTTGCTTATCGGATTCTACACCTGAGTTCCAGAGTCGTGAGTTGAGTTCGCCAACTGGATCATTTTGACCAATAGAAGTAAGGCTGTTTTCGATATACCAAAGACCAGTAGGTCCTTTGAATCCGTGGTCCCAGTATCTAACCCAGGGTAGCTCTTGGCCTTCTGCTGCGGGTAAGAATCTGAGTACTGCATATCCATTACCTGCCTTATCTACTGTTGGTTTCCAAATACGATCGTCTTGGTAGTTCTTTTTTTCACTAGTACCACCACCGGTTGATTCTGCCGCTTGGACGAGTTTTTGGATTTGATCGCGATTACGTTTTAGATTTTCAAATGACATTGTATTTCCTTATATTTGCTGAAGTATTAAACTGAATTATTATATCGTATTTTTCATGTTTTGTAAACATATTATATATCGATCTATTCAAAAAAAGCAGAATCCAATGAATTAGTTTTTGGAAGAAAATTTAAAGCCATTGCTTCGGCTTCAATCTTGCTTTTAATAATAGGTGATATAAATTTCTTTACATCTTCTGGGTCAATTTCATTCTTGTCACAGAGATGTAAAATAGTATCCATATAGGATAATTTCGTTTCAATTACTGTTGCTTCGATAAGCTTAGTAAATTTACTTTTAGTTAAAAATTGGTCTTCAATCATTTATCTAATACCCTCAATAATATTGTATCTGAGTTAATCCTACCATTTGGAATAGTTGTCTTAGTAGTTAACTTTTTCCATTCAGTATCGATCTGTTTAACAGTCTTAGTAAGTACACCTGGTAGGAATTCCTCTGGCTTACGAAGTATGACTGTTCTACTATTGACAGTATCGATATTCTTAATTGTAGTACCAGAGATTTCAAATCCACCAACACTTTGTGTAATGTATTCTGTAATCATCCGGGACTTTGTATTAAAGGTATACAATCTTATTTTACCTATAATTTGAATTGGACTAATTGAAACCAATTTAAAGTTAGCATCTTCGGATTTGTATTTTACCTTTGAAACTTGTTTGTCAGCTGCCTTAGGCTGTTTGACTTTCGTCTTACGTGTTGCCTTGGCAGCTGACTTAATCCTATCAAGATCGAGGAGCATTTCCTGACAGGCTTTAATGCGGTGATTGAGTTCAGGTCTTTTCAAATGTGAGTAACCCTCGACGGCTTGTTCACAACGCTTATGATATGCATCTTCATAATCTAGTAACCATGACTCAACCACCTGGCGGACGGGCAATGTTGCCGATCCAGCCAAACCGTGTTTCTTAAATAAACTATAAACGTCGATGGTAGCCTTTTCGCCTTCCATCCACTTATCTTCTAATTCTAGTATATCCTGCATAATAGTATTACTAATCTTATTCTTAAGCCTTTCCATAGGCGAAATACTAGGACGTGCATCAGAATCATTCTTTTTAATTAATTTATTTTGGTAGATTTCTTTACCAAGTGAAATCATTTCAGAAGTCCATTTTGATAGTCCCGATGAATAAGCCTTAGACTTATCATCGTCATCCTTCTTCGGAGCATGTATCAGCCAGAAGGCTGTTGCTGCACGCGAAGGATGTGAATAGAAATGATATTCAGGACAAGACATAATATACTGTAGATTAGCAGATTTTTTATGTTTTTCTTTAAGATAGCCTTTTAGTATCTTAGATATATCAGAATTCGACATTTCAGTTTGAAAATAATATAGAACCTGATCGAAGCCTTTTTCAATTGGTACAGCACTTAGTCCGAAACGACGACGTGTTGGAACCACTTTCTTTTGCTTTTTTCTAATAGCCATAATATTTGCTCCTCAACAAAATTTTATTATACAAGCATTCTACCATAGATTCAATGGAATGTAAATCCCCTATTTTCACCCACGCCTCATTTTTGCGTATATTTCTGGGTTATCTCCTCTACCGACCGGTACTGTGTTTGACTTGTGAAGAGTGGCAAGACCGATAATGTATTCTCCGGAGTACGTATTAGATTTATTCTTTCCTGCGATGGGTGCAATGACGTCCGACGTCTTGATGCCGTTACGTGTCTCTGAATAATTCGGGATACTTGCGCCACTTGATTTCTCCTTATCTTTTAACTGATCTGGATGTACACCCATTTTGCGAAGCCACTTGTTATGTTCTTCAAGTGCTTTTTTTATACCGGGTTGGTTTTTAGTTTTACGCTTTTTAGTATTAAGGCTAGACATACCACGTACAAGATGCATACTCATTTATAATACCTTTGATACAGATACTCCAGCTTTCGTAACTCGGGATGCCTATATATCCACATACCAGTATCAGGCTGGAAATGTTTACTAAAGAAAGAATCTAGTTCTTCGTTTCCCGTACGAACAGATTTATCTATTTTAAGAGCCAATTCATCGAACTCGGAATCAGATATAATAGGATTGTCTCTGAACTCGTAGGCATATGCAGCAACTGCAATCTTGATCCTATTACGTGTTTCGACGCAATAATCAACCATTAGTTCCAGCCTTCTTCTGACTCGTAAGATTTCTGGCTACGAACACGATCGCCATAATGTTCATCAAGATACTTTGGAGCATCTGTCCAAGCATTGATATTAACAGAATCGTCTGAACGATCTTCTTTAGCAGTAACGGAATAATCCTTTACTTTAAAGTTACGCTGCATTTTAGCATTAAATTTTTTGCTTGCCTTACGAATAGCTTCGAGACGCTGTTCCTGAGACATATCTTTAGTAATAATAATTTTAGACATTTGGATCTCCTCTTTCCAATTATTCATACTATTCTATCATAGTTTTATCCAAATGTAAACCCCCTATTTCATTTAATTTGAATAAATTTTATAAAGATGATCTTCAAAAGCTTCAACCCTTTCAATACGATTGGGCCAAAGAATGTATTCCTTTTCAGGATTCTTTTTAAGATTATTCAAGAGAGGGACAATGGCATTGTAGAGTTTGTCTAGTTTATCTTGAGTAACTGTAGCAGTACTAGATACAGTTTCTACCTTTTGGGTAGCTTCCTGAACTGCTTTTAATTCTGTTTCATCAACAGCGGTAAATCCAAAATCGAAAAAATCATCAGACATCCCATGTACTCCTTCTGTTAGTATAGAAACCAAATAACCAATATGCAATGAAAAACCAAAAGAAATCCATATGCAAAATAGATTGCGACATTACCCAAGCAAATGGAGCAATAATTATCCAATCCGCCAATATTATTTTCTTTTCCATTATCATATTTATAATTCCAAGTGAATGGTTAGTTGGAGCGGGTACGGGGACTCGAACCCCGATCCTCAGCTTGGAAGGCTGCAATAATAGCCGTTATACTATACCCGCAAGGTGGGGAGAGTAATTTCTCCCCGTGCATACTAACCGTTGGTATACGTGAGTCTATTAAGGGACCAGCCTTTGAAATAAAGCAGAGCCTAGTTATAGATCTAGGATGCAATATATTGGTACTCGGTGAGGGATTCGAACCCCCGACAAACGCGTTATGAGCACGTGGTTCTAACCGCTGAACTAACCGAGTGTATTGGCGATTCCGGAAGGACTCGAACCCTCAGCCTACAGATTAGAAGTCTGTTGCTCTATCCAGTTGAGCTACGGAACCAAATAAGGTGAGTCTTTCTAATGAGGGCGCTCATTTCCCACCAGCGTCTTTATTTTAAAGTCGTTTACTGGCTTAACCGTGTTTACACTCACTCGACTATGGTAAAGAGAATAATAACCCCGACTATTGTCGTAATTAAAAAGGCATTTCTAAACATAAAACCTACAATAGAAAAGAAAGTACCAACAAGAAGCGCGCCAATTACTACTAGCAAGAGGAGATTGACGAGTAAAGGCAGCGCCTCTTGTATCTCTGAAGTCATCATTATTTCCAAATAACCTCTATTCCAAATTCTGGTTCTTGTTCCTGTTTCTGGGTAGCATGATTAAAACCAGAGTTATTATAAGTTAACATCTCACGTACTTCTTTACCTGCATCTTCATAGTCTTCTCTTAGCATAGCAAAGAATTCTGTTAACCCATTTCCATCATAATTCCGAATGCGATGGGTAGTATATGTCCATCCATCTTCATCAACATAATCAGACATTATCATACGTCCGAATACCGGATGCCGCACATCTCAATTTGAAATTTGCAGTCATCGATAAGCTTACTTAGCTCATCGTCTGACATCGATGCAAGGTCGAGCGACCGAGCATACGACTTGCTGTATGCATCAGCAAGAGCATAGTACGTACCCTCCTCGAGCTCGATACGCTTGAACTCCTGAAGAGTACCAGATGGAACACGTTCGTTCCAGTACTGCGTATCTCTAGGATTAGGAAGCTTTCCCATCCAGCAACCAAGGCCTTTGCTGAACTCATCAGCTTCAGCGTGTTGTGCGATGATGTAGTTTCTAAGACAATTTTTCATAACGGACTCCTCTTCCTAATTGTTGATATTATTATATCATAACTTTTTAGGAAAGTAAACCCCCTTTTTTGAAAAAAATCAAATTAAAACGATTTTATTTCAGTAGGATTATCCGGCCATTCTTCTTGCATTAGGAAAGATTTAAGATCCTGATAACCACCAATATGATTACCACTTTCGTCAAAGATCTGTGGTACAGTAGTAAAGTGTTTTTCCTTAAATAGTTTAATAGCTTCTTCGTCTTCTTTAACTTTGATTTCTTGGTAGGTAAGATTTTTTTCTTTTAGTAGTTCCATTGCTGCATCACAGAAGATGCAACCTGGTTTCGAATAAATTCTATACTGCAAAGCTTTCTCCACATCCGCAACTGGCAGTAGCATTTGGATTTATAACCTTTAGATAAGATCCGCCAAGCTCAGTTACATAATCGATTGTACAACCTATAACAAACATTTCTGCGATAGGATCAACTGCTAAATTAGCTATAGTTGCCTCCTCCTCAGTCACATCCCAAACATACTGAAATCCTGAACAGCCACCACCTTTTACAGATAACCAAACATTTGGCTTTCCTACCTTTAAAAGATATTCTTTAGCTGAATCAGTAATTTCTATCATTTCTGAAATCTAACGGTATATTGTCTACCTTCGTAATTAAAGGTAATAGTTGAATGAGAATAAATGGTTGTTGCTTCTTCATTATAACGTGTTGTCATATTACATACTCTTCTTGTACTACCGGTAGCATCACTATTTTGGTGTGCTAACATACCACCAAGAAGTGCACCAATTGCACCACCATTTTGTTCACCTTTGATATTATTACCAAGTGCTCCACCGATTATAGCACCAATTAGTGCATCACCAGTTTTATCACCATTACTATTTACATCCTTACAGATCTCTACATTATAAGGTTTCTGTACAATAACAGTCTTTTGATGATCCCGAATAATAGCATCAGCATTTGCATAATTACATGCGGTTAGAAAGATTATCCCAGTCAAAGCTAAAACTTTGGTCATTCTTTTGTACCTCCACTTCAAGTGCTTCTCTTAATTCACCAATTCTACGATATGCTTCTTGAAGCTGTTTCTGCAAATCGTAAACATTCTTTTTCAAGATATCAGTCTCGGACATCTCATATTCCTTCTGTTCCATTCTTTTAACATTATCTCCTGCAATTCATAGGCTTCTACTTCCCATGGTTGTTTTAAATATTCGTCATGGTTATTATATTTAGTATATCCCATATCCGGATGTTCTTTCCTAACTCCCTGACGTACATGTATCATTTCATGAAAGACTGTTGTAAGAAAATCGTCACCTTTCAATCTACGATCAATTTGGATTTCATATTCTCTATCATTTATCTCTAAACAATATCCATGAACAGCTTTTAATTTAGTTAGCTCTATATAGATCTCACATCGAGATATTCTTGGCATTAGATAATTCCAAGAGAATATTGCTGCCCTATAAAGATCTTGTCTTTGTTTGGCTCTGCCACCATCTACTAGTATCATCGAATAAAGACTCTACGTGCTTAATGTGCTTACACTTACGGTAAGCAACACAGTTACAATCGAAACCATAGTCTGTCATCTCCACAAAATATTTATCGCCTCTACTACCAATAATAGGCCACCGGAATCCAATTGCCCAGTGACCTCTAGTATTTACAATTTCGGATGGATGGCTCATGCTGCAATCTCACAATCGTAAGATTCAATCATAACCAAAGAAAGCAAACCATTTAGTTTGCGTCTTTCGTCTGAAGTTAGACGAGAAACTTGATATCTGATATTTTCATCAGAGCTATCTTTGGCAATGCTAATAAGAGCCGACTCAAGTACTTGATAACGATATGACATAGGGAACTCCTCTTCCTAATTGTTGATATTATTATATCACAATTATCTGAGGTTGTAAACCCCCTAAATTTTATTTAATTACTTTTTTAGGGTATACTTCGGCACGTACATTATCTGATATTTTAATCTTAAATTCATCATGTACATGGTGTAGTATAAATTCTGTATTAGAGAATTCTTTAAACATATCTGTCCATATCTTTCTCCAATTAGTTGCTAATCGATTTGTATTCATATTTCCTCTATCGGAATTTAGGATAAAATCTGATACACTTCGTAGATTAAAATCGAATATAGAATCGAACCCATATAGATGTACTCTATCGGCTTTTAGTTTATTTGCAGCATAATGAACAGCCATATGACCACAATTAAAATTAGTATAGTTTTCAGCATATTTTGGAAGTTCTGTATAGAATTCCTTAATCTGTCCAGCCTTCTGTATATGAAAGTTTGGATTTCTTTCCATCCAAACCTTTGGTCTATAACCAAGTACCCATTCACCTGGAACAACAACTGATCCTTCTGTTAGGGCTTTCATCATCTTAAAATCTACTATACATGTAGCATAATGATTCTTTGGATACGGGAAAGGCGCAAGGTTACATGTAAGATTTAAACCTTTTCTTTCTCTTCTAGTATAGAGATGAACCCAATCACCATTGCCAATTACGTGAACAGATTTAGCCATTCATCAAGCTCCTAATTTTATCTTTACCTTTTCGACCAGTCCAATGTACAATCTTTTTATTTGGACTATCAAATCCGTCATCTAAATGTATTCTTAACCAGTTGTATTCTGTTGGTAAGTCTTCTATGTATGTTAATCTAGAAAGTGGATTTAGCATACTATGTAGTACTTCTTGATCACCAACAGTCTGACCAGCCTTTACTTGTTCTAACCATGCTCTTAAAATCTGGGGTTTATTACGAAATCCGACAACACCTGAATTGTGCCATACTTCACCTCTTCTTTTAATCCATGGTTTATCTTCAGCCATTAATAGCTTTTCATTTTTAATTAATTTAAAAATATCAGATATATTACCAAGTACTTCACAATCTGTATCAATCCAAACTGTTTCAACAGAAGGACATGTCATCATAGCCAGGGGTTTCATAAACCAACCTTGGAGTTCATTATTCTTAAAATTAAGTATTGCATGGAATTGTTCAAAAACGTAGTTCTGCATTTCTTCACTACAACCGAAGTTAGCAAAGATAAGAGGAGTGTCATTATGCTTCTTATAGTTTTCTACAAACCATGGAAGCATCCACTCTGTATTTTTATCACATCCAGTTAGAAAGACTTTATTATACTTCTTCGATGACATATGTTTCACCATAATTATGTTTTGCTAAACAACCAGCTTCCTTCTGTATTGTTGTAAAGCTGTCTGCCGCAAGGCAAACCCAAGGATAATATTCTTCTAAGAATGGGAAGTTATCTACATTTAAAAATACGTCTGTTGGACCACCGTGAGTTTTGGCTTTCTGTATAAGTGCTTTCGATCCTTCTGGATTAACCATATATCCATGTGCACCACCAAAATATTTCTTTTGTACTAATCCATCTACGCCTAGTCTAATCGGTGTATTAAACTTTCCATATGATGGTTTAGAGAATGTAATACATCCTTTAAATTTTTCATTTACCGGTACTTCACCCGTTAATATAGCATCATGTTCAAATATTACAATCGTTTCATTTTCTTTTACAGACATTTCCCATAGCGCATGATGTGATAGAAATGCTGCCATACAGTTTTCAGGCCGGGAATATCTTTCATGAAAGAATGATGGCTGAATACCTTTTTTATGTAAAATAAGATGTGGATTATCTTTTGGAGTAGTTGCTGGAAAATGCTCTACATGTAATCCATATTTCTCTGCAGACTTCATGCAACGCATTGCAGCCTGTACAGACTTATGGTTATCCATTATTGTTATAACAAATGCTTTCATTTCAGTATTATTACCTCGAAGTAGTAGAAGGAGTACCTTGAACCTCTGTATAGAATGTTTTTGTTACACCTAATGCTGGGATTAGTTGTTTACACATAATAGCATCATTAGGCCATAAGCCATGATCTTCTACAAGCCTTAGCATTTGTCTAGCTCCTTTTGGTTTAATTATATATGCTGAGTTTCCAGCTAACCCCTGAGGAACTTCGAATGAGTCGATTGTTGGTACTGGTTGTATTTCCTTTGGATTGTCGTCAATTAACTGTTTAAATAGGTTTGCCTTACGAGTTGCAAATAATGGGTTATTAATCCCGATAATAGAAAATCTTTCATTTTCGAATACATTATTGTCTAATCGGGATGTAAATTTAGAATCATGTTCTAAAATTAGATAAGGCATTGAATCATTAACACAATTTTTCCATAAAGTATAATGACTCAAAGAACAAGCGATTCTAGCGTCTTTATTGATGGTAGGATAAGCAGTCTTCTTTAAACCAGTTTTAAAATCGAATACTGATCCTTCCCATGGATAGTTCCATTGTAGGCGGTAATCTCTCATTAATTTATTAACTTGTCGGGGAACTATGGCATCAAACTTCTGAACCTCAAAGAAATTACCTACGACTTTGCTACTTTCTATGCAAACGTCAGCAGCATTCTGGGACACTTCGTGGTTAGGAATTGTGATTACAAATGCCTTCAAGGTTTACGTCCTACAAATACATGATCTGCCCAACGACGAGATCTTTCATCTGGTTGTGATCTATCTACATAATCAGTAACTGTTTCCAAACCAGCTTCTTCAGCAATAGCTTGGAATGCATCATCCATAAATCTCCAACAGTCAATTGAGTCATGATATTTACCAGCAGATGGTGCAATAAGAATAATGTATCCACCAGACTTAAGTACACGTGTCATCTCAATAACACTACGGAATGGATTCTTTACATGTTCAAGTGTCTGTCCACATACAACAAGATCGATAGAACCTTCTTCGAATGGTAATTCATAATCACCAGGCATAACATGTGTAACATTTGGTCCTGATTGTATATCTGCAATATAGTAGTTCTTAACTACATCTTTAAACATCTCTCTATAAGATCTATCTTGACCAGGCTTGATATCTCTACCACCAACATCAAGTATGGTAATATCTTTTCCTACACGTGATCCGAGAAGATCTCTTGCTCTTTGCATATTAATTCGTGATGATGGATGCATTATTCTGGAACCTTTATCTCAAATTGTACTACACCATGTTGTTTAACTTTAAGATTATATTTTTCTTTAAATTCTTTAATTGCCTTTGTAA
>Ga0209251_1003195_pt1 | contig 10857 bp, 9 predicted proteins | sample SaaInlV_100m_DNA_6_FD_184665 | JGI IMG/M metagenome (GOLD analysis project Ga0209251, IMG submission 184665) | Marine microbial communities from expanding oxygen minimum zones in the Saanich Inlet - Saanich Inlet SI073_LV_10m_DNA (SPAdes) (version 2) | ecosystem: Environmental > Aquatic > Marine...
AAAGACAAGACGATTGGACATCGAGTGGTCCCTATCGTCCCTGATGAGGCACGGACATTCGGCATGGAAGGGATGTTCAAACAACTGGGGATTTACACCACCGAAGGTCAGAAATACATTCCACACGATGTCGACCAGGTGTTGTCTTACCATGAAGACAAAGCCGGCCAGATTCTCGAAGAAGGGATCAACGAATCGGGTGCGTTTTCAGCTTGGATGGCCTGTGCTACCTCCTATGCCAACCATAACCAACCATTAATCCCGTTCTATATTTACTATTCGATGTTCGGTCATCAGCGAGTGGGTGACCTCACCTGGGCTGCGGGTGATATGCAAGCGAAAGGCTTCTTACTGGGCGCAACTTCAGGCCGGACCACCTTAAATGGGGAAGGGTTGCAGCACCAAGACGGACATAGTCATATTTTGGCGGGCACTGTCCCGAATCAGCGTTCTTATGACCCAACCTATAGTTACGAAGTTGCGGTCATCGTTCAGCACGGTCTAAAGCAGATGTATGACGAAAATCAGAGTGTGTTTTATTACATCACCCTGATGAATGAAAACTACAACCATCCGGACATGCCCGAAGGTGTTGAGTCAGACATCATCAAGGGGATGTATCTGCTGAAGCCTGCTGCGCCTAAGATGAAGCACAGCGTTCGTTTGCTGGGCTCAGGAACGATTCTGAGAGAGGTTGAGGCGGCAGCTGAAATGCTAGCCGATTTTGGCGTCGGTGCTGAAGTGTATAGCGCGACCAGCTTTAATGAGTTGCGTCGTGATGGCCAGTCGGCAGCACGTTATAACTTATTGCATCCAGAAGAGAAAACGGCTCGGATCAGTCACGTTGAAACCATGTTGGGTGGATCTGATGCGCCAGTGGTGGCGGCGACTGATCATATCCAGCTTTACTCCGAGCAGATTCGCCCATTCCTCGGAAAACGGACCTACATTACGCTTGGGACTGATGGATTTGGTCGGTCGGATTCACGCAAAAAATTGCGTGAGCATTTTGAAGTGGATCGTCGATTTGTCACGATTGCGGCGCTCAGAGCGCTGTCAATGGACGGAAAGATTGATCCGAAAGTCGTGACTCAAGCCATCAAAGATTTCGACATCGATCCCGATCGTCTTGATCCGGTGACATTGTAAGGAGGTATGACATGACAACGATTCGTGTACCAGATATTGGTGATGCCTCGAACGTCACAGTGATTGAAGTGGCTGTTGCTCAAGGCGACACAGTCGCCGAAGGGGATACCTTAATTGTTTTAGAGTCTGATAAGGCCTCAATGGAAATTCCAGCCGACGCATCCGGTGTTGTGGGTGCGATCCATGTGTCTGAGGGTTCTGAGGTCAATGAAGGTGATGCAATTTGTGAATTGGACAGTGCGGATGCTGTGGGCTCTGCGCCTATTGAACTGCCTCCTGCCGAGGCTCTGACTGCCGCGCCAGTCGCAGCTGCTCCAGTATCCCAAGAAGCCACGGTGAGTGAGCAGGTGGTTGTGCCTGACACTGGGAGTGCTGACGGCGTGACTGTGATTGAGGTCGCGGTTTCAGTGGGTGATACCGTTGCCGAAGGCGATACGCTGATCGTCCTAGAGTCAGATAAAGCATCCATGGAAATTCCTGCGCCTAGGGCCGGAGTGATCAGTGCTCTGATCGTGACCGAAGGCCAGCAAGTGGTGCAGGGTGATCCAATTTGCGAGATGTCAGTGACCGCAGGCAGTCCAACTGCGACTCCTTCGCAAGCTCCGGCAACCGACACACCAACGACACCTGTGGCTGCTGCGCCGTCAAGCGGTGCAGGCAGTCTCGAAAAAGTGGTCGTTCCTGATACCGGAAATGCCGATGGTGTAACTGTGATCGAGGTCAGTGTTGCGATTGGTGAGACCGTCTCTGAGGGCGATACATTAATTGTTCTCGAATCGGATAAAGCCTCGATGGAAATACCATCGCCGGTGAGTGGGAAAATCGTCGCACTCTCTGTGAAAGAGGGTGATTCCGTGGCTCAGGGTGATGCGATTGCCGATGTGGAATCCACCAGCGGTTCGGCGACTCCTGCAAGTCCAGCAGCACAACCGAGTGAACCTGTGGCTCCAGTCGCTCCAGCGGCCGCTCAAAGCAAGAAGATAGAACCCCCTGCAGCTGAGATTTCAGGGTCACTAGTGCATGCAGGTCCAGCGGTGCGTGCGTTAGCGCGTGAGCTTGGTGTCGACTTGACCAAAGTCCCGTCATCTGGCCCACGAGGCCGGATCACCAAAGATGACTTGCATAATTTTGTGAAGGCGAAATTGAGCCAAAAAGAAGCGGGTCCAGCGGTCACGGGTGGAACAGGAATTCCAGCAATTCCACCGGTTGATTTTGCTGCCTTTGGTCCTGTGGAACGAATTCCAATGACCAAAATTCACAAACTCACAGCGGATAACATGACTCGCTGTTGGCTCAATGTTCCAGCCGTGACACAGTTTGATGAAGCCGACATCACGGATCTGGAAGCCTTCCGGAAATCCATGAAAGCTGAGGCTGAGAAGAAGGGTGTGAAGCTCACCCCGCTTCCATTTTTGATTAAGGCCTCTGCCTATGCCTTGGCTGAACTACCACAAGTCAATGCCTCGATTGATCCTGCAACTGACGAAATCGTCAGAAAAGGGTATATCCATATCGGTATTGCCGTGGATACACCTGATGGATTGATGGTTCCGGTGATCCGTGATGCGGATCAAAAAGGGATTTGGGAGATTGCCGCTGAAGCATCTGAGTTGGCCGATAAAGCGAAGAATAAGAAGTTAAAACCCGCAGAAATGCAGGGTGCGACCTTCACGATTTCATCGCTTGGATCCATTGGTGGTACAGCCTTTACTCCGATCGTTCCTTCACCACAGGCGGCGATCCTCGGAATATCCAAGGCATCGATTCAGCCGGTTTGGGATGGTGCTGCATTCCAACCACGGTTGATGCTACCGTTGTGTTTGTCCTATGACCACCGTGTGATTAATGGTGGAGATGGTGCACGATTTACCACTGTCTTGAGCAAGGTGCTTGCTGATATCAGACACTTGGTCTTTTGACCGAAAGCCCGGTTCGCCGGGCTTTTTTTATTGAGTGCGTGCTGACTTCCAAAACACCTCATGGCCACCATCGCGTCGAGCCAAGTGCCGAGCCATCACGAACAGAACGTCCGAGAGCCGGTTAATGTAATGTTTTAAGTCGTCGCCAACGGCTTCTTGTTTGGCTAAAGCGACAATGATGCGTTCTGCTCGTCTGGCCAAAGCGCGAGCCATGTGGCATAAACCTGCTGATTTTGATCCACCAGGAAGAATAAATTCTTTCAGAGCTGGAAGTTCGTCATTGAGTTGATCACACAAGGTCTCAAGATCTGAAACCATCTCTGGGTGGATCAGTTGGAATCCAGGAACTGCAAGTTCACCGCCGAGGTCAAACAAGCGATGCTGGATGTCTGTGAGTGGTGCGGTCAGGGGCTCATTGTCAGAGAGCTCCGCGATGAGTAATCCCATCCAGGAATTGAGTTCATCAATCGTGCCGACTGCTTCGATTCGGAGACTATCTTTTGACGTCCGTGATCCATCACCCAGTCCGGTCGTGCCATCATCGCCTGTTTTGGTATAGAGCTTTGTTAATCGGTTACCCATTGGAATCCTTGTGATGTGTTGAAATTTGCTCGAGTGGTTTGCGAATGAGTACTAGAAGCAATAGCCCTGGAATGACCATTACTGCAGTTAACACGAAAAATAGAGGCCAATTGCCACCCGTCCAATCGACAAACCATCCTCCACTTGATGCCAGTACGGTTCGACCCGCATTGCCAATTGATGCCAGCAAGGCATATTGAGTGGCCGAGAATGCTTTGCCAGTCAGCGCGGTTAAGAAACTCACAAAAGCCACAGTCGAGAACGCCGTGGTGAAATTATCGGTCAAGATCGCAAGCAGCAGAATGGATTTATCAGGACCAGCCATTGCAAGCCAGGCAAACAGTAAATTACTGCCGGCCATCGCAACGCCACCGATAAACAAACCGCGTGTGACTCCTAGCCGAACGTTGATGATGCTGCCAATGAGCGCAAAAACACAGGTCGCAAGTCCGCCATAGAGTTTTTGATAGGTCCCGATTTCTTCGTTAGTGAACAATTCTTTATAGAAGACGATCGACATGCGTCCGAGAAACGCTTCACCGATTTTAAATAAGAAGATAAACACCAAAATCAAGATGGCGAGCCGTAAGCCATGGTTTTTGAAGAAGTCAGCCAGCGGCTCCCACGCAGTCACCGTCAACCAAGTGATCATGCGCTGAGATCGAGTCTGTTCTCCTTGAAGATAGTGCGATTCTATCTCGCGTTGTAAAGCCTCTCTGTCGGTCTCTGGTTCTTTGATGAAACAGGTCGCCAGCATGAAGGCTCCCAAGCATCCGGCGAGCATCAAATAAACGGTATTCCAACCGACCGCATCTGCGTAAGCAAATGCGAAGTAGCCCGGGAACGAATAGCCTGCCCACCACCCAACGGTCGCCATTGCAGAGGCAGCTGGAATGGATGCTTGATTGCCATAAGAAAAATGATCGACACGAAATGCGTCAATGGCGATGTCTTGCGTCGCGGAAAATAGCGCGATGGCGAAAATTAACATTCCGACCAATGCGAGCTGTTCGCCCGGCGCTTGAACTGTGGCCAAAACTAAAGTCAGTAAGGCCATGGCGGCCTGCGTCAGAAGAATCCAGCTTTTTCGTTGGCCGATTCGAGTGATGGAAGGAATGTTCACCCGGTCGATCAGTGGAGCCCAGAGGAAGTTAAATGCATAAATCCCGTAAGCAATACCCACCAAGCCAATTTCGGTTCTTGAGACGCCAGCATCTTTGAGCCAAGCAGATAACGCTGAGGCGATCAGAACCCAAGGGAAGCCACTTGCGCAACCCATGAGGAAAACCCAGAGAATGCGCTTGTCGAGATAGGTTTTGAGCGTGTCGTTGAGTGTCATAAGCCGTCCGGATCAGAGTCCCATTGTCGGGAGACTGATCCGAAAGGCAAGATTTTTAAACGCGTAACCCGCCGTCAACTTCGATGACACGACCATTGACGTAATCATTTTCTAAAATGAACTCGACGGTTTGTGCAATTTCATCGGGCTCACCGAGTCGTTTTGCAGGAATTCCGGCAGCAATTTTTTCCAACGCTTCTGGCTTCATCGTCAGCACCATTTCAGTCCCAATGTAACCAGGAGCAATGGCTGCACAACGGATTCCTTGACGTGCTAATTCCTTAGACCAGGTTACAGCCATTGCAGCCACGCCAGCTTTGGTTGCGACGTAGTTGGTTTGCCCCATGTTCCCATGGCGAGAAATTGACGAAATATTAATGATGCAGCCTCCGTTTCCAGCTTTCACCATTTCAGTTGCAGCAGCACGCCCACACAGGAAGGTGCCGGTTAAGTTCACATCGACAACCTGCTGCCAATGCTCGACGCTCATCCGCTTTTCAACGACACCGTCTTTGACCTTTAACAGCATTGAGTCACGGGTAATTCCAGCATTATTAACAACCGCGTCAAGACGCCCCGTTTGTGCAGCAATTTGCGCGAAGACCGCATCAACTTCTTCTTCTTTTGCAACATTACAAACCCAAGTTGAGACCGTAGCGCCAGCGTGTTCGATCAACGCTTTGGCTTCAGCGAGCGAGTCTTCGTTCATATCAATGAGTGCGATATGCGGTTTCTTCGGCGCGAGCCTGAGCGCCATCGCGCGTCCAAGACCCTGGGCGCCACCTGTAATGACCACTACCTTGCCATTGAGATCCATGTCTAATCCTTAAAATCTATATCCGTTTGTCGTTGCACAAAACAATTTGTTGCGATGCAATATTTCTTTGTGCAGTTTAGTTGCACTGCAAAAAAAAGCTACCCCTCTTTGGTTTGTGGTCGACAAATCTGTATTCTGGCGATACAGGAGGATGCATGCCGTTATTACTATTTATGCTGATCCCCATCGTTGAGATGTGGATTCTCATCGAAGTCGGTGGCTGGATTGGTGCGTTACCAACGATCGGATTGGTGGTGTTGACGGCAACGATTGGCTTGTCACTTCTCAAGCAGCAAGGCCTCTCTACTCTAATGCGCGCGCGGCGCAAAATGGATGAAGGCGCGATTCCAGCATCAGAGCTTGTCAGCGGTGTGATGATTGCCGTCGGTGGCGCGCTGTTGTTAACCCCTGGGTTTGTGACTGACGCGCTAGGATTTGCACTTCTCATCCCGCAAACGCGGCAGTGGTTGCTCTTCAAACTCATCGATCGATACCGCGATAAAATCGTGATCGAAGGTGAATTCCATCGCGTCGATGATAGAAATTTTTAGTTCGACTGTTGAAAAAAATAAAAGCGTCCGCATCAACCGGGTTGTCCTGGGGACAGGTAGTCCCTGGCGGTTAACCCCCCACAGGTGAGCTAAGGAAAGCGTTCCAACTCATTGGGTTGGGAGGGTCGAGGAAAGGCGTAAGCCTCAGTTCATTGTCATAACGCGGAGATATCAGCAAATGAACATTCGTCCACTCCACGATCGCGTCGTTATTCGTCGCATGGAAGAGGAAACTAAAACTTCAGGTGGCATCGTGCTTCCTGGTTCTGCGGCTGAAAAGCCAAATCAGGGTGAAATCGTTGCTGTCGGTACCGGCAAGCCACTCGATAACGGAGAAGTCCGTGCGATGTCGGTATCAGTCGGTGACACGGTAGTGTTCGGCCAGTACTCAGGCTCCAACACAATTAAAGTTGACGGTGAAGAGCTTCTGATCATGAACGAATCAGAGATTCTTGGCGTAGTTGAAAAGTAAGACCCCTGATAAAAGGATTTTTTAGACATGACAGCTAAAGATGTAAAATTTGGTGATGCTGCCCGTCAGGGTATGCTTGCTGGCGTAAATATTTTGGCAGACGCAGTAAAAACGACACTGGGACCGAAGGGTCGTAATGTTGTTCTTGATAAGTCGTTCGGCGCACCAACCGTAACGAAAGACGGTGTGTCCGTTGCCAAAGAGATCGAACTTTCGGACAAGTTTGAAAACATGGGCGCGCAGATGGTGAAAGAAGTTGCTTCTCAAACATCTGATGTGGCCGGTGATGGAACAACCACAGCGACTGTTTTGGCTCAAGCGATTGTGAACGAAGGGTTGAAGTCGGTTGCAGCGGGCATGAATCCAATGGATTTGAAGCGCGGTATCGACAAAGCGGTGAAAGCTGCTGTTGAAGCGATCAGCGGAATGGCGAAGCCATGCGAAGATTCTAAAGCCGTCGCTCAGGTCGGTACGATTTCTGCGAACTCCGATGCAGGCGTTGGTGCAATCATTGCTGAAGCCATGGAAAAAGTTGGCAAAGACGGTGTGATTACCGTTGAAGAAGGGTCTGGTTTTGAAGACGAGCTTGACGTCGTGGAAGGGATGCAATTCGACCGCGGTTACTTGTCACCTTACTTCGTCAACAACCAAGACAACATGACAGCAGAATTGGAAGATCCCTTCGTGCTGTTGGTTGATAAGAAAATCTCAAATATCCGTGACTTGATTCCGGTCCTGGAAGGTGTTGCGAAAGCTGGCAAGCCATTATTGTTGATCGCAGAAGACGTTGAAGGCGAAGCCTTGGCGACGTTGGTTGTGAACAACATGCGTGGCATTGTTAAAGTCGCTGCCGTCAAAGCTCCTGGCTTTGGTGATCGTCGCAAGGCGATGTTGCAGGACATCGCGGTTCTCACAGGTGGTACGGTGATTTCAGAAGAAGTTGGTCTCTCGCTTGAGACAGCAACGTTGGACGATTTGGGTACGGCCAAGCGCATCCAGATTTCGAAAGAGAACACCACAATCATTGATGGAGCTGGTAAAGCAGACGACATCAAAGGTCGCGTGAAGCAAATCGAAGCGCAGATCGAAGAAACATCATCTGACTACGATCGTGAGAAGCTTCAGGAGCGTAAAGCGAAACTGGCAGGCGGTGTTGCGGTCATCAAGGTCGGCGCTGGTTCTGAAGTCGAAATGAAAGAGAAGAAGGCTCGCGTTGAAGATGCGCTGCATTCAACACGCGCAGCGGTCGAAGAAGGTGTGGTTGCCGGTGGTGGCGTCACATTGATTCGTGCGCTACAAGCGGTTGGTGAGCTGACTGGTGATAACGAAGAGCAGAATGTTGGTATTCAAATTGCCAAGCGCTCAATGGAAGCACCTCTGCGTCAGATCGTGACTAACGCTGGTGGAGAAGCCTCTGTGGTCGTCGATAAGGTGAAGCAAGGCGAAGGTAACTTCGGCTTCAACGCGGCAAGCGGTGAGTATGGTGACATGATCGAAATGGGTATTTTGGACCCTGCGAAAGTGACACGTTCTGCTCTGCAAGCAGCGGCATCTGTTGCCGGTTTAATGATCACAACAGAATGTATGATCACTGAGATCAAAGAAGACAAGCCTGCGGCACCAGCGATGGACCCAGGAATGGGCGGCATGATGTAAGCCGACCCTGAGGTCGAGAACCCCATTCAGTCTCTGGATGGGGTTTTTTTATGTCTGTTGGCTTTGACAATGAGCGCATAAAAAAACCCGCCGAAGCGGGTTTTTTGATCATGCAATGCGGATTATGCGTTTGCGTATTGCTCAGCGACATAATCCCAGTTAATCAGCTCCCAGAATGCCTTGAGATATGCTGGGCGGGCGTTCCGGTAATCGATGTAATAGGCATGTTCCCAAACATCGCAGGTTAACAAGGGTGTTTTGCCATCGGTCATTGGGTTGCCAGCACCAACTGTTGACGCTAACTCCAATTGACCCTCTGCATTTTTTACTAACCAACCCCAGCCAGAGCCAAAGGTTGTGACAGAGGTTTTGGTGAACTCTTCTTTGAAATTGTCGAATGATCCAAAGGTATCGTTAATGGCATCAGCAAGCTCGCCTGTTGGTTCGCCACCACCATTCGGTGAGAGGCAATGCCAATAGAACGTATGATTCCAGACTTGGGCTGCGTTATTGAAGATGCCACCGGAAGACGCTTTGATGATGTCCTCAAGCGACTTGCCTTCAAACTCGGTTCCTGGAACCAAGTTGTTTAAGTTATCCACGTAGGTTTTGTGGTGCTTTCCGTGGTGAAATTCGAGTGTTTCTTCTGAGATATGCGGTGCCAATGCATTTTTAGCATACGGCAGTGAGGGCAATTCGAATGCCATGATGACCTCCAGTGAGTTTTGATCGAGATGATTGTGGGGGCTTCTCGTGACAATTCAATCTTTTCGGCGATCATAGGTTCGTTTTGTCGAAGGATTCGGTACACTCAAGTTCCTTAGTAAGGCAAATGTATGACGCGTAAAGAACCTCAGTTTAGTGACGATTTGACGACTCCGATTTCGGTATCCGATCAACGGCAAGCGGAGCCTCTGAAGTCAACGATTGAAACACCTCGAACAACCTCATCAGTACCTCGCCAATCGAGTTCAAATTGGTTGCTCTGGCTATTTGTGATTGTCAGTTTATGCGTGTCATTTGGAATGGCGTTCTTTGGTCTTGAGGAAGCCGGTCGATATCAGGCGGCTCTCAGTCAAGCCGAAAGTCAGGCAGAAGAACTCGAAGCGACGATTCAGCGTCTCAATCAGGCTCAAACTCAGGGGATTGGTGAATTAGCGCAATCTGATGCTCAGATGCGCAAAATGGTGCAATCGGTTGAGGCTCGTTTGAAATCAGACTTGGGTGCTGATCTGACAGTGATGGCGAAACAAGTCAAAGCCTTGCAGCAAGCGCTATTAGACTCAGGAAAAACCTCCGACGCACTCGAGAAGCAAGTCAAAATCTTACAGCAGAGGCTGTCGGAGTCTGAGCAACGGTCGACAACATTAGAGTCGAAGCTAGATGAATCAGTTGCTCTGTTAGGTGAGCAGGTGAACGCAGAACGAACGCGGATCGACGGGGTTGCCGGTACTCGTCAAGCGGTCATGGCTCTGAGCGAAGAAGTGCGCGCGACCAAAGAGGTCCTGACCAAGCTCGATAACCAGCTCAACGATGTGAATTCTGCTCAGTTAGACACTGAACAAACTGTGAAAGCTGTGCAGTTAAATATCGATGGGGTCAATGAACAATTGACACAGTTAGCCGATACGAATAACGCGCTGTTGGGCTTAGAGGTATTGTCTGAGGAGTTTGGGCGTCTTGCTGAGCAAGTGGGCAAACAACAGCAGATTCTTGAAGCTGTTGACGCCAGCCGAAAACAATTGACTCAACGAATTATTGATCTTGATGGCCGAGTGAATCTCGCGCTGTCACCAAAGGAGTAACAATGCGTCGCGTGGTGTTTAACCAAAAAGGTGGGGTCGGCAAATCGAGTATTGCCGTCAATTTGGCTGCGGCGAGCGCCAAGTCTGGTTTCAAAACCCTGTTAATTGATTTGGATGTGCAGGGGAACAGTACGCACTACATTGTCGGCGAGCAATCGGAACGGTTGCCAGGCGTCGAGGATTTTTTCCAGAATCAATTATCGCTGTATTCTCGCGAACCCATGACGTCGTTAATTCACCAGAGTGCCTACCCAAATTTATCGGTCATGCCCTCTGGACGAGGCCTGCTTGAACTTGAGCATAAGCTTGAGAGTCGGTACAAAATGTATAAGCTCAAAGAAGCATTGGCGGAACTGATGACAGACTTTGATCGGATTTATCTGGATACGCCGCCTGCACTGAACTTTTTTTCGCGATCGGCAATGATCGCTGCCGATCGGGTGGTTGTGCCCTTCGATTGCGACACATTTTCCAAGCAGGCGCTGTATCAGTTGACTGAGACGATCGAAGAAATCAAAGCAGACCATAATCCGCAATTGGTGCTTGAAGCGATTGTTCCGAATCAGG
>Ga0209251_1003197_pt1 | contig 10850 bp, 6 predicted proteins | sample SaaInlV_100m_DNA_6_FD_184665 | JGI IMG/M metagenome (GOLD analysis project Ga0209251, IMG submission 184665) | Marine microbial communities from expanding oxygen minimum zones in the Saanich Inlet - Saanich Inlet SI073_LV_10m_DNA (SPAdes) (version 2) | ecosystem: Environmental > Aquatic > Marine...
AGAAAGAAGAAAACCATCAGTGGCGTCAGCACCATGTAGACAAGCACCGCGAGTAACCCAGGAATACTGCTAAACCCTTTAGTGACCAGCAGCTGCCCTAACCCCGCCATATCGCCCTGCACACTGTTCATGGCCAGATTGATTTGCTCCTGACTAACAATCGCGGGATATTTTTCCGGTAAAACCGAGAGGGCTGCGCGCCCGCGCTCGACCATAGCAGGCGCCTCACGAGCCAGGCTGACAAGCTGTCGCCAAACTAACGGTAACAGTCCCAAAACAAAGGCAAAAAACGCACTGGTAAACATCAATGTGGCAATCCATACGCCGATTCGAGTCGATAAACCCCATTTGTAGAGCTGATTAGCAACGCCCTGCATCAAATACGCGAGCACTACTGCAACAAAGATAGGGGTAAAAATATGCCCCACTGCGGCCAGCAGGATTAGGCTGCCCACTAAAATGACCAGTAATAAAACCGACTCCTCTTCACTAAGGTAGCGGTCATACCATTTTCTAAAAATGCTAATCATAGGGCAGCCTTGGTAATACGATGACGGAAACTACCGTCTTTGAGTGCTTGAGATTCAACACCATGTCCCGCTAATCGTTGCAGTGATTGGAAGTCCTTCGTGGAGCCTGGATCGGTAGCAAGCAGTTCTAATACAGCCCCTGGGGCCATATCCCTGAGGCCACGCTTAGCCATGAGCAGTGGCATGGGACACTTTTGCCCTCTTGCGTCGATCTGTTTGTCCGACATGAATTGCATTCCTGATCCTGCTGGTAGCGCATAGTATAGCCACTATCACGTATTTTCCTGTGAACTCTTACTGGACAATACAACCAAACAAGTGGGACTTGCGATAAAGTGCGACCATGAAATTTGCCACACAGTACCTTGCTAAACATTTCAAACGCCATCTCCGATTCGCTGTCACTTGCGGGCTTGGGGGCCTATTGGCGTTGCCATTAGTCGCGGTACCTGCAACCGAGGGGCTCAAAATCCCGAATCTTGGGGAATCGAGCACGAGCCTGTTTTCCGCCGACTATGAGTACAATTTGGGACAATGGTGGCTAAAGTCCTTCCGCCGACAGGCACCAACCCTAGATGACCCTCTGCTTTACAGTTACGTAGAGTCTCTTGTGTTCGATTTGGTCACTCACAGTGACCTTCAAGATCGCAGGCTGGAGTTTGTAATCGTTGATAACCCCACTATTAATGCCTTTGCCGTGCCGGGAGGCGTTATCGGGGTGCATACCGGCTTATTTAATTACGCGCAAACAGAAGATGAGTTCGCAACGGTCATGGCCCATGAAATCGCCCACCTGAGCCAAAGGCACTTTTCTCGCGGCGTTGAGCTCGCCCAAAGCCAATCAACAATTAATATAGCGGGCTTGCTGGCCGGTATTTTACTAGCGGCAACGGCTGGAACCGATGCGGGGCTTGCGGCAATGACCGCCACTCAAGCCGCATTGCAAGACGAACAGCTGCGTTACAGTCGCGCAAACGAGGCGGAGGCCGACAGAGTGGGGTTGCGCATATTGTATGACGCTGGAATGGATCCCTACGCAGCTCCCGCGATGTTTGAACGAATGCTAGCCTCTACAAGATACAGCAGTGCAAACCGTATGCCGGAGTTCATGCGCACGCACCCCTTATCCGAAAAACGGATTGCAGATACGCGCAATAGAGCCCGTCAGTATCCAAAACGTATTCGCCCAGTCAGCCTAGACTACCAACTTATGCGCGCCCGAGTCGCCGTGTCTTTGGCAGACACTCCAGAGGAAGCCGTAGCGCAGTTTAAGGGAGAGCTAGAGGGTAATTCTCGGTCTCGAGAAGCCACCATTTACGGCTTGGTACTGGCATTAACTAAAGCCGGTCGTCCTGAAGAAGCCGCACTAGCCCTCGATGGCATCTGGTCAGATCGAGAGCAACGTATCGAATATATTATTGCTGATGCCGAGATCGCATTGGCCAGCGGCAAACCCGAGTTGGCGGCACAAAAACTGCAAGTCCGTTTACAGCTATCTCCCGGCAACCACCCACTAACCATGTCCTATGCCCATGCACTACAACAAAGCCAGCAATCGCATTTGGCCGAAGAGGTGCTGATTGATCAATCACGACTCAAGCCCGGAGACCCAGGGCTTTGGTACTTACTGGCTGAAGTACAGGGTTTGAGCGGTAATATTATTGGACTGCATCAGTCACGAGCAGAATATTTCATTTTGGTTGGCAACTTAGACGCGGCGCAGCGACAACTTGTTTATGCGCTGAAATTGGTGGGAGATGACTTTACCGTTTCGGCACAAATTAATGACCGAATTGGGCAAATTATTGACATGCGCACAGACCTAGACCGCGGCTAACCTCGCTCTAAGCGCGGCCAATGACACCGCTGTTTAGGCTTTCCGCAAATGACAACATGCGATCTAGTGGACGCATAGCTGCCTTGCCCAGTGCCGGATCGATATGAATTTCGTTGTCAGGCCTTTCGAATACTAGCGAAAGGCGCTCGAGATCGTTCATCGCCATCCAAGGACAATTTGCACAGCTTCGGCACGTTGCTCCATTGCCCGCCGTAGGCGCAATGAGAAAGGTTTTTTCGGGCGCTGCCTGCTGCAGCTTGAAAAATATCCCCTGATCAGTTGCAACAATAAAGGTCTCATGGGGCATGGCCTGAGCGGCCTTAATGATTTGAGTAGTAGAACCAACATGGTCTGCCATTTCAATCACCGATGCCGGAGATTCGGGATGAACCAATACAGCAGCCTCTGGGTGTACCTGCTTTAAATCTGCGATACCTCGAGCCTTAAACTCCTCATGCACAATGCAGGCGCCATCCCACATAAGCATATCTGCTCCTGTGGAGCGTCGGACATAGTCGCCCAAATGTCGATCGGGAGCCCAGATGATTTTCTTATCTTGAGCGGCAAGATGCTCGGCGACATCTAGGGCAATGCTTGAGGTTACGACCCAATCAGCCCTCGCCTTCACAGCCGCAGAGGTATTGGCATAAACCACAACCTCACGATCGGGGTGGCTGTCGCAAAAAGCGGTGAATTCCTCGACAGGACAACCTAAGTCTAATGAACAGGTCGCCTCCATATCAGGCATTAACACCCGCTTATTGGGTGTCAGGATCTTTGCGGTCTCCCCCATAAATTTCACACCTGCAACAATCAAGGTGTCTGCTGGGTGATCGCGACCAAAACGCGCCATTTCTAAAGAATCGGAAACACAGCCTCCGGTGGCCTCGGCAAGAGCCTGTATTTCTGGGGCGGTGTAGTAGTGGGCGACGATTACCGCATTTTCGCGCTGCAACAACTCGCGAATGGCCGCCTCTAGGTTTGCTTGGCGCTCAGGAGATGTTTCCGAACGCTGGTTGCGACTCAGATGCTCTTGTACTTGAACACGAATTTTATTCAGTTGTGATTGGGCAATGGTCATTGCTAAATAACTGGAGACTCATAGATAGGTAAAGGTTAGCACAACTCCTGTTGTTTGCAGTGGCCCGTAACACTGACAGTGCTACTATTATTTTTGCCGCCGATACTATTAGAGAACATTTTGACCAACCCCAACAGCAACAACTCAGCGTTAGATTCACCAGCCACTATCCTTGTCTGCGATGACGACCCAACGGTGAGACTGCTCGCACGAGAGTGCTTGGAGTCTGCGGGCATGGAAGTTCTTGAAGCTGAAAATGGCCAGGAGGCCCTAACGCTATTTAATCAGCACGAGCCTGATTTAGTTTTTCTTGACGTTGATATGCCTAAGCTGAACGGCTTTGAGGTCTGTACTGCAATTCGGAGAACCCCAAGGGGTCAATCTCTACCCATTTTAATTGCGACTGGCGCCAACGATAATCGGTCTATCGACCAGGGGTTTGAGGCCGGCGCCACACAGTACAAAACCAAACCGATTAACTGGGCTCTGCTATCACGGGATGTGAAGTACATGCTTAGGGCCGCTGAGGCATTCGCTGTACTTAAAGCACAGCAAGTACAGCTAAGAACCCTTGCCTACTATGATCCTCTGACATCCCTGCCTAATCGGCGCAGCTTTGTTGATCAACTCAGAGGCAGCTTAGAAGAGACCGCGAATCATCAGCGCGATCTAGGCCTGTTAATGGTAGATCTCGATCATTTTAAGCGGATTCACGACCCCTTGGGCGAAGCGTTAAGTGATAGCTTGCTTACCGTGGTTGCTGCGCGCCTTGAGGAACGGTTGAGCATGCATGCGCCTCGAGGTCCCGACCCCCACGAAGCAATTGATCGTAGTGAGCTGGAGGAGATGACGATTGACCTCATGCGTCCCGGTGGTGATGAATTCAATATTATTGTTCGCAACGTTCAGAGCCGTCAGGCACTTTTGGACATCGCCTCTTTAGTTCTGGAAACATTAAATGCACCGCTGATCTTCAGCGATAACCACCTCGTACTCTCGGCCAGCGTCGGTATCGCAATTGCGCCGGAACACGGCTTGGAGCCTGAAGCGATCATTCGAAGAGCCAACATTGCACTGAGTGCGGCAAAGCTCTCTGGCCGCAACCGTTTCCGATTGTATGATGATTCTTTGGCCGACGATGCCGATCGAAAGCTTCGTCTGGAAGCTGATCTTCGCGGCGCACTCGAGAGCCCAGATCAACTGTTTATGGCCTATCAACCTCAGATTGATACCAGTTCAGGCCGAATCTCTGGCGTTGAGGCATTAGTGCGATGGAGCCATCCCGAACTCGGTGCCATTTCGCCGGCACTGTTCGCGCCACTGGCCGAAGGAAGCGGACTTATCAGCCAATTAGGTGATTGGATCTTTAAGCGTGTAGACAGTGACATTCAGAGTTTAAACGATGTTTTACCCTCGTATCTGACGATCAGCATCAACCTATCGCCCTTACAATTTACGCAGGCAAACTTCCTGGAGACACTCAAACTTCGCCTGAGCGAGCTGCAATCAAACAATGAGATTGAACTCGAGCTCACCGAAGGTGTGATCATGTCTGACGCTGACGACAGTTTATTGAAGCTTCACGAATTGCGAAAAGCGGGATTTAGGCTTGCAATTGACGATTTTGGAACGGGCTATTCATCACTGAGTTATTTGAAAGATTTTCCCGTCAATACACTAAAAATTGATCAAGCCTTTGTCGCCAATTTGGGCAATGAAAGTGGCAACAGTATTGTTCGGGCGATACTTGCACTGGCAGAAGCACTAAACCTCGACGTGGTGGCTGAGGGTGTCGAGACACAGGAACAAGCGCAATTTCTCAAACGGCATCACTGCAACATTCTTCAAGGCTTTCTGTTGGCTAAACCTATCCCTCTAAAGGAGGTGATTGAGATACTTGATGTCGACTTTAGCCACATGTATCGCGTCGACGAATCGTGAGCTCGTTATGAAGCTCCAATCGCGCCTCTTGCTTCTTTTTGCCCTGGTATTTTCAGTCAGCATATCCAGCGACAGCACTCTTAGCGCTTCAAAATTCAACCAACCGATACAGGTCTTGATTCAAGGCGAAGACCCAGAAAAATTACGCCAGGCACTACAAGATTTGGGCGGGCTAATCACTCATGAACTACCCATCGTCAGTGGGGTCGGCGGCATTATCGAAGCCACCGAACTCGCCAGCCTGGCTGACACAAAGGGTGTCGATCGAGTAACAGAAGACTTCAACCCACCAAAGCTGCCCGAAACGCGAGACTGTTTACTGTCCGGAGATTTACAAATACAACTGACGCCAAAATCATTACGGTGGCGGGTTTTTAACTTTGATAAAAGCACACGAAACATAAAGTGGCTTAGGGCCACGTGGCCCAGCGTACTGGGTGAAGCGACTTTATCCATTACCCCAGAGCTTTCTCGTTCGCCTGCTATGCGCGGCATTAACGTGACATCCGGAGCACAATCAAATTTGGACTTCATGATACCCCCAGGCCCCTCGCTGGTGGATATTCAGTTTTCAGCTTCACCAGAATCACTGTCACAAAATGACTTTCAAATTTCGCTAGGCCTTGACGACTGCGAAGCAAAACTCATTCCTGCCTACTCGGGACGTGGACAGGATTTTTATTTTCAAAAAGAATCTGGAACAACATTATTGACCCAGGCCGGCCTCACTGGGTCGGGAATTGGCGTTGCCATTATTGATTCTGGACTGTGGGACATACCCGCATTGACGCACAATGCTCTGGGAGAGCTACGCATTGCGACCCACTACAACGCCATTCGCGATCAGATTGATCTAAACCTTCGAGATGAGGGTGGCCACGGATCACACATGGCTAGCATCATTGCCAACAGCCAACGCGTCGCCAATCGAGACCCCGCTCAGTTTCAGGGCTTGGCCCCTAATGCTGTACTTATTCCAGTTACCGCCATTTCACCGCGTGGTGATGGCGACTTCATGGATATCATTCGAGGTATTCAATGGGTCACCAACAACCAAGCACACTTTAATATTAGAGTGCTTAACTTATCGTTAACAGCTACTCCGCGCAGTGAATACTGGGCAGACCCCATGAATCAAGCGGTCATGGAGGCATGGAAAGCGGGCATTACGGTAGTCGTGGCAGCAGGAAACGACGGACCAGACTGGGGCACTATAGGCTCACCAGGCAACAATCCCTACGTCATTACTGTCGGTGCCTTTACCGACTCTTGGACACCCGGCGATGGACGTGACGACTATATTCCTAATTTTTCATCCCGCGGCCCGACACCCGAGGGTTTCATCAAGCCTGACTTCGTCGCACCCGGCGGTCATATAAGCGGGCTCATACCTCCAGATTCGACCTTGGCCATTGAAAACCCCAACTATTTTTTGACCTCTGGCGAATTTGTCTCCACCGGCAGCTCTCAAGCCGCAGCTGTCGTATCGGGACTCATTGCACTATTACTAGAAATTAAACCTGAGCTCAGCAACGATGACGTCAAGTGCTTGCTCTTAACCAGTGCTCAACCGGCCTTGAGTCGATCTGGGAAGCTCGCCTACAGCCCCTTTATTCAGGGTGCCGGTCGCGTCAATGCATCTCGGGCCCTGACATTAGGTAACACTGATTGCGAGCAAAAAAGGCTTAACGTAAGTGCTGCGTTAGCAGGCACGGAGCGCCTGTACGGACCCGCGGAGCAGCTTGAAGACGGCACCCCGTCCTTACCCAATATGCCGTCTATGGTTGAAGAAGGGGCACCCGCACTGGGCATGAGTATCGATCGGCGTTGGGGTGTTGCTGCACATCTCGAACGTCTCGATCCCGCGACCGAGCCACCGCAAAAGCCTGAGGTGCCTTTCGACTGGGCGGCGGTCTATCGCGACGAGCAGCAAAAGCTCAATCGGCTAAAAGCCTCTCCATTGAAATAAAGTCCTGCAGTTCATCCCTCTCGTAATGCACCGATCGACTACCCCATTTGGGTCACTCCAAAGCTGTTTACCTTCGCTACGCGTTCGTAATATCCCATAACAAATCAATAAGTCGCATAAAGCGGATAGTACAAACGAAGAAGTTGTAAACCTGCGTAGGAGGTTACAGACCATGAGAGTGATGAAAGCAATCACAAGCTGTGCAGCAGCAGTAATACTCAGCACGAATGCTGCTTACGCCGAGGAAGAACCCCGCGGAGCAATTACTGCTATTAGTCACGTTGCTGCCGGGGTATCTGCGGATACTCCCCACAACGGTTTTCGATGGGCAGAGACTCGTCAAGAATCTGGTCCCGCGGTAAATACACCCACGGCAAGCAGACAGTCGGGCTTCAGGTGGGCATCTCATCCGGGCAACCAATCAAACGGTCAAACAGCTGCTGTTGAAAAAATAGACGATGTGAATCAGTCGGGCTCCCGTTGGGTTATTCGTAACAACGCCAGTCAGGCAGCTTCTCGTTGGGTTATTCGCAACGACGCTAGCCAAGCAGCTTCTCGCTGGGTTATTCGCAACGACGCCAGCCAAGCGGCTTCTCGATGGGTTATTCGCAATGACGCCAGCCAAGCAGCTTCTCGTTGGGTCATTCGTAACGACGCCAACCAAGCAGCTTCTCGTTGGGTAATTAGATGACAGGCAACCGCAAAATTTGTTGACCAAAAAAGCACCTTTTATGGTGCTTTCTCTTTGGTGGGGCTAGGGCGCTATACTCACGTTCACTTACCAATGGCAGCCTACCCTCTATGGCACAACTAAGAAGGTATTTTTATTTAGCATTCCTACTATTGGCACCGCATTCAAGCTGGTCTAATCCCGGCAATGACGCTCCAGGATTTCTGTTCTGGAGCTCACCTGCATCAAGCCAATTGACCTCTTTTATTGTCACAGATGTATTTGAGGACTCCCGTGGGATGGTTTGGCTCTCCACTCAGGAGGGACTCAATCGCTATGACGGAGTAAAGGTAAAGCAGTATATCCCTCAACTATTTGAAGAAGGAACATTGGCTCCCGGTAGGATATTGGGTGTCCGACAAACATCCGACAGTAAAATATGGATAGCGACAAGGTCTGCAATTCAAACTCTAGATCCTACCAGTCAAACGTTGAGCACTCCGCCAGAGCTCAAAAATCTACAAGACGATATCATAGGGTTTGAGATTGACTCCTCCGGCAGGCTTTGGCTCGGTTTGGCTGGAAAAGTTAGTGTCTATCGTCCCGAAACCTCTCAAATTTTCTCTTTTGAATTACCCAAATCACAATTCCCCAAAGGCGCAAGCGTTGTGGATTTTTCTGTCGATGGAGAAAAACTATACGCGCTGGTGGATGGCGCAGGCATTTTTGAAGTCACTTGGGTAGATCAGCATCCAGTATTTAAAAATGCATCTTCCTCGGCAGAGATGCAAAAAACCGACCTTTTTAAAATAGCTAACAACGAAGAAGAACTTTGGATCGCAACACTAGGTTCCGGTGTGTTTATCGTAGATAAAAACACAGGTGAAACTAGACGAATCGTAGCGGGACCTAGCGCTGAAGAGCTGCCCTCCAATACTATTTATGAAATATTTCATGACGATCAAACTACCTGGATTGGTACAGGAAAAGGGCTTGCTGTAACCACGGACAGAGGCCGCTCTTTTCAGTCTTATACCGACTTCAACTCCGGACTCGCGGAAACTGAAGTTAGATCAATATACAAAACCGCTGATGAAACTTACTGGATTGGCCTTACAAACGGCTTAGCCCACGGCAGAAAAAGCACTGCGAAAATCATCAATAGCTCTAACAGCAATCTGCAGAGCGATACTATCAATGGAATAACCATATCTGAAAAGGGAGTGCTTTGGTTGGCAACTGATGCAGGCGTTTCTTTTTTAAAACCTGGAGAAGCATCCTTTACCAACATAAACCACTTTACTCACAAAGTACTTCCAGAAGGAATCGTTACAGCTGTAGCGGTTAACGAAAATATCGCTTGGATAGGGACGTTCGACAACGGCCTTTTCCGCTACGACATAGCAGAGGACAATGTCACAAAGGTTGCATACGATCCGTTGGAAAACAGTGCACTACATAGTCAGGCCATCACCTCTCTCCTTGCACTATCGGAGGCAGGCCTGATTGTTGGCACGTATGGGGGTGGCCTCTCTGTAGTAACAAACGATGGCAAGGTAGCGCGGACTTTACGATCTCTTGCAGGCAGTCAAATCAGCGACATCATTTACGCCCTTCTATTAGATCATGACGGCGGTATCTTAGTAGGTAATGAGCAAGGTATTGCAAAGCTTTCACCCGACCTTTTCACCATGACAGACACAGACTTTTCATCCTTCCTGGTTGATGCGGGAACAACAACTAAAAACATAAATCCTGTTGAGCTTCAGCACGGGGACAACAATGATCTTTGGGTTGGGACTTTTCAGTATGGACTCATGAAGGTTCAAAGAGACGATGACTTAGGCGTCACTGCTGTAAATAACGTAACCAGAGATTTAAATTTACCAAGCATATCTGTGATGGGCATTCACAAAGACAGCGCAGGAAGCTTCTGGCTATCGCACAATGAGGGGTTGACCAGATTCAACCCGATCACTATGGAAGCACGGAACTATAAAAATACCTTTGGTGCAAATATTGGTGAATTTATAAGCGGGGCTTCGCATGGATCCACTTCCGGAACCATATATTTTGGAGGTTTTCGAGGCGTTTCTATTGTAGATGCCTACTCTGCGGAAGAGACCGCAAAACCTATTCGCATTGGAATAGCATCAATATCTCTTTTAGATAAACCCGTAGAGGTCAACACAGGTAGCTTAGACTTCGTTCTAGACCTTGCCTATGACGATAAGATTGTCACTATTGAGATGTTTGGTGCTGAATATATTTCCCCTTCTGAGATTAGATACAAATATAGAATAAGCGAACTAGAGGACAAGTGGGTTGATCTTGGTAACGATCGCACCTTAAGTATGACTGCGCCACCTGCAGGATCATATTTAATTGAACTTGCTGGCAAAGGGGTTATGGGGGATTGGAATTACGATGCACTACAAATCCCACTAGTAGTGCGGCCACCATTCTGGTTCTCAAAAATCGCGTACGCAGTCTATGTTGTATTGCTGATATTGCTTGTTGCTGCTGTAGGGTTTTGGATGCAGAAAACACTACAGCAGTCTCATCGCAGAGAGCTTGAGTTTGCACTCAGACTGAGCGAAAGAACTGTAGACCTCGAAGAAGCCAAGCAAGCTGCAGAAGCTGCCAATGTTGCCAAGTCTGAATTTCTAGCAGTGATGAGCCATGAAATTAGAACACCGTTACATGGCATTATTGGAATGAACGAGCTTCTGCTCAAAACCGATACGACCCCTCAACAAAGCCGTTTCGCTAGAGCTGCACTAAACTCTGGAAAAACTCTGCTCCATCTAATTAGTGAGATT
>Ga0209251_1003199_pt1 | contig 10835 bp, 9 predicted proteins | sample SaaInlV_100m_DNA_6_FD_184665 | JGI IMG/M metagenome (GOLD analysis project Ga0209251, IMG submission 184665) | Marine microbial communities from expanding oxygen minimum zones in the Saanich Inlet - Saanich Inlet SI073_LV_10m_DNA (SPAdes) (version 2) | ecosystem: Environmental > Aquatic > Marine...
AATATCTCCTTTTGCTACCGGGATAGAAGCGTCATCTAACATTTTTTTAGTTTGTTCCTTGTTGCAAGCAATGTCTACGGCGATGTTACTCGTTTTGCATGTAATGGTTGCTTGAAAACGCATTTGGTTCACTCCAGCTCCAAGCTGTATAAGAGAATTGCGACCCAAACGAAGAAAAGGAATGTCTCTAGAAACGGCTTCTTCAACAATACTTCCTGTACTAGGTCCAAGACGCACATCTTCTCTGATTTCCTTCATTTTTTGGATGTCATCTGTGAGGTTATATTCTGTACCTTCAATCAATGCTTCAGCAATTTTGACCGCCGCTTTGGCAGAGTAGATGCCCACTTTTTCTTCTAGGTAGTTAAATACCACGTTATAAACACCTGGAGTTTTGGTTTCTCTCGTACGACCAAAACCAACATTCATTCCAGCCAATGTTTGAATTTCTAGAGCGATATGTTCAATGACATGTCCCATCCAAGTACCTCGATCAACCCTTTGAAAAAATCCACCTCTACACCCCTCTGAACAACGGTGTTCGATAAGTGTGGGAAGAAGGTCTTCCAAACGCTCTTTAAATCCTTCGATTTTATCGGTTGGCCTTTCTTCCAATTCTTCTAAATCTAATCTCATTTGGATTAGCTTTTGTCTTCGAATGCTCCAAATGTTTGGCCCCCTAAGTGCTTGAATTTTAAGTATTTTCATAACTGAAATAAATTAAATAAAACGAACTATTTTCTAAAAATTTCGGCAAAGGTACAACAAGGATTTGATTTAGAGCAAATAATTTATGCTTTGTCTAAACTGAAGGTGAATTGACTGCCAATACCCAATGAACTTTTTACGGCGATTTTCTGCTGATGGGAGTCAATAACATGCTTTACAATAGCTAGACCAAGACCTGTCCCTCCCTCATGCCGATTTCGACTTTTTTCAACCCGATAGAATCGTTCGAATAAACGAGAAAAATGTGATTTATCAATTCCGATCCCATTATCTGCCACCTCAATGGTAACGAGATCGTCAATGGTAAAGATAGATATCGTTGTTTGACCATTTTCTTTTCCATATGATATGGAGTTGTTTAATAGATTTGTTAAAACTTGAGCGATTCTTTTCCTATCCGCATTTACATAGATGTCATCTCTTGAGTTTTTCAAGCTTAAAGTAATGTTTTTTTCTTCAGCATTTAATTCTACGCCTTCTATACATTCCGATGCCAACTTGAGAATATCAAAGGATTCAAGATGCATTTCAAGAGCATCAATTTCAAGTTTGGTGATTTGATCGAGGTCTCCCAAAATACTTACAATTCTATCCGTCGAAACGGAAGCCCGTTCTAGGAATTTTTTATTGATGGTTTCATCTTCTAGGCCCCCTTCCAAAAGAGTCAGGATATAACCTTGAATTGAAAAAACGGGTGTCTTTAGCTCATGTGCCAGGTTTCCGAGAAACTCTCTTCTGAAATTTTCTTGTTCTTTGAGTTTTATTATTTCTTGATCCTGTTTACTTTGCCAATCTTTTACTTCTTTTTCCGCGTTTTGAATCATACTGTCCAATGATTCATCTTCATGGGATACTGAAGTGGCTTCTGTTTTAGTTTGAATCGATCTGTAGAGTAAAGAAAGTCTATGTTCAACAAATTTTCTAAGCAAGAAACTAAAGATGATGTATACAAAAACAGCACCTAGAATAGGAATAATAAAAAAAAGCGTTGAGTCCACTTCTGAAATAAATAAATGAACGAAAAGCGTAAAAGTGAAGCTAAACCCCAAAGTAGCAAGGCTTCCATAAAAAATAAGTAAACTAGGTTTTGGGTATTTCAAAATCTTTAAATGTGAATTTTGTTCTTTTTTATATTGCGAATATACTCAACTCCATGATTTTCTTTGAATAAAGCAAATTAAGAAAACATTAAGCTTTGGAGAATACTTATTTGCAGAATAGATATTGGCTTAAAACAAAAAAGGGGCGCAGGGCCCCTTTATGTTTGTGTTCTTCATGTTGATTATTCAAAGATTACTTTCATTTCAACACGTCTATTCTTCTGTCTGCCATCTGCTGTATTGTTGTCAGCAATTGGATCCGTTTCTCCGAAGAACTTTATGATTAAATGCGTTTCATCAACGCCTTGATCTACGAGGAATCTTTTCACTGATTCTGCTCTTTTCTTAGAAAGAACCATGTTTTTATCTTCGTTACCAACGTTGTCTGTATGTCCGGATATTTCCAGTTTCCATGTTGGTCTCTCATTAAGCACTGTTGCCAACTCTTCCAATGAAGGTTTAGAATCATTTAGAATGATATCTTTTGCTGTTCTAAACTCTAAGTTGTCAAAAGCAGTTTGCAATACTTCAACGACTTCTTCTTCAATAACAGGACAACCCTTATTTTCAATTGGTCCAGGAGTATTCGGACATTCATCGTCCTTGTCAAATAAGCCATCCTCATCAGTATCAACATATGGGCAACCATTGTTTTCTTTAGGACCAGGAATTGTTGGACAGTCATCATCTTTATCTAATAATCCGTCTTCATCTGTATCTGGCCATGGACAACCATTGTTCTCTTTTGGACCAGGAGTTTCGATACAATCATCAATTCCATCAATGATTCCGTCACCATCTGTATCAGGACAACCTTGAAATTCTTTTTCCCCAAATACGAGAGGGCATGCGTCGTCTTGATCGCTTATACCATCTCCATCAGTGTCAGGACAACCATTGAATTCAACCAGTCCAGAATCTAATGGGCAATCATCTTCTTTATCCATTATTCCATCCAAATCAGTGTCAGGACAACCCTTGAATTCAACCAATCCCGAGTCCAATGGACAATCATCTTCTTTATCCATTATTCCATCTAGGTCAGTATCAGGGCAGCCGTTAAATTGAGCAAGTCCAGGTGTGTCTGGGCAGTCATCAACTCTATCCGGAATTGAATCATGATCTCGATCAGGACAACCTTGGAATTCAACCAATCCCGAATCCAATGGGCAATCATCTTTCATGTCTATGATTCCATCATTATCCGTATCAGGACATCCTTTAAAAGTCCATGGACCAGGAACATCAATACAATCATCTACTTTATCAGAAACTTTATCTCCATCTAAGTCATTTGGTGCGTCATATAGTATAGGAACCCGAACTCCCGCGTAAAACTCTGCACCTCGAACTTTCCCAGAAGCAAATAAGAAGCGATAATCTGTAACCCCAATGGTTAAGGGACCAAGTCTTGCACCAAGACCTGCTTTAAACCCACTATAATCATTCATTGAGAATGGCAAGTGGATTCCGAACCAAGCATGGTCGAAGCTTGGCGTCACAGAAAATTGATTTGCCACCTTCACTTTTGAGTCCTTGTTTTTTGAAATGATATTAAATATACCTGTTGTGTTCACATAGAACCATTTCCATATATGATAATCAACCTGAAAGCTAAATGCCATTGGTGTTCTCATATAGAAAGTAGAAGCCGTATCTCTTTCACCCGCTGTCCATTCTGTATTTCCTGCATCTTGCGATTGGGTAATGAGTGAATCAATTTTTTGATCAAAACCCAATAGACCATTAGCGCCATCAAATGTATTGAGATCAAATAAGTTCGATGTGTTCACTGTAAAGTCACGACTGATTCCACCTTTTTTAAATTTAATTCCTCCAATATCTGTTAGCGAAAGACCTACTTTAAGTTTGTATTTATTTTGGTCTCTGGCCCACAAATTCATTTCTCCATCCATGTCATATTTATAGTCTTTATATTCAGGTCTCCATTCGTAAACAACTCCCAAATCGGCACCGAATCCTTTGGCGGATGCTTTGGGTAATCCAAATATTCCTCCCATATCCAAATTGTCATTGGCGGCGTCATCGATGCTTTGTGAATAACCATAACCGAAGTCTCCCGATAAGTACTGTGAAAAGTCATTGTCAAAGAGGTTGTATTCAAAGTTGTTACTGTACAAGTAGGCCGCGGCATATCCTGCAAGGTATTTTAAATTGGCACCGGCCTTTACAAAATGCTGACCTTCTTCTTTGACTACTTGAGCGTACTTAAAAGCATACTCGGTCCAGGTCATATGATTTACGTTGATAAGTTCTTCGTTAAGTTGGATATTCCATAAATCAGGGTATTCTAATTCTTCCTCTGCTAGAATCGCCAACTTAGGGTCCATGTTGTCAATATTTGTTATTGATCGTGCTTTCGCAGAGAACCCGATCGCTACTTTTGGAGCAACGTGGAACATGAAATTTATTAGATCGAATTGAAGGTTGGTGTTAAAACCTAGTACTCCTGGTGAATTCACATCATATTTTCGGGTGATGTACCTATCAATAAAATTTGAATCCGGCAATAGCCAATCATTGTATGGGTTAGAGCCTCCAACCTCAGTGGTATAAGATGTGGTTTCGGTTCCGTCTGGATTTATGGTTACTGTTTCATCAGGAGAAAATGATTTTATCCACCATTTATCCATATCTCTTGTATCGAAATGGGCAAAATTTTGATAAGCACTAAAATTCAAACTGAAAAGATTTAAATCAAATTTAAATCGACCATCGACAAAGCTCGCAGGCTGGATGTCAGTTCCCATTACTCCAGCATAATTACTGGAAGATACACCAAGATAGTTTTGGGAAAAAACAGTTGTGCTGATTGATATTAAAATTAAGAGTGCGATTTTTTTCATGTTTAGAATTTTGCGTATTGGATTAAATAGTCACCTAAAAAAGTTGTAATTGAAATTCCTTGATTTCCGTAATTCGTTATTTGGAGATCCTTTTCTCCATGTCGTTTGACGTTTTCCAACGCCGTTCCTTGTGAATCCAAAAGTAATATTTTGTTTTCAATTCCGTCGAGTATACCTAGAATTATCTTATTCGAATTGTTAGATGTCTCTAGTTTTGGTATGACCACTTTATCAATCGAAGAACAGTTGACACTTCTTTTCCATTGGAATTGGGCATTTTCATTTAATACCAGTAGCTCATTGTCTTTTGAGAACACCAAGAAAACGGCTTCATTCTCACGGTAAACTGTTTTAAATTGAAACCCATTGGGAACGGTGTAATTAATCTTCTCCCCATTCAAGTTGACAAGATTACTTCGATCTGAATTCATGATAAATGAATTCTCTTCAAACTTATATAGATCGTATGATTCTTCTAAGTCAACCTTTCTCGCTGTTCGTTTACGATCAAGGTTGATAATAAAAAAAGTCTTTTCACACAAAACCGCAACATGTTTCTTGCCATTTTCTTTGAATAAAACCATGTCAATAATTGACGAGCTAAATGAATAAGTTGACAATATTTTTCCATCATAATCCACCACTTCCATTCGATCGATACTCGGTATTAAAAATGAAACCTTGCCTTTTAGTTTAAATCTGATGGGATGAACATTTCCACTTGTTTTAAAACGATTGAGTATTCGCCCGCCTTTATCAATAATAAGTGCTTCGTCCTCAAATAAAATAGAGATGTCTTGATTTTCATTTGATGACATTTCCATTAGTTTAGGCTCTTTGACAACCTCTTTATCAAATACTTTCTCCCATTTACTATGGCCATTTTCATATTTTATCCATTTATTATTGGCAGTGATTAAAAAGGTATTTCCTCTACCTGAATACGCATAGAATGATTCTATTCTTTCACGCGGATTCATGGCGAAGTAGTCTTTGGATGGGTTATCGATATCTGAATTATTAATCTTGTCATTACTCACTTCGACTTCAACAATGGTTTTCCCAACTTTTGCAATGGCACTTTCAATCTGGTTGTTCACATTTCGGAACAACACTTTTTTAGGTAAACCCAAGTACAACTCGTCCATTTTGGCCTTGTTTTTGAGTAGTACATTTCCCAGTTTGATTTCGGTATTAACGTGATCGAAAAAAACCTTGTTTTTTGAAATTATGGCAAAACCATCAATGTCATTAATGTAGTATCCTTCCTTATTTTTTTGGTCTAACACGTCAGAAATTTTGAGGTTCTTATAATAAAAATAGTTGCCTGAACTATTTTCAATTGTTTCGGTTTCATTTAACGTCTCGGTACACTTTTGTCCGTTTTTTAATTCAATGATGGCCAATGTGCTGCCTTTGTTCTTTAAAATCAGCAAGCCCGATGCGGTTAAAGAATATAATGGACTTAGTTGAAAGGACTGATCTAGTTCCGCAAAGTATTCTTTTTCATAAAAAGTGTAAGAACTGAAATTATCGGATATGAAATGGCTGAAAACTTCTTGATCATCAATGTTTTTAGATTTTTGAGCTTTTCCCGCAACAGTTGTATAACTGATGGTATTTCCTTTTGATTTATAAAAATCTTTCACCAAAGGTTTCTTTTTTTCAAAAGAAACAGCACAATAATTTGCTTCTTTATCAATGACAAACCCATTACTACATTTTGCTGGAGTCATTTCCTTTGCATGGATGACAAGTTTGTTTTTTGAGTAGAACCCTGAGAATGAGCCATAATTAAAATGTCTTAGCTTGGTGAATTGAATCTTGTGCTGACCATTAATAAAAAGCTCTTTTATGGTTGCTTTATTCCAATTCCCAGATGCTTCAAATATCATTAACCCTCTTTTTTGACTCAGATAAATTGAACAATTCTCAGGAATTTCTTTTCTAATGCTCTGAAATAAATCTTTATTACAATCAAGAGTTGTAATATGGTCTTCTTTAAAATCAATACCGCTTGGATGATTCACAATAAATACAATTGAGTCTCGATCATCAAAATACGCTGAAGGTTCGACCTGAGTGTTTTCCAAGCTGAGCTTGCCTACAATATTTATTGTAAACAAAAGACAGATGATTATGATAATGAAAAACGAGACTTTTTTCAACATAAATCAAAAATAGATGCTTAGCAGATGCTAAAATAGAACAGCGTAAAATAAAATGAACAATGTGATGTTTACTCAAAAAGGTCCAATTGTTTATCGTGACCTAATAAATTAAAAGAAGTTCGGTGGTGTTTCGTTATGCCGTATTCGCTTATTGCTTTTCGGTGTTTTGCGGTTGGGTAGCCCTTATTGTTTTTCCAATCATATTGGTCATGTTCATTATTCAGCTTCATCATAATTTCATCTCGGCAAGTTTTTGCTAAGATTGAGGCTGCTGCGATTGATTGATATTTGGCGTCTCCTTTAATGATGCATACATGAGGAATCTTTTTAAAAGGATTGAATCGATTGCCATCTATAATGAGTTGAGCCGGCTCAATATTTAAGCCCTCGATGGCTCGATGCATCGCTAGAAAGCTTGCGTTCAAAATATTGATCTCATCAATTTCTTTATTTGAAACAATGCCAATCGCATATGCAATGGCATTAGCGTGGATTTCATCCCTTAGAAACTTTCTTTTGCTTTCATTGATTTTCTTCGAATCATTTAGACCCTGAATTGTTTTTTTTGGATTTAAAATGACAGCAGCAGCAACAACAGGACCAGCAAGACAACCTCTTCCAGCTTCGTCGCAGCCTGCCTCAATTGTGTTTTTAGTGTAATATGTCAACAATTCATTCATACTTCAAAATTGGCAAAAATATTGTAGCTTAGCGAAAAATAAATCTTATGAAGTCTTTGTTCTTTTCTATTGTTTTTGTTCTTGTTGGTTTTTTGGGTTTTTCTCAAGAAGCAATAATTCAAGATTCGGAAGTTTTTAAAAAATCAGTTGTTGATGGAAACATTTCGTTGATACTTCCAACAGAAATTACAAATGATGATGTTCAAAAGTATTCAAAATACTACACGTCATTTTTCAATACCTCATTCAATGAAAAAAGTCATCAGGTTACATTCAATATGGTCAATAATGATCCCAAATCAAGAAGAGTAATTATACGGTTTTTATCAGCCAATGGAATTCAGTTTGCTCGTATTGGTAGTAATACACTTCCTCTTTCTGATTTCTACGACACGTATTTGAAATAATCGTTTAAAAGTGATAAACTTTTTCGGGTGTTACTAAATAATGAATAGGAATGTCATGTTCTTCTACATTGTCTATCTGTACCAAATCATTAAAATGATTTACACCAATAAACGTTGTGTTTTCATTGCATTGAGCTAAAAAGGCGTCATAAAATCCCTTTCCATAGCCAATCCTATATCCATTCTTATCGCATGCAAGTAAAGGCACAATCACATAATCTATTTCTTTTGGGGAAATTACTGTTCCATTTGAAGGCTCTGGAACGCCAAAATCACTTATCTCAAGTTTGATTTTCGTAGAATATAGGTATGGAGTGATTGAATGATTCTTAAAGTCAGTTTTGTTTATACAAATCAATCCTTCTTTATTCAAGGTATGGTCAATGAGTAGTGTCAAATCTATTTCATTAAATTTTTCAATGGGGAGAAATATATTTATGAGTTTCTCGCTAAAATCAAAAGTATCATTCATTTGATCAATGATTTTCAAAGAAATATCATTGAGTTTTTTGGGTGAAAGTTCAAGTCTTTTTAGTTTATATCGTTTTCTTATAAAAGCTTTATTCATGACTCAGTTTCATTGATTACAATAAATAAAAATAGATATTCCAAATTTCTTATTTTAAGTTAATCTGTGATAAATTATTTAACCAGATTATTTCAGGGTAACAACTTTTGTTTAATTTAAGCGTCAATAAGCGAAAGACTAATTTTAATTCATGAAATATCTTTACATGCGTATATTAATATTTTTCATCTCACTCTCATGCATATCTTTCTCACAAGATGAATTCGACTTTGATGATTCTTTCGATATAGAAGATATTAAAACCTTCAACTCCACCAGAATAATATCGGGACATTCTGTAGAAACCTTACCTGAGAAAACTTTTGAAATGCGTATTGAGCATCGTTTTGGTGATATTGCAGGCGAAATGGGAGGTTACCAAACGTTGTTTGGCTTTGATAATGTTGCTGACATGCGAATTGCTCTTGAATATGGAATCTCTGACAAACTTATGATTGGTTTTGGCCGAAGTAAAGGGACTTCCGCGCCTTACAGTTCTTTATTGGACGGCTTTGTAAAATACAGAGTTATGACCCAAAAAGAGGGAGAGTCTCCCATTTCAATTTCTGTTGGGGCTGGAAGTACGTTTACATACCGAGAAGCTTCCACGGATATGAGTAATGTAGCATACTTTCCTAAAGTAAGTCATCGATTTTGCTACTACACTCAGCTTAACGTAGCATACAGGTTTCGTGATATAGTCAGCTTTTCTTTAATGCCGACACTCGTACATAGAAATTATGTGGCACAAAATGATTTAAACGAATTATTCTCATTGGGAGCAGCCATGAGATTAAAGTTGTCTAAAAAATTCTTTCTACTTATGGAGTATTATCCAACAATCCATAACGAAGATTTTCGACAAGAAAACTTTTTCAATAGTTTGGGCGTAGCACTCGAATGGAAAACTTTTGGGCATAATTTTACTATTAACTTTACAAATTCTAAAGGTCTGGGTGAAACTCAGTTTATACCTTATACCTATGAAAGTTGGTTGAAAGGGCAGTTTCGACTAGGATTTTGTGTCAGTAGGCAATTTAGCATTGATTAAATGAAACAACTAATAATATTTTTTTTGGGATCAGTTTTGATTGTTGGAAGTTCTTGTGATAAAGATCAGGTACCCCAGGAAACGACATGCTCATCGGAAGAGGTGGTTTCTTACAGCTCTTCCATTGAACCATTGATACAGCAGCATTGTCTGGGTTGCCATGATTTAGGGGGAGGTTCTGGTGGATATGTGTTTAATGGACATGATAATGTTTCAGTAAATGCAAGTGATATGCTTGATGCTATGAATGCCAATGGGTTGCAATTAATGCCTCAAAATGGCCCTTTAAATGATTCTTTAATTACCTTATTCGAACTTTGGATATGCCAAGGAAAACTTAATAACTAAATAATAAACTATGAAAAATAAATCTATTCTACTTTTAAGCGCCATGAGCCTCATGTTTTTTGGCTTTCAATTTTCTAAAAATGGCATTGATAAAATGTATATGCCTTCTAATTCAGGGGGTGCAGGTGCCGGAAAAACTGGAGCTCCAGGGGAGTCAAATTGTACGGCTTGTCATGCAGGATCAGCCATTACAGATGTTAATGGGGTTAATGTCTTAGCGGTTTTAGATGGCAACGATCCTGTAACCTCTTATGTTCCGGGAATGACGTATACTGTTCGTCTTAAAATGACTTTGCCAACGGATAAGAAAGGATTCCAAGCCACTGCATTACAGGATGCTTCAAATGACATGGCTGGTGATTTCGCCGCAGGGCCTAATACATTGATCAATTCGGCTAATGGTAGAGAGTATGCAAACCATACTTCAACAAGTAATTCCGGCGCAGTACCTGGTTGGGACTGGTCTTGGACTGCACCTGCTTCTAGTACTGGAGATGTCACCTTCTACGTAGCTAGTAATTTGGCAAACAACAATGGTGCTAATACCGGTGATGAAATTTGGTTATCAGAACATTCTATCTCAGAGTCGCCATCTGCATCATTGGTTGATTTAACCCAATCTAGTCTTAATAATGTTTCTTTTGTTCCGGGTAAGAATGAAGTATTTATATCATTAAATACATTTGAAAATGAAGAGATTTTATTTTCTCTTATTGATTTAAAAGGTAAGACTGCATATAAAACGAACCTTGGTTCAGTTGATTCAGGTACGAATACATTTAATGTAGGAATTCCTTCTGATCTAAAAACGGGGTCTTTTATTGTTCAACTTGAGATTAACAACCAACAATTAACAAAACTTATTCAGGTAGTAAGATAAGCCATAAGCACTTATTATATAACACATTATAGTG
>Ga0209251_1003200_pt1 | contig 10833 bp, 8 predicted proteins | sample SaaInlV_100m_DNA_6_FD_184665 | JGI IMG/M metagenome (GOLD analysis project Ga0209251, IMG submission 184665) | Marine microbial communities from expanding oxygen minimum zones in the Saanich Inlet - Saanich Inlet SI073_LV_10m_DNA (SPAdes) (version 2) | ecosystem: Environmental > Aquatic > Marine...
ACGCGTTCCAGGGGAAAGGCGCGGGCCACAGGAGTACTCCGGGGGTGAAGCGTGAAAAGGCGGGCCGACTCTACATGTCAGCCATGAACAATCGTGTTGTTCGACTGGCCAAAAAGGCTCAGTAGCGGTAATGGGCGAAAGCTTTGTTGGCTTCGGCCATTTTGTGCGTCTCTTCGCGTTTGCGAACAGCGCTTCCGGCTTCGTTGGCAGCATCCATCAGTTCGCCAGCAAGCTTCTGAGACATGCTGCGGCCGTTGCGAGCGCGCGAAAAGCTCACGAGCCAACGCAAGGCCATCGCCGTACCGCGCTCCTGACGAACTTCCATAGGCACCTGGTAGGTGGCGCCACCAACACGTCGTGCACGCACCTCAACAAGGGGAGTTGCGTTCTTGACGGCCGTCTCGAAGAGTTCCAGTGGATCTCCGCCAGTGCGCTCGTTGATCAGACCAAACGCGTCAGAAAGAATGCGCTGAGCCGTTGATTTCTTCCCGTGTTGCATCAGCCGAGCAACCATCATCGTTGCGAGTCGACTGTTGAACTGTGGATCAGGAAGAACTGGGCGCTTTACAGCGGCGTTGCGGCGGGACATGAAATCTCAGAGCGTTGTGGTCAGAAATGAATAGAAAGTGATCTCAGATCACTCTTTTGGAGACTTGGCGCCGTACTTGGAGCGGGATTGACGACGGTCTTTCACTCCGGAAGTATCGAGGGTTCCGCGAATGATGTGGTAGCGAACCCCTGGCAAGTCCTTGACACGTCCTCCTCGAATCAGCACGACAGAGTGCTCTTGGAGGTTGTGTCCGATGCCACCGATATAAGCAGTCACCTCGAATCCTGAGGTAAGGCGCACACGAGCCACCTTGCGAAGAGCTGAGTTGGGCTTTTTCGGAGTGGAGGTGTAAACGCGAGTGCAGACACCGCGCCGCTCAGGACACGACTTCAAAGCTGGCGATTTCGTCTTGGCTTTGAGACGTGAACGCTCAGTACGGATCAGCTGTTGGATGGTTGGCATCGAGGGTCGGTGTGCGGCCGGACACCCGACCTAATTCGACAATCCATCACGATACCGGGTGATGGGTCGATTACTAGCGTCGGCTGAAGGCACTTCCACAAGCGCACGGTTCGATTCCCTTCGCTGCCCGGATCAGAAATCCGCCCCCGCTGAGGTCGCCTCGATAGTCAAGGCAAAGATTCTTGAGGATTCCTACCTGCCCTTGAGGTGCATGCAGGGTGATGCCATCGGCCCGGGCAATGGCGATCCCCGCAAGATGGCCTGGGCGGATTCGGATGATGTGCTGAGCGCACTCACCGGGGATGACGTCCAAGTGCATTTTCCCTGGGGTCCCAGCGACTGCCGCTTGACGCCCAAGCTCGGCAGCTGCTGCTGCGGTTAATCGCAGATTGGCAGCCATGGGCAAGAGATCAATGACGCATCAGTTTTGCAGGTGTTCATGACCGTATGAGCCCGAGACCGTTGTGAACCCTGGGAGTACTGCCCCGTCCGTTCATGACCGTTTGATTGCCCACCACCAGGGTTGTGGAGCTTCCCCCATCCAGGTTCAGAGCATCTGTGAAGCCAAGTTGTTGGGCTGCCAGGGCTGTTTCGAGCAACGTCGGATCACTGGTGGCAGCCCCATGCACGGTGAGCATCCACTGGCCATGACGTCCTTGCCCCACCACGGTGCGTGGTGCTGTGAGGCGCAGGAAGCTTGGACTGAACGTCTCGCTTCGACCGTCCAGGACGATGCGTCCTTGTCGCATCAAGAGCGGCCCCCCGCCCAGCACGTTGGTGTGTAAGCCGAGCTCTGATCGAGACCACATGAAGAGCTTCACCCGATCGCCGCGGCTTGCAGGGAGCGCCGCACCGCCTCGGGCAACAATTAAATCCGTTCCCGTTGGAATTGGGACGCCCCGACGCAGCGAGGCCTCTCCCCATACTTGTTCCACACGACCGCTGCGAATCAGGAGGGCCTCCTCGTTGCCACTGAGGGCGCGGTACCTCGATCCCCAGCCGGGTGTGTAGCGGCTTAGGCCCTTTTGAACATATCCGCTGTTCAGAAAGCCAAGTCGCCAACGTTTGGCACTGTTCACCTGGAGTTCTTGCTGGAGGTGAAGCCGCCCGAAGTGAAGGGTGCTGTCACGGCTCCAAGCGATCACGCCACGGTTCAGGATTGGTCCGGAGAGCCAGGTGCCATCGCGGCGCAGCGCTCCCAGGGGAAGTTGATTGATGCGGTTGAAAAACCCGCCATTAATGGCAGCGAGTGCGTTGGCAGATCTGGACAGTTCGGGCAGGAAACTCAGCCCTTGCTGCCGGCCTTCTTTGGCTAAGGGCTGGAGCCTTAATCCCAGGGATTTGAGCCTTCCTCCAACGCGGAAGATCCGCAGTGGTTTGACGCCAACCTTGATGGTGCGTTCCTCCATAACGAGGCCCTTCTGCATGAATGGAGCCAGCGCGGCGTTGTCTTGAGGAAGCTCGCCTCGCGACTGCACTGCCACGTTGCGATTCCCCACGCCATCAAGCACCAGTCGCCATGGTTTGGCCAAGCTCAAACTGCGCAAACGGATGGCCTGGCCCTGCAGTCTCAACAGCTGGCCCTTTTGGATGGGATCCAAGCCGAGTTGCTTGAGAATGTTGCGCTGCCGTGTGGTGACTCGAAGAGCGAAGGCCAGATCAGTCCCGATCCGTTGCGCAAAAGTCGGCCCATCGAGATCCAACACGAGGCGATCTGCGGTGGCTCCTTTGCCCCGCCTTAAGCCTTGAAGGGCAGGTGAGGGCAGGCCGAGGGTCAAGGTCTCTCGCTTGCGCTGGGTTGTCACACCGACGCTGGACAACCAATCTCCAACGTCAAATCCCACTTCGTCGCCGAGGGCGCGGGTGTCGAGCTCACGTAAAGCCACTGTTCTCCCGAACCATTCCAATACATCCCCCCCAGTGCCGGCCTGGCGTCTAAAGCCCAACCGTGCCTCGAGAAAGTCAAGGGGCAGCCACAGCTGATCGGGTTGCGTGCTGCTGTTTCCTCGCCATTCCCAGGTTGATTTGACGCGTTCACCGCCAATGCCAACCGTATGACCTCTTTTTGGGGCGATGGCACGAATTTGCGGCAGAGGCTCAGGCGGGGGAGCGATGGGGAGCATGCGGTTATCGGGTGCGGAATGTCGCCTGCCTAGGATCACCAGACGCGTTGGATTCTGCAGGCGACGTCGTTGCAGTCCACGCATTCGCCCGGTAGATGTTTATGTCTGAAGCCATCCGTCCCTCAGCTTGGCCATACAGCGACAGCGCGGCACCTGATGCTGTAGCTGGCGAAAAGGACGCTTGCGGCGTTGGTTTTCTTGCCCAGCTTTCAGGGGAAGCGAGTCATTGGGTGTTGCAACAAGCCCTGCGGGGACTGAGATGCATGGAACATCGCGGTGGCTGTGGAGGCGATGGTGATTCCGGTGATGGCGCCGGCATCTTGTGTGGGATTCCATGGAATTACTTCAAAACGGTTTGGCCGGAAGCGAGTGCGGCCAAGGGGCTTGGCATGATGTTTATGCCAACGGATCCGGTTAGCCGTGCCGCAGTGCGCGCCTGTTGCGATGCCGAAGCGATCGCTCTGGGCTTGTCGCCCCTTGGCTGGCGAGATGTGCCGATTGACGCGTCGGTTTTAGGGGAGTTGGCACGGCAGACCGCCCCCGTGATTGAGCAGTGGTTGTTGGGTGGAACGGAGGATGGTGATGCCCTGGAAGCCCTGTTGCTCCGCCTTCGCAGGCGAGTTGGTGCTCGTGCGCGTCAGGAGTTGGGTTCGGATCAAACTCAGGATTTTTATATCGCCTCCCTGAGTAGTCGCACTGTTGTTTACAAGGGAATGGTGCGTTCAGAGGTGTTGGAGCGGTATTACGCCGACCTTCGTGATCCACGTTTTGAAGTGAGCTTTGCGGTGTACCACCGTCGCTTCAGTACGAATACCCTCCCGCGCTGGCCACTGGCGCAGCCCATGCGATTGCTGGGTCATAACGGTGAAATCAATACGCTCCTGGGGAATCTCAATTGGGCGAAGGCATCGGAAGCCAATCTCGAGAACGTTTGGGGGGAGGCGTCTGCTGATCTGATTCCTGTTGTGAATCCATCGTTCAGTGATTCGGCGAATCTCGACGCAACGTTGGAGTTGATGGTGCGCAGTGGCCGCTCCATCACTGACAGCTTGATCACGTTGGTGCCGGAGGCTTTTCGCAATCAGCCAGACCTCGATCGCCGTCCCGATGTGACAGCGATGTATGAGTTCAATGCAGGGATTCAAGAGCCCTGGGATGGCCCTGCGCTGCTGGTGTTTGCTGATGGCAAACGGGTTGGAGCGACGTTGGACCGGAACGGTCTAAGACCAGCGCGTTGGTGCACCACCAGCGATGGTTTCGTGATCATGGGCTCAGAAACCGGTGTGGTCGATTTAGGCGACAAAACCATCGTCCAGAAAGGTCGATTGGGCCCTGGTCAAATGCTGGCCGTCGATTTAGAGACCGGTCAACTCCTCGATAACTGGGCTGTCAAAGAAGATGCTGCCCAACGTTTTCCGTACGCCGACTGGCTGCGTCAACACCGCTCTTCTGTACCAGCGCAGCCTTGGGTTGAGGAGCGCCGCATCGGAGAACTCGATCTGTTGCGTTTGCAGACTGCAATGGGCTTCACAGCTGAAGACCTCGATCTGGTGATCGAGGACATGGCTGGCCTTGGCAAGGAGCCGACCTATTGCATGGGAGACGACATTCCTCTGGCGGTTTTGTCTGATCGGCCCCATTTGCTGTACGACTACTTCAAACAGCGTTTCGCACAAGTCACGAATCCACCCATTGATCCGCTTCGCGAGAAGTTGGTGATGAGTCTGGAAATGCATCTGGGTGAGCGTCGTCCCGCATTGAAGCCTGAGGCCAAGGCTGCTGCGGTGATTCACCTCGACAGTCCCTTGCTGAACGAAACCGAGTTGGCAGCCTTGTCTCAGCAAGGCCTGCCGGTCAAGACGCTGTCAACTCAAGTGGCCGTTGAAGCCTGTGCTGGCGGATTGGGTGATGCCCTGAAAGATCTTTGTGACAACGCTGAGCAGCTTGTTCGCAACGGGGCACAAGTGTTGGTGTTGTCGGATCGTGTACAGGCTGATGGCCAACCCTCCGAGCTCAGCGCCACAACTGTGGCGATGCCCGCCTTGCTGGCCGTTGGAGCGGTTCACCACCACCTACTGCGCCAAAAGCTGCGGCTGCAATGTTCCTTGGTTATCGATACGGCGCAATGTTGGAGCACCCATCACATGGCCTGCCTGATTGGCTATGGGGCGAGTGCTGTTTGCCCATGGCTCACTTGGGAAACGACCCGTCATTGGTTGGAGCATCCCAAAACTCAAAAGCGAATGGAGCAGGGCAAACTTCCGGCCCTCGATGCAGTCAAAGTTCAAGAGAACGTGCGCGCCTCGCTTGAGAACGGCTTGCGCAAGATCCTGTCGAAGATTGGAATTTCCTTGTTGGCGAGTTATCACGGTGCGCAGATTTTCGAGGCCATCGGCCTGGGTGCCGACGTGATCGAGATGGCGTTTTCGGGTACCACCAGTCGTGTGGCCGGAATGACCCTTGCCGAATTAGCCAACGAAACCCTGTCGTTGCATGCCAAGGCTTTTCCCGAACTCAATCGCACCAAGCTCGAATTTATGGGTTTCGTGCAATACCGCTCGGGTGGTGAATTCCATCTGAACACTCCAGATATGTCGAAGGCGTTGCACGCTGCGGTGAAAACTGGCCCGGGTTACGACCACTTCTCCACGTTCAAGACATTGCTGGAGAACCGTCCGGTTACGGCGCTACGGGATTTATTGGAGTTCAAGCTCGCCCCAACTCCGCTTCCCCTCGATCAGGTGGAAAGCGTGGAAAGTTTGTTCGGCAGATTTTGTACCGGTGGGATGAGCCTTGGTGCTTTGTCGCGGGAGGCCCATGAGGTCCTTGCCGTGGCGATGAATCGCATCGGTGGCAAGAGCAATAGCGGTGAAGGTGGTGAAGATCCTGCCCGTTTCCAGGTGTTGAGTGATGTTGATGTGGAGGGCAGGTCCGTTGCCTTCCCCAGCATCGGAGGCTTGCGCAATGGCGACACCGCAAGTTCGGCGATCAAGCAAATCGCATCCGGACGGTTTGGGGTTACGGCCGAATACCTGCGTAGTGCCAAACAGCTAGAGATCAAGGTGGCCCAAGGTGCCAAACCTGGTGAAGGCGGGCAGCTGCCTGGTCCGAAGGTCGATAACTACATCGCCTGGTTGCGCAACAGCAAACCTGGTGTGGCTTTGATCTCTCCGCCTCCGCATCACGACATTTATTCCATTGAAGACCTCGCTCAGCTGATTCATGATTTGCACCAGGTGCATCCCAAGGCCCCAGTCAGCGTCAAATTGGTATCTGAAATTGGGATCGGCACCATTGCGGCTGGAGTGGCCAAAGCCAACGCCGATGTGATTCAAATTTCTGGCCATGACGGTGGCACAGGAGCGTCACCGCTCAGTTCGATTAAGCACGCCGGTAGCCCTTGGGAACTGGGCCTCACCGAAGTGCACCGTTCTCTGCTGGAGAACGGCTTGCGCGATCGAGTTCTGCTTCGGGCTGATGGCGGCCTGAAAACAGGCTGGGACGTTGTCATCGCAGCCATGTTGGGCGCCGAGGAATTCGGCTTTGGCTCGGTAGCAATGATTGCTGAGGGCTGCATCATGGCCCGCGTTTGCCACACCAATAATTGCCCGGTCGGTGTCGCCACTCAGAAAGAAGCCTTGCGAAAGCGCTTCAAGGGAGTGCCAGAGCATGTGGTGAACTTCTTTTGGTTTGTGGCAGAGGAGGTTCGCCAGCTGCTGAGCCTGTTGGGCATGGCCAAGCTTGAGGATTTGATCGGTCGAAGCGACTTACTCCAGACCCGTGCTGTTGAGTTGGCGAAAACCAGCTGTGTTGATCTATCCAGCCTGTTGGCTCCGATTGCCGGTTCTGAAGATCGCTCTTGGCTCACCCATAGCGCCACGGCCCACGGCAATGGCCCCATCCTTGAAGATGATTTTCTTGCTGATGGTGAGTTGATGGCGGCCGTTGAGAATCACAGCGATCTGAGTCGCACCACTGAAATCATCAACACCGATCGCAGTGTTTGTGCTCGTTTGGCTGGGGAGTTGGCCCAGCGCCACGGCAATCGTGGTTTTAAGGGCCAGCTCGATCTCACATTCCGTGGTGCTGCCGGACAAAGCTTTGGTGCGTTCCTCGTTCAAGGGATGAATGTGCGTCTCGAAGGGGAAGCCAATGATTACGTGGGCAAAGGGATGAATAGTGGTCGCATCACCTTGGTTCCCAGTGAGGGCACCACAAAGCCTGGCGATCAGGTGATTCTTGGCAATACCTGTCTCTATGGGGCAACGGGCGGGGAGTTGTTTGCCTATGGCAGAGCCGGTGAACGCTTTGGTGTTCGTAATAGCGGTGCGAAAACCGTGGTGGAAGGCGCCGGTGATCACTGCTGTGAATACATGACGGGTGGTGTTGTGGTGGTGCTCGGCAGTACGGGGCGCAATATCGGCGCGGGTATGACCGGTGGCGTTGCTTTCTTGTTGGACGACACCGGTGGTGTTACGCCTCGAGTGAATCCAGAAATTGTTGAAGTCTGTGCTCTCACCACGGGAGAACAGGAAGCCGTACTCAAGGATTTGTTGGAGAGCTATCTGGCAGCTACTGGAAGTGAAAAAGCGTCTGCGCTCCTGGCGGACTGGCCATCGGCCAAGGCTCGCTTCAAGGTGCTGGTGCCCCCGAGTGAACTGGCGGCCATGGGGCTTGCCGAGAAACAGGCCGTGGCGGCCTAACCAAGACTTACGGAATCACCGGGTGGCTTGGTTCGTCAAGACAGAAACATTCACGGCCGAAACCGCTGCTCTCACGATCGAGCAGCGTCGTCCTTTCTTGGAGGCGCATCGCAACTGGCTTGATCAACAGTTTGGGCTCGGGCGATGCATTCGCAGTGGTTTTTTAGTGGACGACCAGCGCCGTCCTGGGGGAGGAGGGCTGCTGATGTTTCAAGCGTCGACCTATGCCGATGCCGTGGACTGGGTGAGCCAAGATCCAATGATCGTGGCCGGTCTTGTGGTTTGGCAGCTTCAAGAGTGGATCCCTGTTACCGGGGATGACTGGCCATGAGCCGTTGCACTTCTCCAGCGTGATAGCTGCTGCGCGTGAGTGGACTGCTCACCACTTGGAGGAAGCCCAACTCGTCTTCCCCACTGCGGCGATAAAACTCGAATTGGTTTGGCGTGACAAATCGATCGACTGCCAAATGCTTGGGCCCAGGGGAGAGATATTGCCCGATGGTGACAATGTCGACCCGATGGGTGCGTAGGTCGTTCAAGACCCCGATGACTTCGTCATCAGTTTCTCCCAATCCCACCATGAGGCCTGATTTTGTGTAAACCTTCGGCCAGCCCTCCCGAACGCGTTGCAGCAATTCCAGGGAGCGTTCATAAATCCCTTGGGGCCTGGCCCGTTTGTACATCCGTGGGACGGTCTCAATGTTGTGATTCAGCACATGGGGTGCTGCTGTCATCACGGTGGCCAGAGCATTCCAGTTCCCGCAGAGATCCGGGATCAGTAATTCAATGGTGGTGAGCGGAGACCGCTGCTTCACCTGTTCAATACACGCCACAAATTGAGAGGCACCGCCATCGAGCAGGTCGTCACGATTGACGGATGTGATCACAACGTGGCTTAGGCCAAGGCGGGCGACTGCTTCCCCGAGGCGTTGCGGTTCGCTTGGGTCGAGTGCCCGGACACTCTTATCGAAGTCGATATCGCAGTAGGGACAGGCACGGGTGCAGCCCGGACCCATGATCAAAAATGTGGCTGTTCCACCGGCAAAACACTCGCCGATGTTCGGGCAGCTTGCTTCTTGGCAGACCGTGTTCAGATTGAGGTCTTGCAGTAAATCCGCAACGGCACCAATCCGTTCCCGCTGCGGGGCTTTGACGCGCAACCACTCGGGCTTGAGCACAGCTGAGTCTGGGTCAACCCTGACCCTAAACGGCCCTGTTCACCTGGTGTTGTCTCTTAAGATGGTCTGACGGGATGTAGCGCAGCTTGGTAGCGCACTTCGTTCGGGACGAAGGGGCCGCAGGTTCGAATCCTGTCATCCCGATTGCAGGATTAATTAATCTTGAGGTCTGATTGATTTGGGCAGTATTCGGTTGTGATTTGGTTGATAAATATCCCTGTCTAAAGCGAATTGAATCATTATTCTAGCCATAATTTTTTAAAGATATGTGGGGCTGATTCTCGCGCCTTCATGGACTCTTCTCGAATGAATGTGATGCATGCCTTGGATCCATCAAAGGCTTTCTTTTTGATCACAAGTTCAAAGGCTTGTTGTAAATTCTTGCCTCGGGATAGTTCTGCATCCATGATTTTGATCGCCTGTGCTGGATTGCACTGACCCATGGCTGAAGATGGTTGTCCTGATGAGCCGGCATAGAGCAGTGATGTAATCAAGGCTGATCCCAGTAGACGGCCGAGGCGTGTCATGGGCAAGATGTGTTAGAGCTTTTCTGAAAAGATTGTGTCAAGACTATTTTGAATTTGTAGAAATTTTTAAAAGCTATATGTAATTTTCGCAAGACCTCCGAGTTGTTGAAACGTTTCTCCCCTAGGAGTGTTTTGTCCCAATGGGCGAGAAAGATAAAACAAGGCTGGTGTCACCGTTATGGCATCCGTCACGTTCAATTGCAGCCATGCCTCCCAAATGAACTGGCCATCGTCTGGTGTGTCATCGCCCTTGAGCTTTGTTGCGAAGACAGGTTCACCCACGGCGATACCGGCGCTATGGCCATCATTAAAAATGTTGTTCCATTCCAGCCCTGCCGTCCAGGATTGACTGGTTTGAACATCGCTGTTGTGGGATGAATCACTCAGGTTGATGCCCCACCCCACTGAGATTGAGGGAACCCAGCTTTGATCCAACACTTGCCAGGATCCTCCGAGCCCCAGGGCATGGGTCATGCCGTTGCGATTCATCGTCTTTTGGACCAATGGGCTGGCATACGTGACGAGATCATTGCCATTTTGGATCGCGGCATAAATCGCGGCAATGGTCCATGCCTCGCGCGCGTAACCGATTTGAACCGTCCCAGTGCTCCCAGCCTGATTCGTGGCAATTCCCCCATCGCTCGTTGTGCTTCTCGATCCGTTGGCGGCTACATAATTCGCGGCAAGTTGGAGACCACTGGGGTCATCCCAGCGGATGCCTGCTCCAGCGCCCAGGTTTTTGTTGTAAGCGGCTGGTGCACCATTCAGGGTTAGAACATCGAGCACGGCATCACTTGGGTAGAAGCTCGGCCAGATGGCCAACATGTCTTCCTGACCCACTCGTGGACCTGCGGTCACAGTGAGGTGCGATCCGATGGGGAAGGAATAAAAAAGTTTGTCGAGCGTTAACTGATTGGGCGTTTCTCCCTCTTGAAATGCGGTTTCCAGGGTGGAGAGTTCTGTAGGGCCGGCTCCGCCAAAAACATTGTTGTCACCGCTGAAGTTGCCAGCGCGGAGCACGCTGGTGAGTTGGTCTTTCCCCGTGAAGCTCGTTCTGAGATTGAGTTGAAGGTCGTTGTTGAAGCTGGTGGCTCCGAAGCTTTTGTTGCTGTGTTGTCTCAGAGCATTGGCCGAGCCTCGAAATTGATTGGCACCTATCACGAACGTCGCGACACCCTTGAGCTTGGTGGTGGTGGAGAACTGAGTTGCTTCCAGTTCGCCAACACGAGCTTCGAGGCCGTCAACGCGTCCGCGCAGGATGGCGAGTTCGGTTTCGAATTCTTTGAGCAG
>Ga0209251_1003204_pt1 | contig 10821 bp, 8 predicted proteins | sample SaaInlV_100m_DNA_6_FD_184665 | JGI IMG/M metagenome (GOLD analysis project Ga0209251, IMG submission 184665) | Marine microbial communities from expanding oxygen minimum zones in the Saanich Inlet - Saanich Inlet SI073_LV_10m_DNA (SPAdes) (version 2) | ecosystem: Environmental > Aquatic > Marine...
GCCAGCGCCGTCGCCGCGGCGAGGTCTACAAGGACACTCGATTTATACAGACGCGCGTTCTTCTCGGTGTCTCTGGCGACCACCGAGGACATCGTGCCCTCGATGGGGCACCTCTTCGCTTGGCCGCCGCGCACGCCGCACACGGAATACGCCGCGCTGGTGCTCGCGCCGGGAAGGGCGCCGCGGCGCGTCGTCAAGCGCTACAGCGACTTTCGCGCGCTGCACGCGGCGGCGGAGCGCGAGGGAGTCGCCGCGGCGGTGGGGCCCGCGCTGGCGCTGCCTTTTGCGGCGCCGGGAACCATCTCGTGGTCCAGCGACCCCGCGGTCGTGCAGGCGCGGCGCGTGCAGCTGCAGAGGTACCTGGACGTGCTGCACGCGAGCGGGTGCCCGGCGGCGGGGGGGCTGCTCGCGGCGTTTCTGCGCGTCGACGACGAGGAGGCTGGCGAGTCGGACGAAGGCGAAGGCTTTTCCGGCGCGCGGACGTTTTGCCCTCGCACGCTCCGCCGGCGGTCGAGCCTGGAGAAGCGGAGGAAAGTGCGCGGGGTCTGCTCTTTGGGCGCGATGACGTGCGGGCCATCGGCGTTCACGGGGGAACTGCCGCCGATCGCCGCGTGGTAGGATACAAACCGACGCCTTTGAAGGGAAGGGGGGAGACGACGCGTGGTGGACGGTACGTAGCGAATAGCGCGGCGCGAATCGTGAATAACAGCGCCGAGTAGCGAAAAAATCTCGTTCCTGTCATTTTCCTCGAAGCGAAGGCGAACCGGCGCGTTGACAGCCGAGCATCCGCGTCGCGACACGCTCGCGTTTCGACGCGCCCGCAGAGAAAGACGCGCGGCGACGCGCTCGTCTCTTGTCCGTCGCACGCGCCCTCCGGATGTCTCCCGCCGACGCCACCGACGCGCACCTGCACGAGAACGCGCTCGCGGAGGACCTCACCGGCGCGTCTCTGCTCCGAACGCGAAACGTCGAGAACACCGAGAAACGCGTCTCGAACGCCGAGATGCGCTCCGAGACGCCATCGGCGGCCGCGATACCGAGGTCGGCTCCGGATGCGCGGGAGCCCCCGCCGCCGAGTGCGAAGCACGCATCGACGCATCGTCCCGGCGCGATTCTGCGCGCGGCCGAGCGGCTGGTCCTCGCCGCCGCGGTGGAGGACGCCGCGGCGGGCGACGCCGTCGAAGGCGACGGTTCGCACACGCAGCCTCCGGGTGGAGGTTCCGATGACACACGACAGGAAGCGCGGTTTCACGCGCCGGACGTGTTCGACTTCCTCTTCGAACGAGAAAGAGAGACGTTCGGCGAGACGCAGGAGCTCGCGCGCGTTCCCGCGGCGAAGTGGTGGACCTCCATGGTGGACCCGCGCCTCCCCGAGGCATCCGACGCAAACGCAGATCTCGGTTTAGGGAATCCGCGTTTGTGTTTCGGCGCGCCGAAGGAGCGCGAGACGTTCCCGCCGCGCGAAGCGCCGCCGCGCGCCGAGGCGAAGGCGAAGGCGAAGAAAAAAAAAAGCGTCGTCGCCGCCGCCGCCGTCGCCGCCGCGGCGATCGACGAAGGCGTCGACACCTCGGATGCCGATTCCGGTCTCGCGCTCTCGTTCGCGCGTCTGCGCGTCGCTACGGACGGCGCCAAGGCCAGAGCGCGCGCCGCGCGCGAGCGGCTCGCGAGGAATCTCAGTCAGTGCGGCGTAGACTCGACGACGACGGAGGAAGAAACCGCGCGTTTCTTCGCGGCGTTACCGGGGTTGGGCGTTTGCGTTTCGCTGGCGGAGGGGGCGTTCGCGACGAGACTCGACGCGCGCGCCGCGGAGGCGCACGCGGCGCTCGAGACGCGCCGGCGGGCGTACCGCGCGTCTTCCCGCGACTCCCCCGCCGGCGGATCGCCGCGGGAAGGAAGACATGTCTCACGTTCCTTCGATACTGAGACGTCGGAAAGAGACGTTCCGAAAGGTTCCGTACACGACACAGAAGCGTCGCCGGTTGGGAACGCGCTGTTCAAGTTCAACGCGCAGTCTCGGCGAACGCAGCCTCTTCGCGATTTCCTGATCGAGCACTTCGACCACCCGTACCCCTCGGACGCGCAGCGCGAGCGCCTGGCGCGCGAGTCGGGCATGACGCGCGCGCAGGTGGGCAACTGGTTCATCAACGCGCGCGTGCGCATCTGGCGGCCGATGATCGTGCGGCTCGGGTTGCAGATCGAGGACGATTTAAGAAACGCAAAGGAACCCGCGGCGAGAAAAGGCGGACAAAAGCCGAAGCGGCCGACGAACCGCGAGCAAGCTAGGAGAGCTCCGGAAAGAGGGCGCGCGGGGCGACGAGACCGCGGCGACGAGACCGTGATCGACGAGAGGAACGCGTGATCGACGAACACGATGGTTAGCCGAGCGTCGTTTCGTGTCGTGTCGTTATTGTGTGTACATAAAACCTCGCGCGAAGATTTTTTTCGCGCGAAATTGTTTTTTGCGCTCGAAAAGCACGAACTCGTTCCGACGCCGCGCGAGAGATCCGGGTTCGTAAACCGCCTTTTTCTCTCTCGCGCGCGCGTTCAACCCCCACACCCCCCAAAACCATTTTCCCACCTTCGGTCGCCCTCCCGCGGTCTCGTCGTTCGACGTCGTTCACGCGAACAGGGGAACTCGACGCGCCAAAAAAAACTTTAAGGACGTCCTTAAAGTTTTTCCTCATCGCGACTCTGTTTTTTCGCGCAGCGTCCGCTTCCCGTCCGCGCCCGCGACAAACGCCGTCTCCTTGAGCAGCACGATGACGACGGACATGTTGTCGCACCCGATTCCTGTGCCCTTGGTGTCCGGCGCCATGCACTCGTCCGCGAGTTGCTCGCAAATCCCGCTCAAAGGCACGTCGGCGTCGAGGCGCGCGCGCACGAAATCAACCGTCTGCTGGTTAGTGAGGACGTCCCAGATGCCGTCGCACGCGATGACCAAAAACTCGTCGCCATCCTTGATTTCGTTCACCGTGATCTCCGGGTGCGCGGTGACGATCTGCTCGTGCGCGGGCAGGTTCTTGCTCTGCTTGTACTCCAGGTCGCCGATAGCGCGCGAGAGCGCCAAAGAGCCGTTCACGCGTCCCTCCTGCACGAACCCGCCGGCGTTTTGGATGCGCGCGCGCTCATCCTCATCCTGGGGCTTGTGGTCGCGCGAGAGCGGGATGGCCTCGCCGCGGCGGCACAGAACCGCGCGGCTGTCTCCCGCGTTGGCCACGGTCAGCGTGTTGTCGCGGATCACCGCCACCACGCAGGTGGAGCCCGCCTGGGGGCCGTCCCAGGGGATCGAACCTGGGATGTCGTGCTCCGAGTCGCGCCCGTCATCCACGTCGCCGGACAGCCGAGCGCGCGCGATGATCGCCTGTCGCATCTTCCCGGCGACGTCCCCGGCGTCGTCGTCCCCTTTGCCCGCGAGCGCCGTGAGCTCGTCGCGCGCGGAGACGTCGATCATGTTCGTGTCCATCGCCAGGAACGCGTCCACCAGGCCCTGGCTCACGTCGCCGCGCTTGTACGCCTCGGACTCCTTGAACACCTCGTGCAGGTACCGAGAAACGTAGATGGCCACCTGTTTGTGTTCGGACGCGGCGCGGGGTTCGGGGTTAGGGCGCGCGTCGCCACGCGCGATGAAACGTTTCGTCGTCGTCGTTCGCGAGCGCGATCGACACGGGACGCGAGGAGGGAAGGAGACAAATTCGGTGAGCGACGCGATTCGCGATGCGTGCCATCGCGTGCGACGCGCGCGGCGCGGGACGAGAGATGAACGACGCGCGCGTGTTTTACACGCGCGCGGAAAAAAGGAGGCGCCTTTCGGCCACGTCAGATGCGATCGAACACGGCGCGGGTGGTGGACGCACCTCCTTGCCGCCGTGGCCGTCGTACACGCCGAAGAAGGCGGTGTCGTCGTCCAGGCCGAGTATCGTGGCGTGCGCGTCCTGCGGCCGAAGGCCGGGGTTGGGTTTGGTGAGCGCCGGCTGACAGAGGGAGGGGTCGGGAGATCTTGCGGCGGCCGCGGGAAACCTTTCCCGCGCCGGACGGGCGTCGGCGCGGAGGGGAATCGAAATTTCGCCGTTCGCGACGCGCGGGCGGCGGCGCGACGTGGGACGCGTTCGCCGCCACCGGCGATCGATACCACGGCGCTCACGTACCTCCATATTCGTGCGCCATCCCTGCATCGCCGTAGTGCCGTACTTGAACCGCCCATCCTCCCCGTCGGAGCTCTCCTTGTCCGTGATGGGCTGACTCAAATACGCCCCCATCGCGACCCGCCTTTTCTGTCTGCTGGAAGACGGCGCTGACGCGGCAGCTCTTCACCGGGGGCGTCGGGGCCCGTGGCGGTGGTCGCGGAGGCGCGAGGCAGGAACCGCGCGGGGACGGACGGGACCAGGAGATGTACGCCTGGGAGAGGTCGGACGCGACTGCGAGGCGCGAGAGTGGGGCGCGGCGGCGACACACGTGACGTGATGCGTGCATCGCGTGAAACCGCTTTTTGCTGACGAGGCCTCGGCTGTGTGCCTTTCGTTTCGGACATAGAATCTGGCGAAGGGCAGTGGCATGTTAGTGCGAAAAAGAATCCTGACAAAAATCTCGATCAAGAGATGAAGAGCAGAGCCGATCAAGTCGGTTTGAAAGCCTCTCGCTTCCGGGCGCTTCGCCTTCTTGCTCTAAGTCGGCGGGCTCCTCGCACAACCGGCGACTCGCCGCCGCCCGGTGAGATTCAGTTCGTCGCGCGCTCGCGCGTAGGCGCACGATGCCGCCGAAGAAGAAGAAGCGGCCGAGCGCGGCGGCCGCCGAGGCGGACGCGGCGAAGCCGCATGCGCTGGATGCGGACATGCCCACCGCGCAGAGCGCGCCGAGCGCGGCGTCCAGCGCGGTGCGCGAAGCCGCGGCGAAGCGCGCGAGCAAGCGCAAACGCGAGCCTTCGCCCGTGCGCACGGTCCGCGCGCCGTCGCCGCGGTCGGCCGACGCCGAGACGGAGGACGACCCGGGGACGAAACCACAGAAGCCCAAGTCGTGCGTGCACCAGGTGGCGGTCCCCCCCGGGTGGAAGGGCGACCTCGCCGCGCTCCACGCGCCGACGTACGACGGTCCGCGCGCGAAGCAGTACGACTTCGTGTTGGATCCTTTCCAGGAGACGTCCGTGGCCGTGCTCGAGCGCGACGAGAGCGTGATGGTCGCCGCGCACACCTCCGCGGGGAAGACCGTCGTTGCGGAGTACGCCATCGCCATGGCTTTCCGGGATAAGCAGAGGGTCATCTACACCTCGCCGCTCAAGGCGCTGTCGAACCAGAAGTTCCGCGAGCTCACCGAGGAATTCGGCGGCGACGACGGAAACGAGGTGGGTCTCATGACGGGCGACGTTTCCATCAACCAAAACGCGACGTGCGTCGTGATGACCACCGAGGTGTTGCGTTCGATGCTGTACCGCGGAAGCGACATCACGCGCGAGGTGAAGTGGATCATCTTCGACGAGGTGCACTACATGCGCGACCGCGAACGCGGCGTCATATGGGAAGAGACCATCATCTTCGCGCCGAAAAACGCGCGAATGGTGTTTTTATCCGCCACGCTCCCGAACGCGTTCCAGTTCGCACAGTGGGTCACTAAACTGCACTCATATCCGACGCACGTGGTGTACACGGACCACAGGCCGACGCCCTTGCTGCACTACGCGTTCCCGCGGGGGGGGAAGAAACCCCTGCTCGTGGTGGACGCCGAGCGGAACCTCCACGAGGGCAACTTCCGGCTTTTAACGGACGAGCTGGAGAAGCTCGAGTCGGACAAAACGAGGGGGGGGGTCGGCGGGCGCGGCGGCGGACGCGGCCGAGGGGGCGGCGGCCGAGGCAGGGGGGGTGGTCGTGGAGACGGAGTGGTGTCGCGTGGCGATGCCGGCGAGGACATGCTGAACCTGTTCAAGCACGTGCTTTCGAAGCAGTTGCTCCCCGCCATCGTGTTTTCTTTTTCGCGCCGCGAGTGCGAGGAGCACCCGAAGGCGCTGACGTCGTTGAACTTCACGACGGACGAGGAGAAGGCTTCTATTCGCGAGGTGTACGACTGCGCGATTCAGAGTTTGTTGCCGGAGGACCGCTCGCTGGCGGCGGTGACGAAGATATTGCCCGTGCTCGAGCGCGGCATCGGGATCCACCACTCGGGCTTGCTTCCGATCGTCAAGGAGATCGTCGAGATTCTGTTCGGCGAGGGTCTGCTCAAGGTGCTCTTCGCGACGGAGACGTTCGCGATGGGGCTGAACATGCCCGCGCGCTGCGTGGTGTTCACGGCGTTCAAGAAGTTCGACGGCATCGAGGAACGCGTCATCGCGCCGGGCGAGTACACGCAGATGAGCGGCCGCGCCGGGCGGCGCGGGAAGGATCCGTTCGGTACCTGCATCATGATGGTGGACCGGAAGATGGGCAGGGAGGATGTCGAGTCGATGGTCCTCGGCGCGCCGCAGGCGCTGGACAGCGAGTTCCGCCTGACGTACTACCAGATTCTGAACTTGCTCAAGCGTGCCAGCGGCACGATGGACACGGAGTACGTCATCGGCAAGAGCTTCCACCACTTCCAGCACACCGAGCGCGTCCCCGCGTGGCGTCGCGAGCTGGAGGATACGCGACGCGAGCGCGAAGCGCTCGTGCGCGCGACGAGCTCCGCCGAGGGCGAGTTCGAAACGCTCAGGTCCGAGGTTCGAGCCCTGCAGGATTTGACGCTGGAGGAAATCTTGAAACCGCACAGATGTTTGCCGCTGCTCAAGCCGGGGCGCGTGATACGCGTCAGAGAGGGTGCCCAAGACTGGGGCTACGGCGTGGCGGTGGCGACATCGCGAATCTCGAGCGACGGCGCGGATGCTTTTTCGCCGCCGAACGCGTCGGATAAAACGGAGGCGTTCATCGTGGACACCATCCTACTTTTCGCGCCTGGCGCGCAGGACGGCATCGTGCGACCCGCGAGTCGGGACAAAACCACGGGCGCGCTCGAGCCCGGCGCGCAAGCGCACGTCATGCCGGTGAACCTTCGTCTGGTTTCGTCGATAACGACGTGCGTTTTGGATTTGCCGGTTAACCTGGACGACCGGAACGAGCTGGACCGCGTCGGCGACGCCGCGCACGAGCTTTTTTTGCGGTTCGACAACGCCGGAGTCACGATGCCTTCAATCGACCCGGTGGAGGACATGCGTATTGACGATCGAACGTTTTTGGAGACGTTTGAAAAGCTCGCCGAGAAGAAACGCGCTTTGGAGTCACATCCCCTGTTTCTAAACCGGGGCGCGAACCCCGACGGCGGCGGAATCGCAAACGCGAGCGCTTCATCGGCTGCCGCACGGCGCGCGGATCGGATCGCGAATCTCATAGATGCCGAGCGAGAGCTCTCGACGAAGATCGACGCGACGGAGCTGAGCAAGTTCAGACACGAGCTTTCGCGTCGCGCGCAGGTGCTTCAGAAGCTGGACCACCTGGATGCGGATTTGGTGTTGAAGCTGAAGGGTCGCGCGGCGTGCTGGGTGGACACCGCGGACGAGTTGCTGGTGACCGAGCTCATGTTCAACGGCGCGTTCCAAAAGATGGACCACCACCAGCTCGTCGCGATGTGCTCGTGCTTCGTCCCGGTGGAGAAGTCCAAGGAGAACGAGGACATACACGAGAAGGCCGTGCGTGACGCGCTCGCCGAGCCGCTGGCGCGCCTGAAGGCCGCGGCGCGGCTTGTGGGCGAGGCGCAGAGCGCGTGCGGCGTTCCGGTGGACGTGGACGAGTACTGCGACTCGTTCAAAGTGACGCTGTGCGAGATCACGTACGCGTGGAGCAAGGGCGGTAACTTCGACGACGTGCACAAGAAGACTGATTTGTTCGAGGGCACGGTCACGCGAGCCATGCGTCGGCTGGACGAGCTCATGATGGAACTGCGAGGCGCGGCGAAAGCCGTCGGCGACGTCGAGTTGGCGGACAAGTTCGAGCGCGGCGCCGAATCCATGCGGCACGGCATCGTCTTCGCCAACAGTCTGTACCTGTGAAGAGCGGAACGCGCGTCTGATGGAAGACGCGTTTGAAGAAGCGTTTAAGTTGACGGTTTAAGAGACTTTAAGAGACTTCCGCGTCGTCGCTTTACATAACACGGTGACTATCGCTTCACTCCGCCGGCGCTTCCTCGTCTTGCGCTTCGCCGGCGCCCTCCAACGCCTCGATCTTGGCCTGCGCCTCCGCGAGCTCCTTCTTGCACGTCTCCAGCTCCGCCGCGAGCGCGTTCTTCTCCTCGGTGAGCGCCTCGAACTCCGCTGGCGTGGGGCCGCCCAAGTTGGCCTTCAGGAAATCGATCGCCGTCGCGGGTTTATCGGGCTCCTCGTACAACGAAACCAGCACTTTCGTCAAGCTGTCGATCACGCCCGCGGATTCGAGGTACTTGCGGAACGCCTCCTTCTTCTGTTCGGTCGCCTAAAGGAGGACATGAGAACGAGGGGTAGGATTCAGTGAAAGGTCAGTCGGGGCGACGCTTCTTTCGGCGACGATCGAGACGTATCCGCGAGCCGGAAGGCGCGGCGCGCGGCGTCGTGTCGAGAGCGCTTTTTGTCTCGAAAGCTCTCGAGAAACGCCGCGTCTTTCGACGTCGGAGCGCTTCGCGTCCGGCATTTCCCGACGTTGACCGACCGACGTTCGGGGCGCGACGCGGGACGCGACGCGCGCGCGAGGGGACACGAGCGGGAATCGAGCGAAACGCGAGCCATCTTCGCGAACGGCTCACGCGTGGCGTCGGTCCGGGGAACGCGCGGAGAGAGCTCCGCGTCCGCGCGCGCGCGAGGTGCCGTTCGCTTTCAGAAACAGCATCGCGAAGCGTCGAGCGGTTTCGCGCGCACGAGACCGCGCCGTGGACGACGCGGCGAGTCCAAACGCGACCGAAAGAGACGGGCCGCGGGTTTCGTACCATGTCGACTGAGGTCCGACCGGTGTGCGCGGTTGGGGCGTGCGTCGTCCGCGCGCGCGTGAGTGTTGTCCGGAGCGTTCGAGAGGGGAGACTCGTTCGCGAAAAGGCACAACAGCTCCACTCGCGAGGCTTGCCGCCTTGACCGACGAATCGGTCGAACGATCCGATGAAATTGACCGTTTGCGACCGAGCTGAAAGGCGCGGCGATCCAGGCGTCTAGAACTACTAGAAGTGCCGAGTTTGGGAAACACAATTCGCGCTCGTCGAAACGCAGTTCGCACCGATCGTCGCCGCACAACCGCCCGCGCGGGACGGTCGTTTCCCCCGACGACCGACGCCATGCGCGACGCCACCGCGCGCGTCGAGTTCAGGGACGAGGAGCCCTCGGTCTCGCGCGACGGCGCGCTCGACCGGAGGGACGACGGCGAATCCGAGGATGACGAGGCGGGCGGAAAAGACGTGACGCGCGAGATGGTGGTGTCTTGCGTCGCGCGCGCGGGTTCGCGACGCGCGCTGAACGAAAAGGTGGACGCGTACCTGGCGCGACTCACGCACGTCCCCTTGGAAGGCCGGGGCATCTCCGCCAAGCTCGACGTCATCGCGTCGGTGTGCCCCGGCGTGCGCGTGCTCTACCTGTACGACAACGCCATCGCGAAGATGTCTACCCTCTCCCGTCTGTCGAAACTCACGCACCTGCATTTGCAGAACAACCGCTTGACGACCATCGAGGGCTTGGGGAAGTGCGAGCACCTCGAGAAGCTGTACGTGGACGGGAACGAACTGCGTGTCATCTCGGGATTAGAGGCGTGCGTCAACCTGAGGGCGCTTCACGCGTCCAATCAACGACCGACGAAGACGCAAGACGGAGGATCCGACTCGTCGCTTACGTTCGACCGACGTTCGCTCGACGCCGTCGCCAAAACGTTGACGCACCTGGACGTCAGCTCTTGTCGTTTTCTGGACGCCAAGGCGCTGGGCGCGCTTGTGAAGTTACAGACCGCGAACCTCGCCGACTGCGGTTTAGAGTCCCTGACCGAGCTCGAACCTTTCCTCGCGCTCTGCTCAAAGCTGAAGCACGTGGACGTGCGCGGGAACCCGCTCGCGCTTGATAAGCGGCACGAGGACCGCGTCGCGGTGCTGGGCGAGGGGCTCGTGACCGTGAACGGCCGGGAGGTCACTAAGAGCGAGCGTTTGTTTCTGACCAGGCTCGAGCGCAGAAGAGACAAGAGCCTAATCTCCGTGAAAGGCGATTCGAACCGGAGTTCAGCCGGCGTTTCTGCGCAATCGCTGCGCCGCGTGAACTCGCACCAGCACCACCAGCAGCACCTCGAGACGATCGCGAACTTGGGCGCCGGAACGGTGGACCACGGGTTCGATTACCCGGGACACGGAGTTCTCCGAGAGCGCGACGCGGGGCCGGCGTCACCCCGGTCCATGGGGGATCTGCTGCTCCCCGGGTCCCCGGGCGCGACGCCGCTCGCGTCCCCGGCGGGGACGATGCCCGGGGGATGGCGCGACTTCCCGTCCCCGACGGCGCCCAGCCCGGGCGCGGCGAAACACGCGCACGGCTTCCAGGGCACGCTGGACGGCACGGGAACGTTCCACGACGGGCCCGCAAATTTGTTTGGCGCGAGCGGGAGGATGAGTCCGGGGATGGTATCCCCGCGCGCCGCGCCGGGGATGCTGTCCCCGGGGATGCGAAACGCCGCGCCGCGGGCGCCGCGCGTTTCCGAAAAACAAGCGAACGGCGCGAACCGCGGGTTCGGAACGAACGGCGCGCTCGACGGCGTCGGGGGCACGGCGTACGTGCCCCCGAGGCGTACGTTATCGGAGAACCCGGCGCCGCCGAGCGGGGCGGACGTCACGTCCAGGTTCGAAGTGCCGGACGAGTGAGGAAACGGAATAGGTAACGCC
>Ga0209251_1003208_pt1 | contig 10813 bp, 9 predicted proteins | sample SaaInlV_100m_DNA_6_FD_184665 | JGI IMG/M metagenome (GOLD analysis project Ga0209251, IMG submission 184665) | Marine microbial communities from expanding oxygen minimum zones in the Saanich Inlet - Saanich Inlet SI073_LV_10m_DNA (SPAdes) (version 2) | ecosystem: Environmental > Aquatic > Marine...
GAGTAAGACCGTGCCCAGTCAGGAGGTCCGTTTAGCCCGAACCATCGTGCTCAATAGTCGCTATCGTCCCGCCTTGCGCAATGGCAACGTTGAGGAAGTTGAAATCACCACACGACAGGCCTTTATTCCTAGACCGACGCCGGAGGACGCGCCATCCAGTGATAACCCGCGCCTAAAGACCGCGACTAGCAAACTGGAAGGCCCATCATCACGCGCAGCGGACCCCACTAGTCCGGACGACCCCTCAAGTTAACGCTCATTTTCCTGGTGCCCTTCCCGTCATTCTTCACCGCTCGTAATAAAAATCCGAAGTTGCGCGGCCAAGCCTTTGCATGCCGCATTGCCTGGCCGAGCCAAGATCGGAATGGGCAATACCAATCCCGCTAAATAACTCGTACCATTCGCGTCCGCGCTGATTTGTCCTGAAGCGGTCAAGTTTTTGAGATCCCAGATCGAGGCTTCGTATGACGCGTCTTGCTCCCAATAGGTCATTCCAAAACAGCCGCCGCCAAAAGGACTTACCGCACAGCTCATAGACCCCCCATTGTCGACTGTCACCGTGTCCCCTTCAATCCACGCCAAATAGCGAATACTCGATTGGTCGATTTGCGCTTGAACACCCGCTTCGGCAAATAAACGCCCAAGATCATTAGCGTTGGTTGGCGCCGTGCGCGCTTCAAACCACGGATACAGGTCATCCTTAAACTGATCTTCCGAAACCAGCCGAATCGGATTACTGCCTTGACTCAAAATATCCGCCAGACAATCGGTAAAACTTTCCTCGGTTTCACGATCGTTATACGTTGCGCGGCCGAGGATCACCATCGCCTCGCCAGCACCCAGAACGGCACTGGTTTGACGGGACTGTTCAACTCGGGTTGTGGCACACCCGCCGAGCAGGAGTAACAGAACAACTGGAACAAGACCCAAAGCGCTCATGCCGCGCCGGGCAGCCACCCTTAACCCAGCTTTCCAGCCCAACGCCAAAACGCCTATCTTTCGGTGAGCCGTCGCCGCACGTCCAACATCAGATACACATTTCCAACTATACCGTCTGTTACATAATCGGTTTTGGATCATTCTTGACTCCAACTGAATCCAACCAAGTCTGGACATTGCGCCGCTTTGGCCACTCCAACGCAACCCGCGCACCGGCATCCCGAATCGCTTCCACCGATGCTGCGTTAAGGGCATCGGTTGGCTGAAAGCCGCCGCCTTCGTTTTTGCCGTACCCGACTACCACCCAGGTATCCAAGACCGCCCCATCGGCATTCATCAACTCGAGCTGATACTTTGTCGACGCGGAGAAAAATTTCAATCCCGATAGCTCAGGCGGCAGGAACGCATATTCAAGCAGGCTTAGTCGCACGAAGCCATCCGGGCAGCGTACTCCTACGGCAATGCTTTTATCCTCAGCACGACAGCCCAGTGTATCCACTGGCTGGACCCCTTGGAACACGGTATCAAACAGGTTCTCGAAAAAAGCATTCTGCAGCGCGCCCAATTCAATCGTCCAATCTCCGCCGCCTCTCGGCAATTTTTCCCGGTGAATATGGGTACTGAACTCAGGCGGTCGGATGAGCCCTATTGAGACCGGTAATGGCTCGATGAGGGGCGTCGGGATCCGCCCGGATACCGTTAGGGTATGCGTGCAGCTTGCCAGCAAGGCGCAAAGAACCGTCACACTAAAGGCCCTTAGCGACCATTTGACTCGATTGATTTTGAACCGCTTCATTCTTTTCTACTTTGAGTCTTCGTTGAGTGGAAAACGCATTCCTTGCGCAAGTCTAAACCATAGATCTTTTTACGCATTGGCGACATCGATCTCACCAAAGCTTTGTTATCCCAACAATTTAGTGAGCCTTACGCCAGAAAGCAAACGACGCAAATGCGATCGCCTTACCAGGGCCTGCCAGACAGCCCAGACGACCAGCCAGCCAAGAAAAATTACGAGCGCATAGGTCAAAACCAAAAGCCTACTCATCCAAAACTACGACAATCATCGTAATTCAGCTTAAATTCAGCTTTAATTCAGCAGAATTCCCCATTCATCACGGAGCCCGGCATGCGCCTTGCGTTACTGACACTCATTGGCCTTATTTTGATCACCGGGTGTCAATCGCCGAGTACACCGCCGTCAACGCCGCCCAGTATGCCGAGTCCGTCGTCATCCAGCCCGCCCAGCATGCCAAGCCCGTCATCACCCAGCCCGCCCAGCATGCCAAGCCCGTCATCACCCAGCTCGCCCAGCATGCCAAGCCCGTCATCACCCAGCTCGCCCAGCATGCCAAGCCCGCCATCCTCCAGTTCGCCCAGCATACCAAGCCCGCCATCCTCCAGTTCGCCCAGCATGCCAAGCCCGCCATCCTCCAGTTCGCCCAGCATGCCAAGCCCGTCGTCACCCAGCATGCCAAGCCCATCATCCGCCAGTGACACTGGCAAAACCCAGGCCGATGGGGAATCTGGGCCCACTGGCGCAAAAGGCGCCTCGGCAGACCCAACACAAGATCAAACGGGCGCCGCCGGTAAAAAATTAACGCAGGTTGGGAAGGCGCTATCCAGTGCCGCGGGTGATTCGGATGCGCCCCCCCGCAGCGCCAGTGCCGGCGATGATTCCCAAACAGGATCAGGCGCAATGCCGGAACCATGGGATCCCTTACTACCGGAACCGCTAGACACTGCCAGCGCCGATGGCGAACGGTTTGACGAGTCGCCCGCTGCAAACACGGCTGAGACTTTTGAAAGCACCGACGCCCAGTCGGGCAGCACGGCTCAAAGTAACAGCGACCCCGCTACGTCGACGGACCAGGCCGCCGAGAACGGCGAAGGTGATTCAGAGATGGATAGGACATCACCAGCAACGCAGGACCGCGATACTGACCTGCAAGCCCTTACTGAAGCACTAGCCCGCGCTGGCATCAGCCTGACCAGCGCTGGCGAATTACTCAGCCAAAGCGCAACCAATGATGCTGGCAGCGATGCACTCGATGCTGCCCTCAGCGACGCAAGTATTGCCATTTTAATTCTTGAGCAACAGCTCGATCAAATGGAGACGAGTGGGGTCGCCGGTGACCGGGTCAGCGATGCGGCTAGACTGGTTACTTTGGCGAATGAGGCCCTTTCTGATGCGACCCTTGCAACCGACGGCCGCGCGCCATTGCCAGCAATCTCTGCAGGCACCTCGCAAACAGCCGAGGATCAGCGCATCGCTGAGCTAGATGCTGAGCTTGAGCGCTCGATTGTTGTTTTTGAAGCCGATATTCAGGATGCGCGCAATGCAGTCGCTGCGGAATTGGCTGGCGGGCCAACCGGTGCTGCGGGCGGCCCCTCAATGGTTGATTTGGCTGAGGGCTTAGCGCAGGCTGACCCGGTCAGCGTAACTGAAGAAGCTGGTGATGCCCCTGACGAGGCGACTACCGAGGCGACAGCGCCCCAAGGCCGCGCGCCCGGCAAGACCCAACCGCAACCAGCTGGCCCTGCGCCAATTCCAGACGATATTCCCAGCCCCCAAGGCGATGACATTGTTGCAAAACAATTACGCGAAGCCGCTGCCGCGGAACAGGACCCAGCGCTGCGAGAAAAACTCTGGGACGAATATAAACGCTACAAGCAAGGACTCTAACCTGTGACCGAATCCCGCACGCAGAGCGCTATAACGACCCTCGTTCAGCTATCGCTCATCACAACCTTGATGACCCTAATGGGCTGCACGACAACGCAAGTCATTACGGCAAATTCGAAACCACCGGTGCAACTCCAGACCGTGATCTCGGATGCAGAACGCGTGGACGTCATGATAATGCCCTTTGCGCCCAATTTAGAAACGCTGCCTGACGCTGGCAGTGACGACATCCCGGTCTCGGCCGAGGTGCGCCGAGCCGAGTCGCGCTACCTTGCCTTTCATTTAAAAGACACCCTGGAACGAACTGGCAACTGGGGCATTGTTCGCGTTGTGCCCAGCGCAGCGCGGCATCACCCATTACTCGTTTCTGGCGAAATTTTAGCATCCGATGGGGAACGCTTAGCAGTGTCGGTTACGGCAACCGATGCAAGCGGACGCGTCTGGCTCACACAAACCTATGAAGACAACGCCAGCAAGTACGCCTATCAATCCATCAAAGAAGACCCCTTCCAAGACCTCTACAACAACATTGCCAATGATTTAGTCCAGCAGTACCAGGCTCGGGCGGTCAGTGAGATCGGCAATATTAAACAAATCGCCCAACTTGCGTTTGCCGCAGATCTGGCGCCCGACGCCTTTTCTGGCTACCTCATTGAAAATAAAGACGGCACCACCTCGGTTGCCCAAGCACCTGCCGACCGCGATACCATTTTGCAACGGGTTGGCAAAATTCGAGCCCAGGACGACCTGCTCGTCGACACCTTAGATGATTACTACTTTAAGTTTTACCGGGACGTTAAGCCATCCTACGATGAATGGCGCTATGCCACCTATGATGAGGCGGTGAGACTCCGGCAACTGAACAAACAAGCCCGCAACCGACTTCTAACAGGCGCCGCGCTCATTGCCGGCGGCATCTATGCGGGCTCTCAGAGCAACACCTGGGCTGCTGACGCGGCGGCAGCCGGCGCCGTGGTTGGCGGTATCGCCGCCGTCAAAAGCGGCCTAGACCGACGCAAGCAAACCGAGATTCACGAGCAAGCGCTCCGCGAGCTCACACAATCTTTAGGCCGCGAGATCACACCGAGCGTCTTGGATATCGAGGGCGCAACCGTTGAACTAACCGGTAGCGCCGAGCAACAGTACGCGCAATGGCGATCTATGTTGCGCGCCCTGTATCAAGCAGAACGTGGTGTCGCACAAGAGCCTCTAACGCCTCAGGTCCGATGATTAACCCATGTTGACATCGATCGAATCCGGGACCCTACTCGCTGAAACGTTCACCGTTATTGACGCCGTGCCAACACCCGAGGCCCAGCATCCCAGATTTCGGGCGACGCATTCATCCACCGCCAGCGAAGTTTTGATAACGGTTGTGCCCCTCTTAGCCGGCGACCTTACAACCCTTGCGGCCATCAGTGACCGACTGAAAAAGCTGAGCCACCCGGATATCCAAGCGCATTTGGGTTTTTGGGAGGATGCTCACGCAGCCTATCTTGTTGACGCGCCGATCATCAAAATGGCGAGCGACCCGATTGCCAAACCGCCGACAGCCGCGCAACTGAGGCGCTTGGTCGCCGCGCTGGGCTATGCCGAGGCGCTCGGCTTTCATCAAACGGGATTTGATTTGGCCTGGCTCACGCAAGCAGGCCATCAAGGCTTCGTGATTCAGCATCTGGGCTGGCCACGCTGGGCGCTGACCTCGGCGCCACACCGTAATCCTGATGCCCTGGCGGTGATGAACTTTGGCGATTGGGCCTATCCGCTTTATACCGACGCACCCTGGCAGGGTCTTGACGCGTTGCAGGCGCAACCACCGCTGCCCGCGGGTTTAACGACCCTGATTTCTGCGGTGCAGCAAGGTACGACCCAAACCTTTGGCGACCTCCTGGCCCTCATAGATGCCCTGGACGCAGACGCAGCATCCGGCGTGGTCGGAACGGGTCCGTTACAGGCGACCACCTTCGAGATCGCAACCCCCGCAACCTCCGAGGCAGCCGCATCAAGCATCTTGGCGGGATCACCAGTTACAACCGATGGTCCCGCGCCAAGCGCACCGCCGCCCAAATCCGGCTGGGAGCCTAAAACGCTTTTAATCGGTTTTGCCTTAGTTATCCTTGCCGGCTTTATCTTTTGGGTCCTGCCCGATTTAGTCGGCCCGCAAAACAACCGTCAAACCCAGGTTGATATAAACCCAGCCGCTGCGGACACGCCAACGGTTGTCAAGAAGCAGGCGCCGATAGCCACCGCCAAAGCCAAGATCATCGCAGAGCAGGCCGAAGCACTTGCCGAGACCTTTCTTCGCAAACTCATCGCACTAGAAGATTTGGGCCTTGCACTTTGGGACCCAAACGCCCTTGCTCAAATCAACCAAGAGGCGATGGCGGCTGATGATGCCTATCGTGCAGGAGAGGCCCAAACCGCCCTTGCGCTGTACACACAGCTACTGGCCACCGTTACCGAACTTGAGGCGGGCCTGCCGGATCGTCGCGCCGAGAACCTTGCACAAGCCCAACAAGCCTTATCGGAAGCAGACGATCGCAACGCGCTCAAGTTCTGGGAAATCGCAGCCCAATTAAATCCGCAGAAGGTCGAGGTACAATCAACCTGGCAGGCCGTTCAACAAATCCCAACCATCTCAGCGCTCATGAGTGAAGCCGACATTGCTGAACGGGCAGGCCAAGTTGAGGACGCCAACACCATCTTGCGCGAGGCGACTGCTTTGTTCCCAGACTGGGCGCCGTCCCAAAAAGCCGCTACCAGAGTTCGACAAACCCTGATCCGAAAGCAGTTTCAGAGCAGCATGTCACTTGGGTTTACGGCCCTCTCTGAAGGATCCTATGATGCGGCGATCAGGGCATTTGAGCGGGCCACCAGCATTGATCCGAACGCAAGCGCCGCCCAAGACGGCCTAGAACAAGTTCGCCAAGCGCAGCTCAAGGAGCAGATCCAAGCCCTTTTTATCGAGGCCCAAGAGGCAGAAACCCAAGGGCGCTGGCTCGACGCGAAAGCCGCCTATGAGGCCGCACGCAGCCTGGCGCCCAATTTGACCGATCTCACTGCCCGGATCGAAACCATTGATGCGCGGATCGCGCTCGCTGCGGCATTGACCCAGATCCTTGCGGACCCAGCAAGACTGCAAAGCGACTCCGAACTCAATCAAGCCAGAGATCTTGCGATCACGATCAGTCAATTACCCCCACCCGTTGGCGACCTGCAAGCAAGCCTCCCAGTTCTAACGCGCATGCTATCCCACGCGCGTCGAGCGCTGACGCTGACCCTGACCTCGGATGGACAAACGACCGTCACGGTACTGCGCTTGGGCCAAGACGGCCGCTTGGGCCAAATTATGGAAACCAGGCTGACCTTGTTCCCAGGACGTTATGTCGTCACCGGATCCAGAAGAGGTTATAAAGATGTGCGTCACGAACTCACCCTGTCGAGCGATACCCCCAATCCGACGCTAACCGTCGTTTGCGATGAGCCAATCTAATGCCGCCCACTGACCCCGTACAAGAGACCCTAGCGCCCACGCCCTTTGAGGCGCCAAGGCAACAAGCTGACCTCAAGGCCAGAAGACTTACCCCAAGGCGCCTGGCGACCCTGGTAATCGCCGCTTTGATCGGTATCACCGCTTGGCACCTGTTTACCGCCAAAGCCGTACTCATCGCCTTCACGCCGCCAGCTGAATCCGAATCCGTCTCAGGTTGGTTAACCCTACCGCTGGGTGAGCGCTATCTGGTTCGACCCGGCGATCTCAGTGTTCAAGCCGAAGCCAAAGGCTACTACCCGATCGATACTCGTTTGACCATATCAAACGATGCTGATCAGCGTTTTGCACTGGCTTTCGAAAAATTGCCTGGGCATCTTCGCCTGACCACCGGCGGTATACCCGCTGAGGTCGAAATCGATGGCGAGCCCGTCGGCACGACCCCCTTGACGGTTTCAAGTTTGAGCGCTGGCGAACACCTTGTGTCCATCCGTGCCGACTGGTATCGCCCTTTACAAACCACGGTGGATATTCTTGGCTTGGATCAATCTCAGGATTTGGCACTGACCTTGGAGCCGGCTTGGGGCACGGTGAGCCTATCCAGCCAACCCGCCGAGGCGCGCCTGATCAAAGATGGGGAAGACCTTGGCCTGCTGCCCAAAACGGTAAGACTGTTAGAGGGCCCTCAAACGGTTCTGATCACAAAAGCGGGGTATCAATCTCAGCGTCTTGATTTAGTGATTAATCGCGGCGATGCCATCACGGTGCCAGAGGTCATCCTGGCACCTGCGAACGGCGCGGTCACCCTAAACAGCACGCCCACCGGCGCCCTGGTCACCGCAAATGGGGTTTATCTTGGGGTCACCCCGCTGCAGCATGCCTTGTCTCCAAACCGCAATTATGACTTTCTCATCAGCAAGGCTGGCTTTGAACCCGTGACCCGGTCAGTGCAGCTCGCGCCCACTGAGGTCGTCACACTAGACCTAACGCTGGCGCCCCGATTGGGATCCGTAACCTTTGATATTGCCCCAAAGCAGGCAAACATTCGCATCAACGGGGTCCTGCAAAGCAACAAGAATCCCACGATGCGGCTGCCCACAACGCCCCAAACCATTGAAATCAGTCAGGACGGCTTCGCAACGATCACGCAAACCATCACCCCTGACGCGGATTTTCCAAAAACGCTGCGCGTCAATCTGCTCACGCTGGCAGCAGCTGAGCTTGCGCAATTTCCAGAGATTCTCGAGGTCAGAGGCGGCTATCGCATGCAGCGGATTCTACCGGCAACAATCGAACTCGGCGCAGCGCGCCGAGACCGCGGCGGTCGCAGCAATGAAATTCAACGCTTGATCACACTCACCGAGCCCTACTACTTGGGTACGACGGAGGTTACCAATGCGCAGTACCAGGCCTTCGATGCCAGCCATAACCCAGGTGTTTTAGGGCGCACCCTGCTCACAGCGCAGGAGCGACCTGTTGTTGGCGTCAGCTGGGACCAGGCGGTGGCCTTTTGCAACTGGTTGAGTGACCAAGAAGGTCTGCCCCGGGCCTATGCATCGGTTAACGGGCGTTATGAGCTGATCACACCCAGAACGTTGGGTTATCGTTTGCCCACAGAAGCTGAGTGGTCTCGAGCCGGCCGATATGCCGATGTTGCAGCCGGCGCACAAGGGGACATCACCGGTCGTGCCCGCTTTGCCTGGGGCGATGACCTACCACCGCCGAACGATTTCGCCAATTTAGCCGATGAAACTGCAATGGGCTTTGCCCCCAATATCATCCCCAACTTTAAGGATCGCTTTCGGGGTCCAGCCCCAGCGGGACATTTCAAGGCCAATGCCTTGGGCCTGTTTGATCTAACTGGCAATGTTGCTGAGTGGGTGCATGACCGATTTAGCACCAACCGCACGCCCACCGCCGCGACCGATTGGACGGGGCCTAGCGAGGGCGCTGTTCGCGTTATCCGCGGGTCGAGTTATCTATCCGGCAGCTTCAGCACCTTGCGCTGGGCCTACCGGGATTCAGGCCTTGAGGGCCGGCAAGATGTCGGCTTCCGACTGGCGAAAAATGCCATCGCCGGCGCGGTGGAGTGATGGCGATGGCGATGAGGTCTGATAAGCTTAAAATGACTCTATTTCAGGCCGCTTTCATGCATGTCAAACTCACAATGCTGTTTGCTTTTTGCGTTCTACTACCAGGCCAAGTTCTCGCGGCGAGCCCAGCGGCATCAAGCCCTGTCAGCGAGGCGCCCAGCCCAGCGCCAGTCGATGGGGCCGCACCGACCGCGCCCGGCCAACCCAGCACGCTGGATGCCTCGCAATCGCCGGCGCTTGATGATGCCGCTCTGACAGCGCCTGACTTGGGCCGCGCTTTTGAAGCCTTTCAGCCGAGTGAAGCGATCAGCGCCGACAATGCCGTGCCCTTTCCGACCAACATCTAAGGCCATAAATTTTTCATGAAACAATTCAGCTCAGATTTTATCTATCAATTGATGTCTCTCATTGTGGCCATTTTGTTGGTCCACGCGATTTACGTCGCTGTGATTCGGCCCAACGCCAACAGCCTTTTAGAAACTCAAGCCGAACTTATTAACGCTGACCCGACCTACGTGCCGGAGCGCAGCGCCTATATTATTGTGAAAGACCTCGAGCAGGAGGCCTGCTTTATTTTAATGCTGTGGGCCATGGCGCTTATGGGCATTAAGGCCCGGGACAATCACCGTGAGCGCGCACTGTTTGAAATAGACCTTTTGCCCCGCAATCAATCCAACAGTATTTTGCCTGAAGATACCCGCGACTATGCCCGCCCCATCGAGGCCTTGAGCGCGGACGCGCAACAGCGCCTATTACCGCGCACGTTACTGACCGCGCTGCACCGCTTTCGTGCCACGGGCAATATTCAGGATGTTGCCCACACCATCCGGGCCACCTGCGAGAGCGAAAGTGAGCACTTGGATTCGGAACTATCAATGATTCGCTACATCGCCTGGGCGATTCCTTCGATTGGCTTTTTAGGCACCGTTCGCGGCATTGGGCAAGCCCTTGGTCAAGCACATCAAGCGGCACAAGGCGACATTGCCGGTGTTACCCAAAGCCTTGGCGTTGCCTTCAACTCAACCTTCGTTGCCCTTTTGATCAGTATCCTCATCATGTTCTTGATGCATCAATTACAATTGGCGCAAGAGCGCACAACCCAAGATACCGAGCAATATTGTGACAATCGTCTTCTACGTTACCTGCAGGTCTAGATCGTGACCCTTGCATTTCTTGAACTCAATGATCTTGAGCTGCGGCTCTGGCAAGGCGATCACTTAGTCGTCTCCGAACCCGGTTGGGCCCTGCTGACGGAGCCCCCGAAGGTTGGCCAACAAGCGTTGGATGAGGCCAGACTGCAACCTCGATTGGCCAATTGCCAGTTTTGGCAAGCCTTTAGTACGGATCCTATGCCGGGCGCGACCCCGGTCGCCCGACATCATGCGGACTTGGCGTATTTACAACTGACCGCCCTTAAACATCTCGCGCCCAGCAGCGATTTTGTGATCGGCGTGCCCGGTCATTTTGAACGAGCTGACCTGAGCTTACTGCTCGGGCTGACGGACGCGGCAAGCATCCCCGTCAAAGCGCTGATCGACCCTGGCGTGCTCCTTGCCAGTAAGGCCCTTAGCACGACACCCAATTTGCTCTATCTGGATGTTGGACTGC
>Ga0209251_1003215_pt1 | contig 10798 bp, 11 predicted proteins | sample SaaInlV_100m_DNA_6_FD_184665 | JGI IMG/M metagenome (GOLD analysis project Ga0209251, IMG submission 184665) | Marine microbial communities from expanding oxygen minimum zones in the Saanich Inlet - Saanich Inlet SI073_LV_10m_DNA (SPAdes) (version 2) | ecosystem: Environmental > Aquatic > Marine...
CCCGCCATATGAGCAAGGCCAGCAACCGACCAATGGAGCTGGTTCTAACGCTGGAAACCGCGCTGGCTGTGAGCATTGATGGAGATTTGAGCATTGATAGCGAAGCCATCATCACCATCACCGATATATCGGTCACTATCCCTGTGAAATAAGCTATATTACCGTGCGACTAGAGGAATCTCTTGACGATATCAGTGTCGGTCTGGAGCATCCGCGATGAGGCCGAATAGGCCTGTTGTGCCCGGATCATGCTGGTCAGTTCATCGTTGATTTTCACGTTTGACACTTCAAGATTACCGCTGAGAACATCGCCAAAATTACCCTGACTGGCAGCCCCAACCGCAGGTAAACCAGTTTTGGCATTCATGATGAATTGGCCGTTACCCTTGGAGGTCAGATCGGCCTCGTTCTGAAAGCGCGCCAAAGCAATGCGCCCACGATTGATGACCGCCCCATTGCCGCGTGTCATAGCCCCCGCATAGGTTGCCTTTATCTGACCATCAACGCCAATCGTTACCGAGGTAAGAAGCTCTTCAGCCGCATCTGCACCGCCTTCATCCGGAAAGCGTCGCAAAGGTAGGCGAAGCGGATCACCATCAAGGCCAATCAGAAAATGACCTTCGTTATTGACGATAAAGCCATCCTCATCAAGCCGCATCGATCCGTCACGCGTATAGCGCAGCTCATTTCCCGCATTCGGGGGGGCGACAATGAACATGCCCTCGCCAGCTACCGCCAGATCAAGCTCACTACCACTTGTCTTGAAGGCACCCTGCGCATGATTACGGCGTGTAGAATCAAAAATTGTGCCCATGCCAACCTGTGCTGCCGCGCGTTTTTCGCCAGCAATGCCATAAATATCCTGAAACTGGGCGGAAGACCGTTTGAATCCGTTCGTGCTTGCATTGGCAATATTGTTGGAAATCAAACTGATCTCTTTATTGGCAGCAGCAATACCTGACCTGATTATGGCTAACATTTTGACCCTCGCTAATTAATTATCTGCCATGTCTATTCAATTTCTGTGCCGAAACAGGCAAATATGATTTTTTTATCGCGCATACATGTTTTTTCATCAAATCATGGGGTTCGGACGCTAAATCAGTTGCCATTTTTCATTTTTCAGGCATGATATGAGCATTATCTAAATTATTGGTTCTACGTTCATTCGGGTGTCATGAGTACAAATCCACCAAATGCTCTTATCACTGTGCCGAAAGCCAACCCACCCGCACGACGTGATGAGAATGGGGGTAGCGGTTTTCGTCTGGTTAATGGTGATGTACATCTTGGTAACCGCAAAGATGTTCAGACCCGCTTGCCTGATATTCTGGGCAAAGCGCTGGCGTTGATCTGGATCGATAAGGAATTCAACGACCAGTTTTCGCGTGACCCTCAGGGCACATTGACCAATCATGGTGTGCATCTGCCCGAGAATATGGTGATCGAGTTTCAAAAACCGGGGACTGACCGTCCCCGCATTGTGGTTTATGAACGCCGCCCCAATTCCAAATTCAAACTACGTGTATTCTATCTGCAACTTGTCATGATGGCAGGTCGTTAGATGATGTGGCGCGCGATGACATTTTGTACCAGAAAGCTTGCTGGAATGTTGTTGTTGGTGACGCTTGCCACTCAAATGAGTATGGCGGCTGACAACACCACCAGCGTTGATGCTGATCTGACCAGCGATGCCGCATTTAGCCGCGCCGTTGGAGCGGTCAAAAACAAAAATTACAATGACGCTATCATGATTTTTGAAGCCCAAGCGAACGCCTCGCAACATGATGCGCAATATAATCTGGCTGTTCTGCTACACGCCGGCAAAGGACGCCCGCAGAACTTTCAGCAAGCTCTGATCTGGGCATGGTCTGCTGTACTTGGCGGTATTGAAGAGGCTGTTGAACTGGCCGACGAGCTGGTTGATATGATGCCAGAAAAAGCGCTGAAAGACGCACGCGAAAGTTTGCGTGAAAAATTACAGGCACGGATTGATGATGGTGACCGCACGGCCGTTATGCAATTTGCATCCTATCATGCCATGCTGCTTGAAGAAGCTGACTTTGAAACAGCCTATGTATGGTATTCGATTGCCGCCGCTATTGGCGAAGAAGGCAGTATTGAAGCACGCGACGAAGCCCAAGGCAAAGTTGACGGTGAAGAAATTGTTAAGTTACAGGTCAAAGCTGGTACAATTTTTGAAAGTCTGACGTTCAAGAACTAGCTTTCGATGGCCGATGGCCGTCAGAAAAGGAGACAAAATGCAGGTAAAAGTTCACTGGATCATTGATGGTGTTGCCGAAATGGATGCCGAGTCATTCGAAGCAGCTGAAAAGCATATTGAAGATACAATCCGCGGTCTGATTAGCGACAAGCCTGAACTGCTTGACAAGCTGGGCGCACGCGCAATTCAAGGTAAAGCCTATTTGCCCGGATCAGAGGATGATATTGACGTTGCCGATAGCAAGGATGGGTAACAGAATGAAGCGCGCTATTTTCGTCCCCCTGATGGCAACATTTCTTGTGACTGGCCTAGCCAGCACAGCGTTTGCAGTTGGCAAAACATATGTGCCAAAAAAAGAAAGCAAAGAACTGCCCAAGATGGAAGTCTGCCGCCTGATGAAAGTCGAACGTGACCCTGAAGAAGGTACCAAATGTATTTACCAACGGCAAAGCCGTGGTCAGCCAGCACAAATTTCAAATGACAGCCCAAATGCGGCCTGTCAAAAATCCTTTCAGTGCAAGCGTGAATAAAGCTTAGAACTGAAACTGTTTTATGGCCTCTGACGCCAAATTTTGCACGTCTTGCGAGGCGACAACGTTATTATACGTTGCAAATTCTTCATGATTATCAGCCAGATGCGGTAGATCATAAAGATAGTTAACCATCAGCCCTGCCGATTGCTGAATCCCCTTTGCGGAAAGATCAGCATCGCTATGAATGGCATGCACCCTAGCCCCATTAGTGAGACGAAACCGCGCCACCGGATCGATTGGCTGGTTATCTGGTCATTTGGCATTAATCAAATAATGGGCGGCTATCCGCCGCAAATCATCTGGCTCCGGACTATCCAGCTGGATGTTGAGACCCACACACCAACTCACAAAGCCGGGCATTGGCGATAAGGTTACAAAAACCGAAAGATCGGGCAGTTCCCGTGACAAGGTTTGAACAACGGTCTTGATAAGCGAATTGCCAAATGAAATACCGGCCAAGCCTTGCTGGCAATTCGAGATCGAATAAAAGGTAGCTGTCGTGGCGCTAGCTGCGCTTATGGCGTTACGGTCATCAGACAATATCACCTGTATCGAGTTCGACACCGCGTCCGTTAATGCCACCTGCACAAAGATTAAAGGCTCATCGGGCATTGAAGGGTGGAAGAAAGCAAAACAACGACAATCTTCAGGCTGTAGACGACGTCGTAGATCATCCCAGCTATCGATTTCATGGACAGCTTCATAGGCAATGATCTTTTCAAGGATATGTGCCTGACTGGTCCAGTTGATTGGCCGGATCACCAGAAATCCGCGATTGAACCAGCTTAGAAACAAGTTTTTGAAATCATGATCGACAATCGCAATTTCCGGATTGTCTATTGCCAGACGCAGTAAATCCTGCCGCATGGCAACAAGCTGGGCAGTGGCGCCCGACACCTGATTAAGGCGGCGCACAAGTTCCAGCCGCGGCGCATCAACCGCATGCATAAAAGCGGCATAGGTTTTTTTGTCGGGGTTTTGCTGATAGGCCGTCAAAGCGGTTTTTGCCGTATTCGCATCGAGATCGAATTCATCGCGAAGCTGAAAAAAGAAAGCCAGCTTATCCGCATCACCCGAAGCAGCATAGCTATTCAGGACGGCCTGAGCCAGAGTTGCTCCTGATACTTCACCTTTACTCGTCAGCAATTCGCGGCATAGCGTGTCTATAGGTGCCTGTTTCCGGCCTGATAGCTTGCCGAGACTTGAAGCCCGTTCAAATAATGTAGATATAAGATCGGCGAAATAGCTCATATCACCACCCAATAGATTGTCAGACGCACCATTGTAACGTGGCTAAAATTAACAAACTATATCAAGCAGAGACAATGTTTCGGTAGGGCATTCAAGAACTAGCATTTGCCGCCGATTTTCGCGTCTCAGCCCTTCTCTTGGCTAGCATTTGGTTGCGCTTGTCATCTTCTTCTTTGCTTTTCTTGGCCTCTGCCTGTCTTGCCTCTTCCTCCTTGGCAAGTTTCTCAAAAATGGCCATAGCTTCATCAGATTTCAAATTATGTATCGTACCGTTTTTCACCTGGTCATGTGACCACATCCAGCTTTTATTAAATTCATATTTCAATGCCATGAATTCAAAAACACGGGCATTTGCATTTTTCTGGCGCAGTCTTTTGATATCAAAATGGCGCTTATCAACAAGGATTTTTTCGTAAAGTTCATCAATGGCTTCTTTTGGCCCTTCTAAAAATTGAAAATAGAAATCGGCACGACAAATCAGACAACCAGTAATTTTTGATTCAACATTATTCACTTTAGATGAACGAAGAATGTTTTTTAATATTCCATTAGTAAAATCAGTCGGCCTTGACACATAAATAAGCTGTTTTACTTTTTCGGTTCTCTTTGGCTTCTTTTTGGCAATTTTTACAGGTAGCTCAACTTCAGCATCGTAATCAATGTCATGAATCTTAAAGAATTTTTTGAAAATATCAGTATTCTCTTGTTCCCATAATTCTTCATCGTCCTTACTATCAAAAACAAAGAAGCTTCCCATAATTTGCTTTTTTCGCCGAATGCTAATAAGCCTGATTAAAACCATGGTTCGGGCACAGATAATTTCTATACTTTCCATGGTTGGTTTGATATCAAGTTCTTCTATATATTCGCGATCAACAGCCGCCCGCAATCTTTCGAGTGTGTCACGTTTGACATTTGCCACGCGTTGCCTAATTGCACGATCCAATCTACTTGCTTCCAGAGCCACTTCGTTACGCTGGTCAAAGGTAGGTTTGTTGATAAACACCCAAAGTGTCATCGTGTCTTCGTCCAGCTTCATCTCGTCAAAGCCAGCCGTTCTCATGACGCGCCTGACATCACGAACAATATCTTTGCGTGTCATGGAGACACTGAAAAACCGAGCTTTTGGATCTTTTTCAAGATTTACCTCGGCAAAGTCGGTGAGGTGACGATTGCGGAAATCAATAACCACACGAACGCCATATAAAATATTTTTAAGGGTATCGAGTGATGCCAACATTTCTAGGGAATTAATGTAATCATCAAGCATGGCTTCCATGCGGTTTTTGCATGCACGAGAATAGGAATCCTCAACTTTGCCTATTCCCAAATCCATACCAACACCTAAAACTCAAAAACCAACTTACAAACTATAACAAAACCGACGTTGGTATCATGCTAAAAAATAGAGAATGTAATGGCAAATGAAGCGTTAATTATGCACCACTGCAGAGCAAAAAATGCACAGCATTTATAATTTTTATTTATAACAAGGCATTATCAGATATTGATGTTGGACAGATACGAATATAAATCGAAATCTTATATTATCTAGCTATCAGAAAATTCATCACGTAATGCGTTGTCATGTTCACCTAGGGCGGGCACGGCGCCAAAATGGTGCGATTCGCCTGAAACTATTGCGCCAGGTGCAAGTATTTCAAGGTCGCCCTCGCTGGTTTTCACCGTAACAAAACGCGCCTGTGGATGGTTGGCAAGTTGATCAAGGCTGTTCAGACGTCCATAGGCAATGTCGGCTGTAGCAAGCAATTTTATGAGAGCATCACTGTCATGTTTAGCAAAAGCGGAAAGGATGATTGCATCAAGTACAACGCGATGTTCAACGCGGGCAATATTGCTGGCAAAACGGTCATCGCGGGCGATCGACGCATCTTCTAATACGACTTGGCATAGACGCACCCATTCGCGTTCATTCTGAATCGAAATCAGAATGACCTGTCCATCTCCACATTCATAAGCGCCGTAGGGTGCGATGGACGGATGATGAAGCCCCGGTCGTGCAATCGCTTTGCCACCATAATGATGTTGTAGATAAGGCACATTCATCCAGTCGGCCAGAGCACCAAATAACGACACCTCAATCCCGCGCCCAAGACCAGTTCTATACCGCGCGATGATTGCCTGCAAAATGGCCTGATAGGCCGTCATGCCAGCGGCAATATCACAAATGGAAACGCCAACCCGCCCGGGAGCCTGAGGCGCACCAGTAATTTGCGCCAGCCCAACTTCGGCCTGAACCAGAAAATCATAGGCTTTCATCTGGCTGAATTCACCAGTCGATCCATAACCGCTTATATCACAGGTGATCAGGCGCGGATATGTATCGCGCAGACTTTGTGACGAAAACCCAAGCCGTTCAACAGCACCAGGCATCAAGTTCTGGATAAACACATCGGCCTTAGCAATCATCCGGTGTAACATGGCCAGATCATTGGTATCTTTCAAATCAAGACACAATGATTCTTTGCCTCTGTTTAACCACACAAAATACGAGCTATTCCCGCGCGCATCAGCATCATATTTGCGGGCAAAGTCGCCTTCGGAACGTTCAATTTTTACAACGCGTGCGCCTGCATCAGCAAGTTTGCATGAGGCATAGGGGGCAGCAACCGCCTGTTCGATGCTGACAACAAACAACCCATCAAGCTCTTTTTCCGACATTCTTCACTCCATTCAATTAGACCGCTATGACTTTATTTTGTTATGGGTTTCATAGTCCTTGATAATCTGCTTTGCCTTTTTAATCACTGGCAAATCAAGCATCTGGCCATCCATCTTGGCGGCGGCACCAGCATCCGATTGGGCAACCGCGGCAAGCGCCCATTGATAGCTTTCCTTGTCTGGTATAAAGGCCGCCATTACTGGCGCAACATGGTTCGGGTGAATAAGAAGCTTACCACCAAAGCCCATAGCGCGCGCCCGTAAAGCCGCATGACTGACCGCATCGATATCATTAATCTCGACGCTGACCCCATCAAGCGGCTTTGGCTTATTTGCCAGACGCGATTGCAGAACAAGTTGATGACGGGCAAATAAAAGCGGTTCCCAATCTGGGCTCGTCCCCAGATCAAGCGCAAAATCCAGATGACCAAAGGCGCATACCGCCACGCCAGAATGACCCAGAATATCAGGTAGCTGGTCTATGCCACGGGCAGTTTCAACAAGCGCAATGATAAAAGCATCCTTGCCCAGAACAGCCTGTACCGCATCAATTTGATCTGGGGTTTCGGATTTTGGCACGATAATACCCGCGGCAACCGAGTCACGTATGGCAACCAAATCATCGGCAAACCATGCGCTGTCAGTCCCATTGCAACGCACAAATAAAGGTACATCAAAGGTCGTTAGCGTTGAAAGGGTGGAACGGCAGGCAGCCTTATTGTCTGGGATAACAGCATCTTCCAGATCCATAACAATAGCGTCGGCACCTGTTGCAGCGGCTTTTTCTAGTCGGTCAGGCCGATCACCTGGCACAAATAGCATTGTTGTAGGAATGATATGTGTCATGTGATTTTTGCCCTTGTTGTTATGGTTCCATCCGGGGCAATCACACACCCGCTCAGGTGATCCGTTTCATCAGCGGTCAGCGTAACATTGATTGCCCCGCCAAGTACAAGCGGCGCAACTCCGCGATAGGAAAATGTGCTGGGCGCGTGCCCTTTATGCGTGGCAGCAAGATTGAGCAGCAAAGTTGCCTGCATCGGCCCATGAACAAGCAAACCATCATAACCCTCGATCCCTGTGGCATAGGGTTGGTCATAGTGAATGCGATGTCCGTTAAAGGTCAGCGCCGAATAGCGAAACATCATCAGTGAGGTTGGCGTGACCTGCCATGTGGCAAGCGCAGTGTCTTTGCTGTCATTGGTGGCCTTGGGTGGCGGCACCATAGCAGAATTGTCTGTTGTTTCGCGATAGACAACATCCTGACGTTCGGCAAGGATCAGATTATCAGCAACATGATAATCATGCCCGATGGTGACAAAGCATAAATTGCCGCTTTTGCCGCGTTTGAACTGGATATCGCGGATGGTCGTGGTTTTGGTGACGCTGTCGCCGATTTTGAAGGTGCCGGAAAAGGTCAAAGCACCGCCAGCCCACATGCGCCGTTCATAGCCGATATCAGGCAAGAAATTACCAAGCTTGGGATGACCATCCCCGCCAATATCCGACGAAGGCACCGCATCCGGACTTAAGCACCAGAACACCCCAAGTGGCACTTTGGCCTGGTCAAATATATGCGGCGCAAAGGTATTGGTAAAATGCGTGACAAGGCGTGGGGTTATTATGTCGGTCCTGCTAAAGCTGTGGCCAATCCAGTCATCGTAATTCATCTTAAAGCCCCCTTGCCTCTGGACAATCTTATACCGGATATTTTGATTTAGCTTGTCTAATATGATTTTGGCAGGCCCAGAACCCGCTCGGCAATATAGGACAATATCAAATTGGTCGAAATCGGCGCGATCTGGTAAAGCCGTGTTTCACGGAATTTACGCTCAATGTCATATTCTTCGGCAAATGCGAAACCGCCAAATGTCTGCATACATGCCTCGGCCGCTTCCCAAGACGCATCAGCCGCCAGCATTTTCGCCATATTCGCATCTGCGCCTGGGTCTTCGCCAGCATCATAGCGGGCCGCCGCACGATAGACGATGGCCTCGGCTGCGGTCATATGCGCATATGCTTTGGCAAGCGGAAACTGGATTCCCTGATTTTTGCCAATCAGCTGGCCAAAAACCGACCGTTCATTGGCATAGGTGCTGGCCTTTTCGATAAACCATTTTGCATCGCCAATACATTCAGCCGCGATCAGGATACGTTCGGCATTCATGCCTGATAGAATATAACGAAACCCCTTGCCCTCTTCGCCAATAAGCGCATTTGCCGGAATGGTGACATTATCAAAGAATACCTCGGTGGTGGCATGATTAATCATCGTACGTATCGGGCGGATGCTGACACCTTTATCAAGCAGACCTTTTAGATCCAGTAGAAAAACCGACAAGCCATCGGTGCGTTTGGCAACCTTGTCACGCGGTGTGGTGCGTGCCAAAAGCAGCATAAGGTCAGAATGTTCAGCCCGTGATGTCCAGATTTTCTGGCCATTGATAACGTAGCTATCGCCATCACGCCGTGCCGTGGTTTGCAGTGCTAGCGTATCGGTGCCAGAGGTAGGCTCGGTAACACCAAAAGCCTGAAGCCGCAAAGAACCATCGGCAATCTGGGGCAGAAAAGCGCGTTTCTGGTCATCACTGCCATGACGCAACAGTGTTCCCATCGTGTACATCTGCGCATGACAAGCCGCCGCATTAGCACCATTTTTGTGAATTTCTTCAAGAATGACAGCCGCGGCGGTAAGATCAAGACCAGAACCACCATAGGTTTCAGGAATCAAACATCCCAGATAACCCGCCTTCGTCAAAGCGGTAACAAAGGCTTCGGGATAAGCACGATCAGCATCAAGCGCACGCCAGTAACTGCCAGGAAATTCAGCACATATCTTGGCAATGCCCGCCCGTATATCGGCATAAATTCCAGCGTTCAACCCCGTCAGCATATCGGTATTTTGTGTGGGCGTCATTTGGCTTGATTCCTTTTACACTCGATCACACCCCTCGTGATACAGTTAGTCATAGCATATTTTATGGCTTCAGCGCATCTAGTTCGCTGTTAGTTCGCTGTGACGGGTTGTCAAAACATATGATACAGGGCATATCTCTGGGACTCATTCAGCCCGCTATAAACCACAAATCGAGATATTATGCCCAACCCCTTTTTCCATGGCATCGCCAAAATGATCGGCATGCCGTCCTCAGATGAATCCGACACTGGCTCTGCAAAGACAATCTTTACCCCAAGGCAAGTCAAGACCGAAATATTGTCAGGTCTTACTGTTGCATTGGCGTTAGTGCCCGAAGCGATTGCTTTTGCCTTTGTTGCTGGGGTGGCGCCGCTTGTTGGGCTATATGCAGCCTTTATCGTCGGATTGATCACTGCCGTATTTGGCGGGCGTCCAGGGATGATTTCAGGCGCAACAGGTGCCTTGGCCGTGGTGATGGTCGCCTTGGTGATGGATCATGGGGCTGAGTATCTGTTTGCTACGGTTGTGCTGATGGGCATTTTACAGCTACTGGCTGGTATCTTCCGGCTTGGCAAATTTATCCGCATGGTACCGCATCCGGTGATGCTGGGCTTTGTCAATGGGCTGGCGATTGTAATCGGACTGGCACAGTTGCAGCAATTCCAGATTATCAATGCCGACGGGTCAACAAGCTGGATGGCAGGACCAATGTTATATATGACGCTGGCTTTGGTCGCTGTCACTATGGCGATGATCTGGGTCACACCAAAGATCACAAAAGCCATTCCGGCACCTTTGGTTGCGATTGTAACGGTAACGATGGTCGTGATTATCGGCGATCTGAGTGTGTTTCGCGTTGGGGATATGGCAAGCGTTGCTGGTGGCTTGCCAAGTTTTGCGATACCGCAAGTTCCAATAACCATGGAAACGTTAATAATCATTTTCCCCTATGCCTTTATTCTATCGGCGATCGGGCTTATCGAGAGTCTGCTGACGTTGAATCTGGTCGGTGATTTGACCAATCAGCGCGGCGGGGCATCACGCGAATGTGTCGCCCAAGGCGCGGCCAATTTTGTCACTGGCTTTTTTGGTGGCATGGGTGGCTGTGCGATGATTGGCCAGTCGATGATCAATGTAAAATCAGGGGGGCGTACGCGACTGGCTGGCATTGCCGCATCATTATTCCTGCTT
>Ga0209251_1003219_pt1 | contig 10792 bp, 15 predicted proteins | sample SaaInlV_100m_DNA_6_FD_184665 | JGI IMG/M metagenome (GOLD analysis project Ga0209251, IMG submission 184665) | Marine microbial communities from expanding oxygen minimum zones in the Saanich Inlet - Saanich Inlet SI073_LV_10m_DNA (SPAdes) (version 2) | ecosystem: Environmental > Aquatic > Marine...
CAGATCGAGCAAGATATGGCACCTTTTGGATTTATTGATGATGGTATGGGTGACGACACATTTATCGATGCAGACGGTTCTTTGTGGGAATACGGAGACAAGCAAGAAGAAGTTGGTTATATGTGGAACTACTGATGGATATTGGGGATCAGTTTAGTCTGGAACATCTACTCTTCAAAGAAAGGGTATGTAGAACTTGTGGAAAAACGAAGGATTTAATTTCAGATTTTTATTTGACACGTAAAAATAAAAGAGGTCATCCGTCAGCATATGCTTACGAGTGTAAAGAATGTACTATTATGAGAGTAGTTGCAAGCAGGTTAGCAGATAAGATATTAGATCGCTGGGAGTATCCAGATTGGTAGTTCATGCACTGTTCACCACCTCTGAAGGATTCAAAAATCTAAATACTTACAGATAAATTTGATATCTAAGAGGTAAAATACATGGCAAGTCAAGTCTCGCCTGGTGTTGTTATTAGGGAACGTGATTTTTCCAATGCTGTCGTTGTAGGAGCATCCGCTATTCGTGGTGCTTTTGCTTCATCTTTCCGCACTGGACCTGTAGGCAAAATTGTAAACATCGGTTCTGAAAGAGAACTAGTCGATACGTTCGGTTCACCAGCTGAGGCTAATGCAGCAGATTGGTTGGTCGCATCCGAATTCCTCCGTTACGGTGGACAACTAGGAGTTGTACGTGCTACTACTGCAGTAGAAAATGCAACTCTATCTGGCACTGGTGTTCTTATCGCAGATAAGGATGCATTTGATGCTGGTGTAACTTCAGAGAAATTTGCTGCTCGCTACGCAGGAACTGAAGGTAATGATCTTCGTATTGTTATCGTAGACAAAGTTGCTGATTCTAAGATGACCAAGGTTGGTCATGGTCTTTCTGTTGGCGACGCTGTTGATGACGGCGCAACTTCTGATCACCAAGTTACCGCTGTTATTAGTGCTGATGTTGTAGCAATCAGACATGGTGCTGCAGCTGCTGTATCTGGTAACGGTTTCACACGAGCAGCATTTACTGCTTCAGACTACAACGCACTTCCAATTGCTAACAGTGGTTTAACTTATAAGGCAATTGCTCCACGTCCTGGCACTAGCGCATGGGCAACTGAGCGTTTCCTTTCAGACGACGAAGTACACGTTGCTGTTGTTGACACTGCAACTAATACTATCGTAGAAAGAATGACATATCTTTCTAAACTATCTGATGCTAAGACTCCAGAAGGTGCTTCGGCATACTGGAAAGATTATGTTAACGAGTATTCAGGTTACATCTATGCTGGTACTGCTCTCAGTGCTGCTGAAGTAACTACACTAGGTGCTGATCCTGGTGCAGATGCTGCATCTTATGGTGCTACATCCGCTGCTCCTGTATCCCTAGCACTCATCCGTAGCGATGCAGGTGGTGCTTTAACTGGTGGTACTGATGACTACGCATATACTGCTGGTGAAATCCAAGCAGCATATGATGAGTTCCTAGATACCGAACAGACCACAATTGATTTTGTACTCATGGGTGGCGACGCTGCTAATGAGACTGACACAATCGCTAAAGCACAAGCAGTTGCTGCTGTTGCTAATAGCAGAAAGGATTGTATTGCATTCATCTCACCTTGGACTGGTGCTCAAGTAGCATCTTCTGGTGGAACTGCATTAACTCCTGCAGAACAACTTTCAAGAACAGTTGAATTCTTTGACAACATTGGTTCTTCTTCTTACGTTGTTCTAGACAGTGGTGTTAAGTACACATATGACCGCTTCAACGATAAGTACCGCTATATCGGTTGCAACGGTGATGTTGCTGGTGTATGTGTTTCAACTTCAGCATCTCTAGATGACTGGTTCTCACCTGCTGGTCTAAACCGTGGTGGTATTCAGAACGTTGTAAAACTTGCGTTTAATCCTAACAAGGCACAGCGTGATGATCTTTACACTTCAAGAATCAACCCCATCGTTTCACTCCCTGGTTCTGGTCCTGTTCTATTCGGTGACAAGACTGGTCTTGCTTCACCTAGCGCATTCGATAGAATCAACGTTCGCCGTCTCTTCCTCAATGTTGAGAAGAGAGCAAGAGCACTTGCAGAAGGCGTACTCTTTGAGCAAAACGATACCACAACCCGTGGCGGTTTCAACGCTTCTATTAGTTCCTACCTCCAAGAGGTTCAGGCACGTAGAGGTCTAACCGACTTCTTGGTTGTTTGCGACGAAACAAACAACACTCCTGAAGTTATTGATCGCAATGAGTTTGTTGCGGAACTCTACCTCAAGCCTACACGCTCTATCAACTACGTAACAGTTACAGTTACTGCTACTAGAACGGGCGTCTCGTTCGCTGAAGTCGTCGGTAGATGATAATTAGTTATAGAGAAAAAATTAACGAGGTAAACACAAATGGCATCGTCTAACGTAAGTCAATTTCTACAAACTATTGGTCAGGGCGTAAAGCCCAATATGTTCCTGATCAATATTCAGTTCCCTGAGCAAATCAAGTTGGAGAGCGAAGATCAGAAACTTACAAATATTCTTTGTAAGTCTGCTGCACTTCCAGGTTCTAACCTGGGCGTCATCGAAGTTCCTTTCCGTGGCAGAACTGTTAAAATCGCAGGTGATCGTACTTTCGATACCTGGACCACAACGTTCTTCAATGATAAGGACTTCAAACTGCGTTCATTCTTTGAACAGTGGGCAAACTCCATCAATACCCACGAGGGTAACACTGCTCCTCTATTCACACCTAACAACAGCGATGGTTACATGGCTGACTTGGGTGTTAAGCAACTAGAGAAAGATTCCAGTGAAGAAGGTGCTTTCCTCAGAGAGTACACCCTTAAGTATTGCTTCCCAACTAACGTTTCTCCTATCGATCTTGCTTATGACAGCAACGATCAGATTGAAGAATTTACTGTTGAGTGGCAGTATTCTTACTTCACTGCACAAGCAGGAACCAGAAGCGGCGTTTCTGGTATTGGCGTAGTCTGATAAATAGTTGAACGCTCAACTGTTTGTATTTTAATCATGAGTCAGTTATTTGGCTTCCAGATTAACAGAAAGGAGGGACAGAAGGGGCAATCCCCTGTCCCTCCTTCTGCTGATGAACCCATCGCCGTCGCCGCTGGTGGGTATTATGGAACGTATGTAGATACGGATAATCAAGCTCGCAATGAGTTTGAGATGATCCGTCGTTATCGTGACATGGCAATTCACCCAGAGGTGGATAGTGCCGTTGATGAAGTTGTAAACGAGTTTATTGTAAGTGATGCTTACGATTCTCCTGTTGAGGTCAACCTAGACAATCTAGATGTTGGTAATGGGGTAAAGAAAAAAGTTCGTGATGAGTTTGATTATATCAAACGTTTGTTGAACTTTGACAATCGCGCACACGAGATTGTTAGAACTTGGTATATTGATGGTAGATTATTCTATCATAAAGTTATCGATTTAGATAATCCCAAGAAAGGTATTACGGAACTTCGTTATATTGATCCAATGAAGATCAAGAAAGTCCGTCAAAAAATTGACAACTCCCCAAAAGATGCTCTAGCGAAAGCAGCAATTAAAGGCACGGCGCTTGAGTATGAATATGGAACGTTTGTTGATTACTATTTGTATAATCCAAAAGGTTTCTATAAAGGTGGTGTCCTAGGACCAATTGGTGACATGTCACTTTCACAAGGTGTAAAAATGGCAGTTGATTCTGTCACTTTTGTTCCTTCTGGACTACAAGATCTTAACAAGAGAATGACTCTTGGTTTCCTTCATAAAGCAATCAAGGCACTCAATCAACTGAGAATGATTGAGGATTCGCTTGTTATCTATAGACTGTCTCGCGCACCTGAGCGTAGAATTTTCTACATCGATGTTGGTAACTTGCCTAAGGTAAAGGCAGAACAATACTTACGCGATGTGATGTCTCGCTATCGTAACAAGCTAGTGTATGACGCAAACACTGGTGAGATGCGTGATGACAAAAAGCATATGAGTATGCTAGAGGATTTCTGGTTGCCTCGTAGAGAGGGTGGACGTGGTACTGAGATCACTACGCTGCCTGGAGGACAGAACCTTGGCGAACTTAAGGACGTTGAGTATTTTAAAAAGAAACTCTTTAATTCTCTCAATCTTCCTCCTTCCCGTCTCACAGACGATAATAAAGGATTTAATCTCGGTAAGACCACTGAAGTCCTCCGTGACGAACTTAAGTTCACGAAGTTCATTGGTCGTCTCCGTAAGAGATTTAGTGAATTATTCCACGATGTTCTCAAAACTCAACTCATTCTCAAAGGAGTAATTTCTCCTGAAGACTGGGATGACATGAAGGAGCATATCCAGTATGACTATCTTTTTGATAATCATTTTAATGAGTTAAAAGAAATTGAAATGATGAATCAAAGGATGATGTCTGTAACTCAAATGGATCCTTTTGTTGGAAAATACTTCTCTGTTGAGTATGTCCGTCGCCATATCCTTGGTCAGAAAGATAAAGATTACAAGGAAATGGACAAACAAATCAAGAGTGAGATTGCTTCTGGTCTTGCTATTGATCCAGCACAAACAAATATGATGGATACTATGACATCACAGAATACTGCATTTGCTCCTGAAATTCAAGGTATTCAAGCAGACGATTCTGCGGAGAGAGAATCAGAATCTGCGGATGCTGGGGTAGAGCGTGAGGTTAAAAAGGCAAGACAAATGCCGTCACCTTCGTCAAACACTAAATAAATTATACTGAATTATTATTATGTCAGAACAAACTGAAGTTAACCCATTCTCTAGCGAAGCAGATATCGTTAATAAAATTAATGATAACGAACGCTCTAGTGCAATCGATGCTATCCAAGATCTCTTGTTCGCTAAAGCATCCGATGCTATGGCACAATACAAGCAGGTTGTTGCGAAAACATTTTTTGACGAACCCACCGAAGTAGAAACTACCGATGAAACTGATAACGGAAACGATTGAAAACGTACAGATCCTCACTGAGGAAAGAGACGGAAAAAAACTTCTGTATATTGAAGGTGTCTTTCTGCAAGGTGCGATCAAGAATCGTAATGGTCGCATGTACCCCTTTGAAGTTCTCAGTCGCGAGGTTGAGAGATATAACGAGGAGTATGTAAGAACCAAGCGTGCTCTAGGTGAACTCGGTCACCCTGATGGTCCTACTATCAATCTCGATAGAGTATCACATAGAATTACTGATCTTCGCGCTGAAGGTAATAACTTCATCGGTAAGGCACAGATCCTTGATACTCCTATGGGCAACATCGCTAAGTCTTTACTTGGCGAAGGTGTTCAGTTAGGTGTTTCCTCTCGTGGTATGGGAAGCATCGAAAAGCGTGAAGATTGTAATGTTGTCCGCGATGACTTCATGCTTACAACTGCTGCTGATATTGTAGCAGATCCATCTGCACCTGATGCATTTGTTAATGGCATCATGGAAGGTAAAGAGTGGGTCTGGGATAACGGTATTTTGAAGGAGCGCGAAGTTGCTAAATACCAACGTTATATCAACGGTTCGCGCCGTGGGTTAGAAGAGCGTACCCTCAAAGTGTTTGAGGATTTCCTCGGAAAACTTTGATTTATAAATAAACTTAGATTAATTATACGGAAATTACGAGGTAAACTCAAATGTCAGATATGCTAAACGAAAAGTTTGAGGAGTTCGTTACCGAGCAGAAGGTGATTGTAGAAGCTGGCGATCCTATGCCAACAGTTTCTGCCAATGTTATTCCTGGCACAGGTAGTGATCCCTCACAGGTTTCTGACGCACAGACTGCAAAGGCTGGCGGCAAGGACCCTGCACCAACAGTACAACCATCGGTTGCTCCTGGACAATCTGCTCCCGCAGACCTAGGTGGTTCAACCTCTGGTCCTCTTCACGGTAACGATGAAGATGGCGCTGAAAACCCAGGCGCTAAAGCAGCGGCACCTATCTCACAAGATAGCAGTGTTACCTCAACCGCTGGTAAGCCTGGAAAAGATGCTGCACCCTCTGTTGGCGCGGAAGTAGCATACGGCACCAAGATGGGCGGTAACGTCACATATCCAATCAAAGCAGGTTTTGAGATTGATATGTCTGATGACGTTGCTGCACTTCTAGAAGGTACAGAACTCTCGGAAGAGTTTGCTGAGAAAGCAAAGACTATTTTTGAGTCTGCTGTTAAAGCAAAAATTTCTGAAGAGTATGACAAGCTTGTTGAGCATTTCGCTAACGAACTAGAGAAGCAAGTTGAGACTGCAAAGTCAGAGCTCTCTGAAGAAGTTAACGGAACGGTCAACTACGCCATCGGTCAATGGGTAGAGCAAAACCAAGTTGCTATTGATCGTGGTATTAAAAATGAGATTACTGAAGACTTCATTGCAGGTCTCAAGGGTCTCTTTGAAGAGCACTATATCGCTATCCCCGACGAGAAAGTCGATGTGGTAGAGGGTATGGTTGAATCTATTCGTGAGATGGAAGAGCGCCTAGACGAACAGGTCAAGGCAAATGTGAAACTACAAAATCGTCTTAATGAGTCTGCTAAACTCAATATTCTTTCCACTGTGTCAGAAGGACTCGCAGATACTCAGAAAGAAAAACTCGCAGCACTTGCTGAGGGTCTAGAGTTTGTCTCGGAAGAGTCATTCTCCAAGAAGGTCAAGACCATTAAGGAGTCTTACTTTAAAGAGTCAACTTCTGCACCCGCAGAAATTGCTGATGAAACTCCCATCGAAGGAGCAGACGCTGATGTATCGCCAGCAATGGCACAATACCTCAACGCTCTCAATCGTTGGCAGTGATATTATAAACCACCCATTTTTTCAAGAGCAAAACAATGTTTAATTCAAAAGCTCTAACTGAAAAGTGGTCACCTGTTCTAGGTCATGAAGGTGCTGGCACCATCAAAGACAACTATAGAAAGGCTGTTACCGCTGTTCTGTTAGAAAATACCGAAAAGACACTACGCGAAGAGCGTGGTATGCTAAACGAAGCATCCAACACCGTTGGTGCTATCGGTCCTGCTGGTCTATCTGGTGATAGCCTAGCAAACACCCCCGCAACTGGCGGTCTTGCAGGTTTCGACCCTGTAATGATCTCACTAATCCGCCGTGCGATGCCTAACCTTGTCGCTTATGACATCTGTGGTGTCCAGCCTATGTCTGGTCCTACTGGTCTCATCTTCGCGATGAAGTCGCACTACCAGGATGACGCTAGCGCACTACGTGCTGGTCGTGAGGCACTCTACAACGAACCTGACAGCAACTTCTCTGCTTCCTCTGCAGGTGCTGGTGCATACGACAACACCCCCCTCGGAACTAACGACGTTAACCCTCTTGGTGACGGCGGTACTACCGATGCTAACCCTGGTCTCCTCAATGATGGTGGAACCTACGAGCGTGGCGAGAAAGGAATTGAGAGAGCGAACGCTGAAACTCTAGGTTCAGGTTCAACCTTGTTCAACGAAATGTCCTTCAGCATCGAGAAGACTTCGGTACAAGCACGTACCAGAGCACTCAAAGCTGAGTACACACTAGAACTAGCACAAGACCTCAAGGCAATCCATGGTCTTGATGCTGAGCAGGAGCTTGCTAACCTCCTCTCCAGCGAGATCCTCGCTGAGATCAACCGTGAAGTTGTCAGAACTGTTTACACCGTTGCTAAGCCTGGTGCTCAGAACAACGTTGCTAACGCTGGTATCTTCGATCTCGACGTTGACTCCAATGGTCGCTGGTCGGTTGAAAAGTTCAAGGGACTTATGTTCCAAGTAGAGCGCGATGCTAACGCTATTGCACAGCAAACTCGTAGAGGAAAGGGCAACTTCATCCTTACTTCTGCTGACGTTGCTTCCGCTCTCGCTATGTCTGGCGTCCTTGACTACTCCTCAGGTCTATCTGGTGCAGGTGGTCCTTCCATCGGTGAAGTCGATGACACAGGTAACCTCCTTGTCGGAACCATGAACGGTCGCATTAAGGTCTTTGTTGATCCTTACTCTGCTAACGTTTCTAACAGCCACTTCTATGTTGCTGGTTATAAGGGTTCCTCACCATATGACGCAGGACTATTCTACTGCCCATATGTTCCCCTCCAGATGCTCCGCAGCATCGATCCTAACACCTTCCAACCCAAGATTGGATTTAAGACCCGCTACGGCATGGTTGCAAACCCATTCGTTGAGTCTTCAGCAGGTGTTCCCGATCAAGAGGCACTCACCGCTTCTAAGAACCAGTATTACAGAAGAGTTCTCGTTAAGAACTTGATGTGATCCTTTCGTATCTACCTATAGATACGTGGTTAAAAACAGGTCAAAAGGGGGCGAATGCCCCCTTTTTTTATATATTGACAATCGCTGGTCAATGGTGTAGAATTTACCCATAGAACAATTTGAAATTATTATGCTATCTTCTTCAACCAATTTTACTATCTGCTCCAAGACTGACGTTAAGCGTCTCAGTTCTCGTGGTGGTTCTACTGGTCTTAAGTATCCTTGGTTTGATCGGAATATCCCAATTGGAAAGGGATTCTTTATTGAGCGCACTATCGAAGAACTTAATTCAGACAAAGGGCGTCCGTCTGTTCCCAGCAAGCGACTTGCTGAGTATGGAATGAAGTACAAGACTTACAAGTGTGAGCGTAACGGTCGTCACGGATACTTTTGTGAGCGTGTATCTTGAGAATTGTTTTTGATTCGACACAGAGGACCTGCGGGTCCTCTTTTTTTGTGCTTAAATAGTAAAAGCATCTATAACATTATGCCTCGTGGAAGACTGGACAAGGTTGACATACTCGCAAGAGTTTATAAGATAAAGACAGCACTATATGACGGGCAACACTCTGACAAGTCAGGAGACTGGCATGACGGAGCACATAATGCCCTCAACAAGATGCTAGACAACATCAACGAATACGGATCATGAATCAATCCACTCTAGTATTATTACTATGTTTATCGCCTTTAGTAGCGGTGTTCATCGTAATGAAACTAGCAATATGGTTCTCAGAAACATTATCCTTTAGATCCGAAACCGAAAAACTAAAGAGTATGCAGCATGGTCCCTATGAGTTTTGGGATGAAGAAGAGGAAGATGACATATGGAAATAGGCAAACTTTATAAAGAAATTATCAAAATGAAGAATAAGACTTTGATGGAAGAACCTTGTCCTTTTTACGAACCTGAGTGGGAAGATGTCACAAATTCAAAAAAAGATTGGGAAGATTTTTGGTACAACGAAGACCGACCCTTCAGTAACAAAAGAAGAAGTTCAGGAGATGATTGATGATGCCATACGAAAACATAATCGTAATGCTTCAATTATCAGTATGTGTGTTGGGTGGGTTGTTCTCGCACTTTTTGCTGAGGGTTTACTTCGACTCATTGGAGTCATAAATCCAATTTTTCCTTGGTTAAAAATTACACTATAACCCATGAAAATGGACATTCTACAGAAGAGGATTAGGCAATTGGAAATCTCAGAGAAGATTGATGAAGCGATTAACGAATGGTATTCGCTTCATGACTTACCTGTTCCCAAGTGGAAAATAAAAAGAGATCCTGATTGGTGGACAGAGTATCTTATTAGTTTAGGTCTTGATCCAAACAACCCATAAATACTAGGTAGCTTGGGAAGTTGACATGTCTGCTCAGTGGTATAAGGAACAACCTTCAAATAGAAATTTCCTAAACCCTATTGGTTTTCTCCTTAAACTTGAAAAGTTTGAGGGAGTAGACTTCTTTTGTCAAACAGCAAATATCCCCGACGTGCAAATGCCAACCACGGAAGTAGCAAGTCCTTTTAGGAACTTGCCTATTATTCCTGGAGGTGGTGTCACGTTTGGGGATTTTTCTGTATCTTTTATTGTTGACGAAGATTTAAAAAATTACAATAGCATTGCTTCTTGGATTCGTGATAACGGTAATGCTGATCAGAGATCAAGAACTACTGAAGTTGATGACATCTACACACTAGGTCAACTTCACATTGTTACTAACCAATACAATCCAGCATTTATTGTAGAGTTTCAAAATATTTTTCCTGTCTCTTTGTCTGGTTTAAGATTTGATGCTACAATGTCAGATGCAGAGTACATCACTGCTGAAGTGGTATTCAAGCATCAACAGTTCTTCCTTTGTGATAAAAACCTACAACCTCTATGAATTTTGAATCTCTTCGTAATAAGTTTGAAAAATTAAGAGAGTCATGGGCAGAAGATTCTGCAGTTGACTTTCAATTTAAGAATAAACAGTATACCACAGATCTGGGACAGTTGGCACTTGACATCCCTTTTCAACATAATAAATACTTAAACCATTACACTGACATTCAGCAGATCAAGACCTCGCTGGAATTTGAGATCCGTAAACTAGTTAAGAACAAGCGTGAGTATTACTCTGGCGAAGCAGACGCTAAGACATACGCCGCTAAACCATTCGGATCAAGTATCAAGACTTCGGAAAAAATGAAAACTTATCTTGAGGCAGATGACGAGATCATCAACCTTGAGGCAAAGATCAAATATCTAGACCAGATGTTGTACTGGTTGGATCAAGTCATGCGTCAAATTTCTAATAGAGGGTTTCAGATCAAGAGTGCCATTGAGTGGGAGAAATTTGTAAATGGACAATGATGACCACCCTTAGTATTAAAAAGAAAAACGAAGTCTATGTCACCATTCAGTCCGCAGAGCCACATGTACATCAGGAGCTCTCGGATTATTTTTCGTTTGAAGTTCCTGAAGCAAAGTTCCTGAAGAAGAACCCCAGATACAAATACTGGGATGGAACTATTCGTCTGTACTCTCCTGGTACA
>Ga0209251_1003220_pt1 | contig 10791 bp, 14 predicted proteins | sample SaaInlV_100m_DNA_6_FD_184665 | JGI IMG/M metagenome (GOLD analysis project Ga0209251, IMG submission 184665) | Marine microbial communities from expanding oxygen minimum zones in the Saanich Inlet - Saanich Inlet SI073_LV_10m_DNA (SPAdes) (version 2) | ecosystem: Environmental > Aquatic > Marine...
GCGACGCAGCCGTACTGCTCAACCAAGTTGCTGAGCGCCTGATAGGCCCAGTCAGTTGGGTAAACGTCGGAGAATTGGGTAACGCTGGTGACTTGGTCGCGGCTGTTTTCAAGCGAACGCGCCGCGTCGTCAGAAACGCCGTTGAGGTTGGGCTCTCCCGTCGATGCCAGACCACCGAAGACAGCAGAAGCTATGAGGATTGACTGGACGAATTCCATGACCGTGTTGGAACAATGTTGAATAAAAAAAACCTCCTTATCGAACGATAAGGAGGAGATGGCATGAAGTTTGTTTGTCTGAATAACGGCGTTATTAGTCGATCAGTGCCACCCAGGCAAATGCAATTCCAATGCCAATCCAGATCCCAGCACCGAGTCGACGTCCTTGTTCTCCAAGGCGACTGATGACGGTTTGCGATACGGAGCAAACAAGGGTTAGCAGAACACCTTGGCCAATCAGTAAGCCAAAGAAATAGGCCAGAAGAGGAGTGGGCTCAGCCCCAACAATGGTGCTTCCCAGAAGAAAGCCATGCAGTCCGAACAATGGCAAAAGCCAGGTTGCTGGTGCAACCGAAAGGGCGATGAGTCCCTCCACCACGAGGCTTAACGACACAAGAGCTTCAGCCCAGGGTGCGACGACATCGGGCAGGGGGATGAACTGTGAGATCAAGCTGCCGCCCAAGCCGATAGCCAGCATTGGCAAAATCCAGGCAACTGGTCGCTTGAGGCCGATGAAGGCGATGGCCAGCAGAAAGAGCAAATGGTCCGGCCCCAGGAGGGGGTGGCCAATACCGCTCACAAGACCGGTCCATCCGGTGAGCTGGCTGCTGTCACCCATTCCGAAAGGGTGGTGAGCGAAGGCGGGACTTCCGAGAAGAAGCAGCGGAATGATTCCTAGGGCAGCCCACCTGATTGGCCGCTGGCAGCCCTGGATTGAAAAAGTCAAAAGTCGATCCTCGTCGTTTGAAGGTCTGGCGGGCGTTCTGACTGACGGCCCTCGCGGAGACGCTTCACAGCTGCGGGACAGCGACGGACTTTCACCGCTCTTTCCCCGTTTCCATCAGCAGCTGCTCACTGCTGAAACCAGAAAACACACATTAAGGGCAGCTCTTGCTTCTGCCATAAATGCTTCTCAAGTGTTGGTACAAGCTCTGCACTCATTCATTACATAAAGATGTGGGATGCGTTATCGGCTTGTTTTGCGGAGAGCAGACACTGGTTCGATCTCCGTAACCCGATTGGCCCCATGTTGCGAATTCAGGGCGACGCCCAGCTGTTGAAAACACTCTTGCTTGAGTCGCTGCGCGAGCCTCTGTCACATTTTCAACACAACAAATCTCAAGACCCTCCCCTTATTGAGAATGACTTGCATTTTCAGCAGCGCGCTTGTACTCTTGCAACCAATTCTCAATCGCAATAGTTGTGACGGCTTCTGCCTACCGTTTTTTGCCCGATGATTCGGTTGCTCCGATGTCGATGCCTCGCCAGCAGACTGTGTTGCTGGATCCGGCTGGTCGTGAGCAGGCCACAGTTCTTGAAGTGATGGAAGGGGTTTGTCGTGTGTACTGCCCATGTGAGGAAACCGAAGGGATGACCCTGGCATTTCTGCAATCCGGGGATCGTCTACGAACGGATCGCCTCTGTAGTGATGGTGCTTGCGTCGAAGCCTTAACCGCTCTGAAGTTTCGGCGAGATGCCGTGAGTGCCGACGAGCTGGGCATGGATGCCGTCAACGAATGGACATTGCAGCTATTGCGTGTTCGCCACCTAGGCCAGGCTGAGCAGCGGTTGCATGCGTTGTTGGTTCTCTTAGTGAATCGCTTGGGGATGCGGCGAAGTGATTGTTTTCAATTGCCCTTTCGTTTGACCCACGAACGCTTTGGTGAGCTCATCGGTGCCACTCGTGTAACAACGACTCGATTGCTCTCCAAATGGCGTCAGTCTGATCTGGTCGAAATGTCGTCGATCGATCTCACAACCAGGCTTTCGCCAGCCTTAGTTGAATCATCCCCACTGACCTTTTGAGCACCATGACTCATGGAACAATGGGACTTCTTGGTGATTTGTGTGGGGAAGCCGAATATCTTTGGAAAAGACTGGCCACTGTTCATGTTGCATTAGATCGCTGTAATAACGCTGGCCTTCGGCGTCGATTTTCTTTTGAACTCAACGCACATTTTCAACGCTGTTTAGAGATGCAAGGTGTTGTTCGTCGTCTCGAGGGTTTTGGATTCTCTGAATCTTGTCAGCTTTGTTTGATGAAAGAGCTCATAAATAGGGCAGTAAATGAAAACTATGCATTATTGATGTCAAGAAATTGACAATCCAAGCCTTCCTCGTTTGATTGCTTGATGTGGCAATAAAGATTTTAAATTCAAACCGGCTCATTGCAGTAAATTATATTTTCAAGCATTAATTTGTAGTGCATGCGATTAACGAGGGCTGTATTTATTTATTTTGTCAAAGCGTCTTGGCTTTTTCAATGGCCAATGTAATCATTATCGTGGAATTTTAATGGGATGCAATTCACTTGTTCGTTCTGAATAAAAAGATACCAGATTATGTTCATCATAAACATCGGTATGTCGATCGAATATTTATGTTGGGTTCCTAAGCAGCTCCGCTGATGAACCTTACTGAAAATATTGTCGTAGAAATATTTGTCGATCACATTGAGACGTCGTCGCTTGAACGTCAGCGCTGGCTGAATCGGGTGAGAACAGCAGGGTTCGATCAAGCTCTTTTAGAGTTTGCAGAGTTGCTGATGGAGCCTGGTAATTCTTGGCTTGTCAGGAAATGGGGCCGGATAGAGCGAGCCTTTTCGGAACCCTATACACCAAGATTTAATCTCAATTGAGTGCCCTATACACTGAAACAATGAGAGCATCGTATGTAGTAATAATGACTTTTAAATGCATCACAAAAAAACATGGTGGTAGAGCAAGACGTCAGAATAATTGAGTTCAAATAATGTCATGACTTTCACCATTTTTTTTGCGACATCAACTGGTAAAACCGAAGACGTCGCAGACCGTTTGAAAGAGCTTCTTCCGGGTGCAGAAGCAAAAGATGTTGATAATCTTGGCTCCTCTGATGAACTTGTCGCGGCTGACGCACTCGTGTGCTGCGTCCCGACATGGAACACGGGAGCCGACGAAGCAAGGTCTGGAACGGCATGGGATGATCTTGCTCAAGAAATTCCAAATCTTGATTTTGCTGGCAAATCTGTCGCGATTCTTGGGCTAGGTGATTCCTCTGGCTACTCAGATTTTTTCTGCGATGCCATGGAAGAACTATATACAGCTTTTCTTCAATCTGGAGCTAAACTTATTGGGAAAGTACCTACGGCTGGCTATACTTTTGATGCCTCTAAGAGTGTTATAGATGGTAAGTTCTGTGGACTACCGATTGATGAAGATAACGAATCTGAGCTATCGGATCAGCGCTTAGCGGCTTGGGTTCAACAGATTAATAGTGAGGCATAGACTCCTTTTTTGATTGTGTGGCCGATAAAGATCTTGTAGTCAATACAGGCTCTTTATCGGTGAACCCAGTCCACCCGAATCTCTTTGCGCTGGTTTAAGTATTTGTCAATCGACATTGCAGCAATGCATCCATCAGAGCAGGCAACGACGGCTTGCTTAAATGGAGTATTTCTAATATCGCCGATGGCCCAAACACCATCAATATTGGTTTTCATGTTTTCATCAACTTGAACTCCACCTTCATTATTTAAGGGAATCTGCCCTTGCAAATATTCAGTAATTGGCATGGACCCAGTTGAATAAACGAAGACTCCGTTGGTTTTTAATATTTGCGGTTCTTGTTTGCCACCCTCTAAAATTTTGATCTGATTAACTCCTGACTCGTCGCCCTCTATCTCCATCAGTTGTGTACGCTTCCACCACTGAATGTTTGGAGAGTTCAGTAACATCTCGACGCCCTGTATTGAAGGCCTAGGCTTACTCTTCGTGATCCAATGTACTTTAGATGCGAACTTAATTAATACCAGAGCCTCATCAATTGCCTCCTGATTTGCCCCATAGACAGCCACCTCTTGTTGTTTATAGAAGGCAGCATCACATGTGGCACAATAACTAACTCCTCGGCCAAGATATTCACTTTCACCGGGAAGTGTAGATGCGCGTCCCATTGCTCCCGTTGCTAAAACAAGAGTTTTCCCTCGAAATGTTCCTTCCGGTGTATATACAATCTTTTTATCTGAGCTGAGATCGATACCGTATACCTGAGCCTGCTGATAGTTAGCTCCATAGCCTACGGCTTGATCTCGCATTGACTTTAATAGATCTGCTCCTGATACAGCTCCTGTTACTCCTGGATAATTGGCGATCTGATGGGTGATGGCCAAAGCACCCACGGCAGGGTTTTTATCAAGTATTTGTGTTTTGATTGATGATCTTGCTGTGTATAGAGCGCAAGCACATCCGGCAGGCCCTCCGCCAATAATGAGTACGTCTGAGTCGATGAAGTCAGTCATTGTTGGTGATTTTTGTAGGCGAGCAGTCGCTTTTGATCGTTAAGCTATTGATCATTTCCTCTTCGGGAACCATGTCTAGGAATGACTCAATAATGGTTGCAGTTTGATTTGCTTCCTGGTGGTGAAAGAAATGACGAGCATTGTCTATGGCGCGATAGTGGTCACCAGGCTTAAGTTGTTCGCTCCATCGGGTGTGAGTCGTTCGATCGATGACGAAGTCGTCATTCCCATTGATAACGAGTGTTGGGATATCCGATGCTTTGAATCTGCCTCGCTTGATTTGAGAGGCGATCGATCCAAGAATATATTCTTCATCTAAACACTTCGCGAGCAGTGATGCGAAAATAGGAAACTTCCTAGACAAGTCACTCCCAAATAGTTGAGAAGAGAGATGAAACAAAATTCTCTCTCGGCTACATGGCAGCTGACTTCTCATTTCTAGATAATGAGATGTCCATTGGTTTGTTATTGCCGTATCGGCTGACAGTAAAGTTGCTGAGCGTACTAATTTAGGATATTTGCATGAAAATAGATGAGCTATGCTGCCGCTAATTCCATGCCCAACTAGATGATATCTTTCCTTCCCCTCATTAATCGTTTCAAGCATCATTGAATGTATTGTTTCTATGCTACATGCCTCATCTAAATCATGTTGGAATGACCAACGTTTTACCAGTCTATTTTTTGAGAGTCTCTTGGCAAGGCGTTGATTAAAGCAGTGAAGAGTGGGCTGTAAATCAATCCATAGGATCGGTGATGGACTCATTATAAATGCGATTTTTATTAGTATGCCCGCGCATGTAAGCGATAGTTACACCCTTCTACATTCTGATGTTTCGAATGATACCTCTAACGATGTCATTCAGGCATCTTCTTCCTTCACTTGAATTGTCCCATTTGCTATTTTGGTCTCTAGATATTTTATGAGTTTTTGCTCCGACCTATCTGCCGACCGGCATAGTTTCAACACTGATAGATGTGATTTGCGTGTAATTCTTCTGGATGTTATTGAGGCCAAGTAAATGTCAATAATCTTGGACTTTGTATTTGGCTGAATCATTTCTCATCTCTCCTGTTGGGTTTAAACTTGATCAAGTCTTCTGGATGAATTGATCCCAGTATGTTGAAAGTCTGCTTCTCTTTTGGTTCGATAATAAAGATAATGCCCATAGGCTCTGGATAGATCCCCGTAATGGCTTCAAATGGGTCATCATGACCGACTAAAACCAGATTTTGTTTTTGATCGATGGATTGGGAAAGTAGGGGCAAAAGTCTCTGTCGATATATCTCGTTATCACTTTCTGTACATACCTCGCATGGAAGAAAATTAAGTGCTTTGTTCGTTTCATGTTCTCCGAATGAAAGTTGTGCCGTATCAATCGCTCGGCAATATTCGCTTGATATGACACGACCTATCGGTACATCATGATTTCTGAGTGAATCGCCGATTTTCATTGCTTGTAATTTCCCCGCCGCGCTGAGCTCTCTTTGTGTTGAGCAATCATCCAGTGATAATTCAAGAGATGCTTGATCAGCCCAGTCAGTCTTTGTTGCTGCATGTCTCATATATATGATCTTTCCCCCTTTCTGTAGTTCCTGGATCAAGCTGTAGGTTGATTCGTGTTTAGCTTCATCGACGAATTGGTGCGCTTTGCTCTCAGCACCCATCAAAAGAGTTGATAATAAGCTAATCTTTAATATGCTTCCTCTTATCCTTGAGAATGAAGTGCAGAAACGCATCTTGTTGAAAACAACCTATTCGCAAGATATATAATAAAAATAACCGTGTATCGAGCGGCGAGTATTGAGTAGTGCGCGAGTATTGATTGTCAGATCTTGACGTGCTAAATGATGCTCTGATTATTCTCATTTTCTGAATATTAATTTTGTGCTGCAATTAAAAAGGCTTGCACGATTTAAATGCAAGCCTTTATGTATTATTGATGCATTCAATTCTATTCTTTGAGTGTGGCTGGTTGATGTTGTCCTTGATAAAGCTCATTATCAATGATCAGCAATGCCGATTTATCGTCTCCTGCAAAGCGCACCCGACCCAGGAGATAGGCAAACTCGTTCTCAGCCTGGGTTTGTTGATCAACCATCGGATCCAGGAAGACGGTCGTTCTTACATCTGATGCATGTTCGCCAAGTGCATAGAGCTGATGGAGGGAGGCGGTGATATCAGCTTCCATCAAAAACGATGTTGCAAATACGTCTGTTGGAGCATCCCACACTTGATTTGGTGCCTCAAGTGGTTGTAAATCGACGGATTGTCCACGTGCAATTAAGTACTCAGCAAATTGTGCAGCATGTCCGTGTTCGCTTTGTGATTCTTCGCGGAAATAACGTGCAAATCCCCTCAGTTCACGCTCTGCAAACCAGACAGCCGCTGCAAAATAATTGGCATGGGCCTGACGCTCCATATTGAGATGATGTTGCAGTCCGTTGAGTAAATCCTCCGCTATGGGCTCTGCGAGAGCTCGACCAGAAGGCCCAACGAGAACAGAATTACGTGAGGTTGATGCTGCAGTTGATTGTGTCATTTTCAAATTCTTACAATTATTTGTCTTGTCAACATAACCGATTGCATCATTAATGCATGCATGTGGTGTTAATTTCACCTGGTTTATTGATAGTCATTATCAGAAACCATGGCGATGCTCGTCGCCATGGTCCACTGTTAATTACTTTCTGAGATTAACGCCATCCACTGTTTGCCATGATCTGGATGGCTCTTTTTTGTGTTTCTCCTAGTTGGCTGATCGATACATTGTCTGGATTGAAGCGACCAAAATTCTTCAGTTGGCTCGCTGTTCCAAAACCATTCAAAGGATATTCGTAGGTTGGTCCAGCAATCGATGCACTACCTTTTGGCGATGTTAGATATGTAATCAATGCGATTGCTTCCTTTTTATTTTTGGCGGATTTTGCCATGCCGGCCGCACTGATATTCACATGGGCCGGGTTTGGCATGATCAACTTGATTGACTGGGTGAGTTGCTGATCGTTTTGTCCGCTTGCGCCAGCTTGCATCCTGGCCAAGTAATAGTGATTAACGACACCCACAGCACATTTGCCTTGTCCAACCGCTCTGATTAGTGATGTATCTCCACCAAAAAATGGCTGATTCACATTTCTAACCATGCCTTTTACCCAGTTTGTTGCGTTGGCTTCTCCCTTTAAGACGATTTGATCTGCAACAAGGGATTGGTTGTATACATTTTTACGTTTTCGGAGGCAGAGTTTACCTTTCAGATTTGGTTTGGCTAAATCTGCATAGGTTTTGATGCTGTTCGGATCAACGAGTTTTGGATTGACAATGATTGCTCTTACCCGCCTTGTGAGCCCAAACCATCGATTACTTGGATCTCTATATCTTGCTGGAACATTTTTTTTAATTTGTTCGGATTGGATAGGTGCTAATAATCCTTCTTTTGCGGCATTATTAATGCGAGCAGAGTCAACGAGTAAAATGACATCTGCGTTTGAGTTGTTTCCTTCGCGTTTTAACCTTTCGATTAGTGTGATGCCAGTTGCTTCAATTAAGCGAACTTTAATGCCAGTGTTTTCGCTAAATGTTTTAAAAACCTGGCGATCAGTGTTGTAGTGCCGACCTGAGTAGACGCGAACTTCTTTCGCGAAGCCAGGTAGTGTATTGGCTAGTGGCATTCCTATTGCTAAGAACGCAACTAACAAAGATGATTGACCCATTACAGCTTTTTGTTTATAAGATCCTATTGATTGATGGCCTTTGGGTCTGTCGAATGTTACGCGGTTTCATGGATCAAATGATACAAGCCTGTTTCGCTGTGTTCTGTTCTTTTTCTGCGCCATGGATTTTCTGACCTCGGAGCTTTTGGGTGTCGAGGAGACGCTTCAGTTGACGAGTGAACTCACCAACCGTGAGTCGATTTGGCTTGATGGCCGGCTTACGGCTGGTGAGCATGCAGCCCTTGTTAAGCACAATCGTCAACTTGATCCCTCATTGCCTTTGGCACGATCGATTGCTGAGATTGTTGAACAAAAAATTATTGACAATCCTCTTTTGAAGAGCTTTGCACTGATTCGTAGGGTCCATAGCATCCTGATTTCTCGAAGCGAAGTTGGAGACGGATATGGATGGCACGTGGACAATCCATTTTCGAAGCATGGACGTCGTGATCTTTCTTTTACCCTATTTCTCAGTGATCTCTCTGACTATGAAGGGGGGGAGCTTACATTTCAGCTTTTGCAGGGTTCGAAAGAAATTCGTCTTCCTGCTGGGCAGATTATTCTTTATCCGAGCTCATCATTGCATTGTGTCCAACCTATTTCAAGTGGTGTGAGATTGGTCTGTGTAGGTTGGATTGAAAGTTATATTCAATCCACTGAAGATCGCTCACTTTTATTTAATTTAGATGCAGGAGCGAAAGGTTTGTTGGCTCGTCACGGACGATCCGATGAACTCGACTTAATTTTTCAAGCGTATGCCAATGCCGTCAGACGCCTCTCTGGCCGCTAAAGTGCTTTTTGTTACTTGGTGAAGTGTCTGATGTTGTCTTTTGTCTCCCCTCCTTTTTCATAATAGTTTTTTACCTGCTGAACATGCCAAAGACTTCACCTGTATCTCTGTTTTTAGCCGCCACATCGTTGCTTGTTGCTTCTGCCACCTCAGGTATCGCTGTTCAGGCGCAATCTGCTGGCGGTCTCCAGGAATGGTCGACTGATCAGGCGGTGGATGAAAAGAGTATCCCTGATTCAGATGCCAAGGCCTTGAAGAAAAAAGCGATGGCCGAAGATGTTTGTGTGCCCATTGGCGAAGGTGAAAACTGTTGGTAGTTTTTTAATTGTTGGTTCTGCAGGTTATGGAATCAACTAATGCTAAAAGCGCCTTTTAGGCGCTTTTTTTGTGCCAGCTCTTTTAATTGCTTGCGATTCTTTGCCTGCTCGTAACTCATCGTTGCCCTGTTCTTCTTATTTCCAATAAAAAAGCGCCCTAAAGGGCGCTTTGATTATGAGTTAAATCAATCAAGAACTAGTCGTTAAACTAGAATTTGAAAGTGGTTTTTACAAGACCACCAAATTTGTTCTGGCCGCTGATTTGAGCTTCGCCGTAGGCGTTGTCAACCCAGAAGATCGCAGGAGTAATGGTGATGTTGTCGCTGACTGCGAAGTCGTAGTAACCCTCAATGGCGAAGTTGGCTTCATCACCGGTCGATACGTCTTTGGCATCAGTGGCGTAGCTGGAGTAAGAGCCGAAGCCCAGTCCCAGTTTGTTGCCCTCGATGAAGGCATCGTTCCAGTTGAGGCCAACCATCCAGCCCTTCAGAGCTTCGGCATTGCCGCGGTATTCACCTTCGGCATAACCGAAGTCGACACCTGCACTGATGGTGGGAATGAAGCCAGAATCTTCGGGCTGCCAATAGCCACGAAGACCGATGGCGTGCATCGGATGGCCAAGATCCTTAGCTAAGGGCGTTGAATAACCCATGGCAGCTTTTGCACCGCTGCTGGTTTCAATGCATCGGCCTCTGGCGTTTTCTACGGCACAGTGCTGGCCGGCATTTTTCAGCGAATAAAGTGCTGAAACATGCCACTGGCGATTGCCGTAGCCCACTTGGCTTAAGAAGTAAGCATCGGTGTTTTCACCGAACATGCCTTCTTTAGGGTCGCTCTTGGCACCGTCGCCGCCGTCGGCCACGTAGTTAGCAGCAATGTTTAAAGCTGCTTCGCCTGGATCAACGTCTTGACGCCACTGAAGACCGAAGCCTTGGCCTGTGCTTGCACCTAAGACAGAACCGTATCCACCAAGCTTGAATGCTTTGAGGATGGGCTTGTAGCGAGTCGGTGTCTCGATCATGTAGTAGTTCTCAACCAGCGCACCAATGGTGGCTGTGAACTCAGAACCGATCGGGAATGTATACCAGAGCTTGTCAATTTTCAGGGTGTTATCCCCTTTCTTGGCGTCAGCCAGGTAAGAGTCTGTTTGTGTCCAGACGTTTGCCATGTTGCCCGCGCGCAGACGGGTATACAAGCGATCCTTGCCGGTGAAGGATGTGTTCAGGTTGAGTGTGTAGCGGTACGACATGTTGGTGCCGTCGCTGTTGCAATCACCGCCCTTGTTGTTGCACTTATTGCGGTCTTCGTATTTGACAGCGCCAAGGAAGAAATCGGCTTTGCCTTGCAGCTTGGTGGTGGTGGAGAACTGGGTTGCTTCCAGTTCACCAACACGTGCCTCGAGGCCGTCAACGCGTCCGCGGAGGATGGCGAGTTCGGTTTCGAATTCTTTGAGCAGACGACGCAGTTCGTCGGTGG
>Ga0209251_1003224_pt1 | contig 10780 bp, 12 predicted proteins | sample SaaInlV_100m_DNA_6_FD_184665 | JGI IMG/M metagenome (GOLD analysis project Ga0209251, IMG submission 184665) | Marine microbial communities from expanding oxygen minimum zones in the Saanich Inlet - Saanich Inlet SI073_LV_10m_DNA (SPAdes) (version 2) | ecosystem: Environmental > Aquatic > Marine...
TTAAATCTGATAATATTAAGAAGCAGTTCGACGAAGTCCTCAACCAAATCAAGCTATACCTCGACACTAAGACATCGCTTAACGTCGCGTTAAAAGACATGCCCGAGCTGGAGCTGTATGTGCCGGAAGATTATATGCGTAAAATACGTGAGCCTAACCCGACACGCGCCAAGGTAGCTAAGCCCGACGTGGAAGAAGTAGAAGTTAACCGCGCCCAGCTTGCGTCACTTGGTATCGCCCACCGTCTAACGGCGGGTGCATAATGCGTACATGTGTTCTTGACCTTGAAACTTATTGGTCGGAGTCGCACACTCTCAAAAAGATGACGTCACCTGTCTACTCGATGCACCCTGACACTGAGATCATAAGCTGTGCATTTAAGTTTGATAACGGCCCCACCGATGTAATATTCGGTGAGGCTGAGGTGATAGAGTATGCGTCCAATATCGACTGGTCCGACTGCTGGGTGGTCGGACATAACCTGTCAGAGTTTGATGCGCTGATCCTTTCGTGGCGTATGGGCATCAAGCCTAAACTATGGGGCTGCACACTCGCTATGGCGAGACCTATCCACAGCAAGCGCATAGGTTTGTCTCTTGCTAAACTGGTCGAGCACTATGGCATAGGTGTGAAGAACCAATCTGTCCTGTTTAAAACACAGGGCAGACACCTTAAAGATTTTACGTCGCAAGAGATAGAAGACATGCGGAGGTACAACGCCGACGACGTTAACCAGACATACCAGCTACTTAAACGACTCATGCCGCTGACCAAGCGCGACGAAATAAAACTGATCGACATGACCATCCGTATGCTGATCGAACCTAAGTTTGAATGTGACGTTGATATGTTGAATGATACATACAACGACGAGACAGAGCGCAAAGAGAAAGTGCTACGTGATCTCGGCGACCTCCTACTTAACGACGTGCCTACGCGTGCTGCACTTAAAATAACAGGAGACTTCGACGCGCAGAACATCGAAGACGTTAAGAAGAACCTGATGTCCTCTGCCAAGTTCAAGAAGCTGTTAGAGTGCTTGGGTGTAGATGTGCCGATGAAAGAGTCACCCACCACTGGCAAGCCCATACCTGCACTGGCAAAGTCAGACGCGCAGTTCTTGGAACTACAAGACCATGAGAACCCTATGGTGGCTCGCGCAGCAGAAGCACGGCTGGACGCCAAGAGTACGTTACTACAGACTAGGATACTTAAATTCATAGACGCTGTGGAGTCCAACCCCGACAAACTTTTCCCTGTCACGCTTAGGTACTATGGCGCAGACACCACGGGCCGCTGGTCGGGCTTTGCATACAACCCGCAGAACCTACCACGCGTAAACCCTTACAACCCTAGACCGTCTGACGTGCTACGCAAATGCTTACGTGCCCCCAAAGGGCACAAGGTCGTCGTCGCTGACTTGTCCGGCATCGAACTACGGGTGAACCACATATTGTGGAAGGTGCCGTCCTCGATGGCTATGTTCAAGGCCGACCCAGAAAATGCTGACCTATACAAAGACTTCGCCAGCAAGCTCTACAAAGTAAACTACGACGACGTAACCAAGGAGCAGCGTCAAGTCGGTAAGGTCGCTCACTTGGGCCTTGGCTTTGGGTCTGGTCACATAACTTTCCAGAAGGTCGCTAAGACTATGGGCGGCGTGGAGATAACCGAAGCCGAGAGCCGAGACATCGTGGAGGCGTGGCGGTCTAATTACTCCGAGATTAAACAGGGCTGGTACAGTTGTAACGACTCATTGGCGAGCATGATGCAGGAGAGTACAGGTGGACCAGTTGACCCTTGGGGTCTTGTTACCCCCACCCCAGAGGGTCTTAAAACGCCTAAGGGTATGATAAGGTACCCAAACCTGCGCAAAGAGTGGAACGAGGACGACGGCAGATGGGAGAATGTGTACGGTAATCGTAAAGCTCGCATCTACGGGGGAAAAATGAACGAGAACATCGTGCAGCACTTGGCGAGACAAGTGATTGCCGACAACGCATTAGATGTACAGAAGTTGACGGGGTACAACCCGGTGCTAACTGTGCACGATGAGCTAGTCTATGTAGCTCCAGACGACGAGGCTGAGCAGCTTCTATCAACAGTACAGGCAGTCATGCGGACACCGCCTACTTGGTGGCCGGAACTTGTAACATGGTCTGAAGGCGACATAGCGCAGACGTATGGAGATGCAAAATGATAAATTGGCGCGATGTGGTCTTTACACCATATGTGGCGAGAATCATCTTGTGTTAACTATGACATGTGTGCTAGTGTGTTTACATGTTACTACATAATGCTTAGGGGGATGAATGAAAAATGCCGATGAATTGAGCCTATGTTCCGACAATCTATTAAAGAACCCGGACAAAATCGGGGATTGGTTGCAAATTGCCGATAAACACATGCAAAATTACGCCGACAACGCTGACATGCTTGCACTACCTACCGAGCATAAGTTTCTTAAACCACTAGTAAGGACTTTTGCCAGAGATATAGAAGGTTTTGTAAGTTATATCGTGTATCTTAGAGATACATATGGCTCGAAAGAGTTAGCGTATAAAAATATTCAAACTGTCTACCGTAAAGTAAACGGTAGGTACATCCAGCAGCAGAGGCGTGCGCGGATGGATAGGGCGATAAACAAAGCGACGGAGTTGTTCGGGCACATACCTTACGTGTACCGTATGGCTTGGATGGCAGACTTAGAACACCGGTGGGCACAGCGTCGACTAGATTTCTTGGAAGGCCACCGCGCAGCGTACAAGTCTGACCGTTTACCAAGCGAAGATCGTGTGGAACTCCTAATCGAGTTCTGGAATGAAATTGATACTGAAATAAATGAAGGGAACTTGCCATCGTGGAACTCACCAAGCCTTGGTCCTACTCCGCACTGACTGCATACGAGACCTGCCCTAAGCGGTTCGAGTTAACTCGCGTCACTAAACAGGTCGTAGAGAAACAGACAGAAGCCACCATGTGGGGGAACAAAGTCCACAAAGCTCTTGAGCACTATGCCAAGGGTACCAAGCCTCTGCCTCCAGACATGGAGGATTACGGTCGCTACGTTAAGAAGATACAATCTTACGAAGGTAAGCGTGTTGTAGAAGAACGGGTGGCCCTAACCAAAGATTTACGTCCTACTAAGTGGATGGCTAAAGATGTCTGGGTCAGAGGTATAATTGACATCGGTGTTGTAGGATCAAAAAGAGCTTATCTACTGGATTGGAAAACAGGAAAACACCGCCCCGATTCGGACCAACTTAAACTGTTCGCCGCGTTAGCTTTTGCCATATATCCTTGGATAGATAGCGTAGTTACAGGGTTTATCTGGCTAAAAGTTGATAAGTTTGATAAGCAGATGTTTACACGTGAACAGACAACCGACATCTGGGATGAATTTCTACCACGACTTAGCCGAATTGCTAGGTCATACGACGAAGACAAATGGTTACCTAAGCCAAGTGGCTTGTGTAAAAACTGGTGCCCAGTTGGTAAGCAACTGTGCGAATTTTGCGGAGTATAAAGTATGAACGAAGAGGCCATTATCGGAGACCTCAGACAACTGAACAATCAAGAGTTGTTCAAACTTGCTGCTAGGAGAGAAACCCTGACTCCACTAGAGTTGGAACTCGCCTTGCGCGTAGAAGCGTATGTGGAAATATACGGCGACTACTTAGAGAATTTGTGCTAATGGGTATTACTCCAGAGGGCAAAGTCAAAAAGAAAGTTAAAGAATACCTCAGCGAGATAGGTGCTTGGTACTATATGCCTGTCTCAAACGGCATGGGTCGCGTAGGATGTCCTGACATACTCGTGTGCCACGAGGGTTGGTTCTTTGCTTTTGAAACTAAAGCTCCCGGCAAACGTAAAAAGGTAACAGCCAACCAAAAGCGTGAGATAGACTGGATTACACGTGCTAACGGCCAAGCACATGTAGTGGATGATGTTGAACAGGTTAAGGAGATAATCAATGCCAAAATCCTCAGCTAAAGAGCTGGCTACTAAGAAAAAGTACAACGCTCGCCCAGACGTTATGAAAAAACGCGTGGCGCAGAACAAGGCCCGACGACAGGCTATTGCCGACGGTCGTGCCAAGAAGGGCGACGGTAAAGACGTCGATCATAAGGTGCCCCTCGACAAGGGCGGGTCGACGGAAAAATCTAACACTAGAGTAGTGAGCCAGAAAACCAATCGCGGCTGGCGTAAGAAAAACCCAGAGATGTACACCAAGAAGGGGAAGTAAATGTTCGAGGATGATGAAGTTAGGGCTTGGAGATACTTGCTAAACAATAGGCAAGCCTCCACCGGCGAAATTGCAACCAACTGCGGTGTGACCGAAGCGTTCGCTCAAGGATGTATTGACCGCATTAGCTCAAGTAATTGGCGTGAAGAGCATATAAGTAACGTGCTTACGAGTGAACAGTTTGTTAAAGATGACGACGACAAGCCACGCATAGATTTACTCCCGCCTGAGATGTTGCTGGGTACTGCCGAAGTTATGGCCTACGGGGCCAAGAAGTATTCGGCAAACAACTGGGCGCACGGTGCCGACTGGAGCCGGTACTACTCAGCTATGATGAGGCACATGCTGGCGTTTTGGTCTGGAGAAGACAACGACGACGAGAGCGGCCTCTCACACTTACACCACGCCAGTTGCTGCCTGTCGTTTCTAATCGCCTACCAAGCGAGAGACATAGGCAACGACGATAGACTGAAACCCAAGGAGACCCCCGATGCTAGTATGGCCCGAAAAGAGCGCAGTAGTTCTGAAGCTGCGTGACCCCACGCAAGTTACCAACCTCATCCCTGCCGCCAAAGACTTCACCGTCAAAGGTGTTCCCTATCTGGCGGTGCCGCACAAACCCGCAGAGACAAGAATACTGCGTGAGCTTGGACACGACGTCCCTGCCCCAATACGCCACCACTACAACTGGCCGGGAAGGTTCAAACCATTCGCCGCTCAGAAAGAAGCCGCTGCGTTTCTCTCGATGTATGACCGTGCGTTTAATCTATCTGAGCTAGGCACGGGTAAATCACTTGCGTCCCTCTGGGCGTATGACTACTTGCGTAGCATTAAGAAGCTCAACAAAGCGTTGGTTATTTCACCACTATCTACACTAGATAGAACATGGGCTGACGAGATATTCCAACACTTCCCACACCTCGACTACGCAGTGCTGCACGGCTCCAGAGACAAGCGCATCAAGTTACTCAAGCAAGACGTTGATATTTATATCATTAACCATGATGGCGTTAAGATTGTCGCTCCGTATCTGAAAGATCGACCAGACATCGACGTGGTTATTCTCGACGAGATAGCGCAAGCTGTGCGTAACTCTACGACTGATCGTTTCAAAGCCATCAATGGCGTGGTTAACAGACAAGGTATCAAGCGAGCGTGCTGGGGCATGACAGGAACTCCGACCCCCAACGCACCGACCGACGCATGGGCGCAGTGCAGACTTATTGTACCAGACAACGTGCCGCCATACTTTAACCGCTTCAAAGGCACGGTAATGAAGCAGCTATCTCAGTTCCAGTGGATACCAAGACCAGAGGCCACAGATATTGTAAAAGGTGTGATGCAGCCGTCCGTACGGTTCACCAGAGATGAGTGCGTTGACCTGCCACCTCTCATGTATGAGACACGCAGCGTCGCTATGACATCCGACCAGAACAAAGCCTACAAAGAGATGCTAAGTAAGCTCAAGACACAGGCTGACAACGGCGAGATAACTGCGGTCAACGAGGCTGTTAAGATGGCTAAGCTAGTGCAGATTGCTTGCGGCGTTGTCTACGGCAACAACCGAGAAGAGCTTACCATACCGCCGACACACCGTATCGAAGAGACACGCTCTATCGTGGAGTCAGCCGAGGGCAAAGTGATCGTGTTCGTACCGTTCGTATCGTCTATCAAGTACGTCGCACAGGCTCTCAAGAAAGACTTTACTGTAGAAGTTATCCACGGTGGCGTCAGTAAGGGTGAGCGTGACCGAATACTTGGCGCGTTCCAAAAGACAAACGACCCAAAAGTTTTAGTTGCCCAACCCGCAGCTATGTCTCACGGTCTGACACTTACCGCCGCATCTACTATAGTGTGGTACTCGTGTGTCACGTCTAACGAAACCTTTGAGCAAGCCAACGGTCGTATCAATCGGCCCGGTCAAAAGATGAACAACTTCATCATCATGCTAGAAGGTACTAAAGTCGAAAGCCGTATCTACAAACGGCTCCAGAACAAGCAGAAGATGCAGGGCGCTTTACTCGACGAGATAAAAGCCGGTCGTTCAGCCGTCATGGCTTGACAGCTCTTACAGCTTGTTGTAACTTGCTTACTTGTAAACACATATGGAGGAAAACACCATGAAATTACTGAAGCCAGAAGATGTGGCTATCCAACTGGGCATTACCAAAGCTGCCCTGCGAGAGCTACGGCTCAGAAATAAATCGTTCCCACCACCGATACGAGTGTCAGAGCGTGTACTACGCTGGGACGAGACAGACATTAATGAATGGCTTAACGAAAGAAGGGATACAGTGGATGGCTAAAGTTGAAGACGTCGATGACGTCAACTTGTTACAACTCTTTATTGCTCTGCGAGACCGCCGTGCCGAACGAAAGGCTGAGTATCAGGCCGACGACGCTGGCGACCGCAACAAGCAAGAAAAGATTGAGACAGAGTTTCTGCGACGGTTCGGTGATCGTGGCATAGACAACGTATCCGCCCGTGGCGTAGGAACTGCTTACAGGTCAACACGTGTAAGTGCTACAGTAGCAGACTGGGATAGCTTACTTGGACACATCCAAGATGAGAACGCTTGGGAGTTACTAGAACGCCGCGTCAACAAAACGGCAGTCGAACAGTTTAAAGAGCTGAACGAAGACCTTCCCCCCGGTGTTAACTGGTCGGAGTCACAGGTCGTCAACTTTAGACGTAAGTAATGCGTACTATATACGAGTTGCCGGTGGAGGCAGTAATCATGTCATCACTGTGTAACATACGCTCCTTCTACAAAGACGGTGAAAGGGTTTGCCACTCCAACGATGGCGTAGCTCCAGCACCAGTATCAACAGAACCCCAAGCAAAGAAATGCGCTGTCTGTTTTCAAAACCAGTGGGGTTCACAGATTACACCCAACGGCAAGCGTGGGAAAGGATGTACCGCATACAGTCGACTGACAATGCGTCAACTATCTGACCCCAACGATGCGCTTACGTTGCGTGTTCCAGCATCTTCTCTGAAATCGTTCCGCGACTACGAGAAGGAAGTAACTAGTCGAGGCGAAGCACTCCACCGTGTGGTCACTAAGGTAGACGCAACACACGAGGAACACCGATCCTTACTAGCGTTTAGGGTCATGCGCTTTCTGAGCGATGGCGAACTAGACACCTTAACCCAAGCGTCCAAGCGGGTAGCGTTATCGTTTCCTGTTTCAGACGGTTTTACCTACTAGTCCATGGAGATAAAAATGGCTCAATATAAAAATCCCGCCTTAGTTATGAATGTAAAAGCTCTGTACCCACGCCTTAACCAGACCTACAGGTTTGATCGTGCCGCTGGTGAGAGAGGTATGTCTGTTCCCTGTGATCGTGCCGAGGAAGGTGCAGCGTACGAGATGTCATTTAAGATGACAAAAGAGCAAGCTGTCCCTCTGTATAAGCAGATGAAAAGCTACTACGAAGCTGAGAAAGCTGCCAACTGGCCTACCATGCCGACCTCAGCCGAAATCTTCGAAGTAGACCCCGACGGTAACTACGTCGCAAAGACCAAGCTCAAAGGTTCGTACGGCAAAGACCTCGTTGATCCGCCAGTGCAGTACGACTCATCGAACAACCTGCTACCCAAAGACTTCATGTTAACCACAGGTTCTGAAATTAACGTCGGCCTGTCTTGCGTACCGTGGCAGTCACCTAACGGTGCCGGTGTTTCTCTGCGCCTTAAAGAAGTGCAGGTTGTAAAGCTGGAGCCACTGAACGCTAAAACTCAGCAATCTTCTTTCGGAGTTGTTGAGGGCGGGTTCAAAGCAGCAGACGGGTTCGCTACAAGTTTTGAAGACGACGAGCCAGCACCTGCTCTCACCGTGGTACCAGACGAACCAAAACCAAAAGAAAAAGTCGCTAACGCCAAAGACTACAACGACATCGACTCGGCGTTAGAAGACCTAGATTTCGACGACTGATAGGCTCCAGTCAGTAGGTCGGAAGGGCGGCGGGATCGGGGGTTCTCGCTGCCCAACATGTTAACAAGTAAACAAGTAGGTGAACTATGGAAGCACAAGACTTTCTTGAGCTGGTTTTGCCGTCTCAAGGTAACAAGGTTCTCGGCCTTGTCACGCAACAGCAGGACGGCAGCACTAGGTGGAAGTACAGAGCGTACTCCACGGTTGAAGAAGTATTAAGAAACGCTGAAAGTTTTGATGACGAGGGGAACACCGTGTTCTTCGGAGTTAACTCCTTTGGCGATTTTTACCACGACGAGAAGAAAAACAAACGGCGTATCCGTACTCAGGAAAACGTCACACATTGTCGGTCCTTGTTTGACGACTTCGACGTAGACCCCAGCGAAGATAGCAAGTACGACACGATTGAAGAAGCCTTTGCTGACATTATTAAACTGGCTAAGGCTTTACGACTCACACCATCCATCACATCTAGCGGCGGCGGATACCACGCGTACTTCCATCTGGACGAAGATATAGACGTTCTGGAGTGGGAAGAACTATCTGGCCTTAAACGAGACATCACTGCGCACCTGCAAACTAAAGTAGACCGCAGCGTAGACATGGATATAGCACGAGTTCTACGCCCCATCGGTGTCCACAACCGCAAGTACGACCCGCCACGCGAAGTCAAACTAATTAAGCTAGGCAAGGCTTACCCAGTTGAGACCGTGCGGGGTGCGATGAAAGACTACATCGAAAGCAATAACGTACAGCCCGTGGCTCGCAACCCGATCAGACAGCCCGAGAAGTTCAACGGGTTCTTTGGGCCATCAGCCGACACTTTCCCACCATCCGAGGCTGACAAGGTTGCCGAGAACTGCGCAGCCATACGAGAGTTCAGAGACAGCGAGGGTGTTATAACCGAACCCCACTGGCACCGTGCTATAGGCGTGGTAAAGTTCTGCGTGGACGGTGAAACTAAAATCCACGAGTGGAGCAAGGGCCACACAGATTACTCGTCAAGCGAGACAGACACCAAGATAGCCGAGTGGACCGTCGGCCCTACGTCATGTGACCACATGGACAAGATAATCGGCTGTATGGCCGACTGCCCCGTAGCAGGTAAATGTAAATCTCCTATTCAACTTGGGTATTCCGACGATGCCCCGTCCGTCGCGTCGTCGACGCCGTCTCACCCGGTAACTACGCCGACGGTTATCGAAGGTCAGACTATACCACACTGGCCCAAAGGTTTCCGCTGGAATGGCGAGACGATGTCACGATCCATAACAGATAACGAGGGCATCACACAGTACCGCAGCTTCTGCCGCTCGTTTGCCTACCCGCTCAACCGTGTCCGAGACATCGAGGGTACATGGAACATACGCTGGAGAGCTAAAGAAAAGAACGGCGCGTGGCGCGAGTTCAACATGCCTACCTACGAGCTGGCGTCGACAGACGTTATGGCTAAGACGCTCAGCTCCAACGAAGTTTTTATATCACACACAAGGTATGCGAGGAGTGACATGGCTGAATTTGCAATAGGTCTAATTGAGAAGCTGCAAGAGTACCGCGTTGAAACAAAAACGTATGGTCAGTTTGGTTGGACAGAGGATCGAACGGGCTTCATCCTTGGCACAAGAATGATAACTAAAGACGGCGAAGAAGAAGTCCTGTGTGATCCCAGCATACCAGAAGACATCGCCGTAGACTTCGGCACCAGCGGCACCCTCGATCAGTGGGTTGCTAACATAGACACCCTGTACAACCGACCGAAAGCCGAGCCGTTTCAGTTTGCGCTATGCCACTCGATGGGTTCAACACTGGTGGAGATGTTCGGCTCGTCCAACTGGCACGGTCTGCCTATGGCCTTCACGGGCCACGGTGGTACAGGTAAATCTACTGCGACCAAGATAGCCTGTGGGTTCTACGGCAACCCTCGATACATGGAGAGACAGACAGGCGACCAAGGCTCCACGCTCAACGCCGCTATCAAACGTATCGCTGTCATGGGTTCAGTGCCCGTCCTACTAGACGAGTTCTCTGGACGTAAGCCTGAGGAACTAACACGTACTGGCTACGCACTCGCCAACGGCAGAGACAAAGAACGTCTTGGACCTAACGGCAGTTTCGCCACGACAGGTAACGAGTGGTTTAAGAATAGCTTCATTACAAGTAACGACTCATTGCACGAGAGCATAGCAACGGTGCCAGCTAAGTATCGGGTAGAGGCTACGCAACTTCGTGTGTTCGAGGTACAGTTACCAAAAGACTATAGGTCTGACGTGTTCCCTGACATCACTCAGTCGTTCATCGAGAACCATATGGATAACGTGTACGGTACACCATTCCGCGTGTTTGTCCGCTTCCTGATAGAGAACCAAGACTGGGTACGCCGTCAGATTGCTGCGGCTAGGGATAAGTTCAACCCCAAGTCAGAGGATGACAACAAGGAACGCTTCTACCGTGACACCATAGTTACAGCACTGGTGGCGGGTAAGATTGCTACCAAGCTGGGTCTTATACGGTTTGACATAGACGCCATGAAAAAATGGGCCGTAGCCCACGTCCATGCCATGCGGGACGAACGACGTGAGAATAACCTCAACACCTC
>Ga0209251_1003232_pt1 | contig 10763 bp, 8 predicted proteins | sample SaaInlV_100m_DNA_6_FD_184665 | JGI IMG/M metagenome (GOLD analysis project Ga0209251, IMG submission 184665) | Marine microbial communities from expanding oxygen minimum zones in the Saanich Inlet - Saanich Inlet SI073_LV_10m_DNA (SPAdes) (version 2) | ecosystem: Environmental > Aquatic > Marine...
GGTGCCGCTTTTGCCCTCGGGCGCCGATGCCTCCGCGCCGCATTTGACCTGGGACGACGCGCCGATGAAGTCGGGCGAGGGAACATTTTTTGAGATCGCAGGCGTTGTGAAGCGCTATCACTGCCCATTGTCTCGGACTGTGTTTCTGGGCAAACCAACCCAGACCTTTTTGGATGCGGAGCAGGCCGTCTTGGAGGGTATGGAGGCTGGGCTGGAAAAGGCGCGCGCCGGCAATACTTGCGAGGATATTGCCATCGCATTTTTCGATATTCTCAATAAATATAGCATTACAAAGGACAACCGCACCGGCTACCCCATCGGCGTGAGCTACCCGCCAGATTGGGGCGAGCGCACCATGTCTTTGCGGCCCGGCGACAAGACCGTGTTGCAGGAGAATATGACGTTTCATTTTATGACGGGCCTATGGATGGACGATTGGGGCTTTGAGATTACCGAAAGCATTCGCATTGGGAATAACGGGCCGGAATGCCTGGCCAATGTTCCGCGTAAAATGGTTGTCAAAGCGTAAAAAATTTGGATCGCACCGCCCTGTAAACACCTGGACGCATCCGATTTGGGTCTTATGCCCCTGTTTTGCCTGAGCGGCGCCGAAGCAGATACAGCGTGGCATTTTTGCTCCAAGCGGTCGGGCCTGTGGTGGAGCAAAGGTATTTGAGCACTCAGCGCAGGTCCAAGCTTGCCAAAATTCGCCAGCCGGCCCAATAGATCGCCAGCAGGCGCTTGCGATTCACCGTTAATCCCTTTGCTGTGCGCAGATGGTGGTAGCCGTCCATTCCTCCGCTGCGTGCGGTCATCTTGAGGTATCGCTTACAGACTCATACCTCGGCCTTGCTGTCTGTGGCGAGGATTTCCGCTTGGGTGTCTACAATTTGCTTGAAATAACGGGCTCTTTGCGCTGGCCCGTAGTGTTTTGTGGTGGAGTTGGCAGCAGCGGTCCCATGATCGCCCTGAAAAATTACTGCGCCCTGTGACGGCGTGTGGTGGCAGCGCGCGCCGGCACTCAGAAGCTTGAGGTAGAAATCTGTATCCTCATTTGTGCGCAACTCTTTGTTAATGCCGCCAACCATTTGAAACAGGGCTTTTGACACCCAAAATCCAACGCCCAAAACTGCTAATTTAGGCTTCAGAGAGGTGGTCTCATGCGGCCGAATATGAAAAGAGGTTCGGGCCGCTGCGATGCGCTGCATTTCTGCACGATCAGACAGGGGGCTGGCCTGACAAAATCCATAGGCGAGATTTGCAGATTGAAGGCGCGCGTCGATATATCGGGCGACCGCCTGCCAATATCCGACAGCAATGGGATCATCATCATCCAAAACAAGAGCCATTGCCCGCGCGCGTGGTCTGCACCGATGTTGCGCGCCGCGCCCGCTCCAAGCCCGCCTTTGGTTTTGACAGATACGGCGCCCAATGTGGCAATCAAGTCACGCGTGGGCTGCTCAAACGCGGGGCCATCGTTGACGATAATTACTTCTGAACAGGCGGGCAGGGCATCTTGGACAGATTGCAACTTCTGCTTCAACAGTATTATCTTTAGAAACAAATGGACTTGGCTTCGTTGCTTCAGTATCTGGTAGAGAATTGAGCAACCACTTCAGTTGAAACTTTGAGTATCCAATTATGATTTATAGATACGAGTTGGATGGCCTTCGAGCTATTTCTGTGATGAGCGTAATACTATATCATATGGGCATATCTCAAATTGGCGCAGGCTATGCTGGAGTTGATATCTTCTTTGTAATTTCAGGCTTTTTAATTGGAGGGCAAATAGCAAAGGATAGAGCTCAAGGAACATTCACTTATTGGAACTTTTATGCTCGAAGAGCACTACGCATTTTTCCGGCTCTCTTCTTCGTTATCATTTGCTCAACTATTGCTGGTTGGTTCATAATGTTGCCGCATGAATTCCGGTATTTTGGTGGCGGCGCACTCAGCGCGTTGTTGTCGGTATCAAATTTTTGGTTCTGGGATACCATTGACTATTTTAATCCTGAAGCGGCTCTTGATCCTTTGGTTCATACTTGGAGCTTAGCTGTTGAAGAACAATTCTATATGTTTGTACCACTTTTGTTTGGCCTGTTTTGGGGCCTAGGTCAAAAAACACTATTGATGGTGCTGATTAGTCTTGCGTTTGCGAGTTTCATAACTGCTTTAACAACAAATTCGGACAGCCCAATGACTGCATTTTACCTTTTGCACACGCGTGCTTGGGAACTTCTCATTGGAGTTATCGCTGCTTTGAAAAGTGACAGCATAAAATCTTTTAAACCCAATGCTGCGTTGATGTCTAATATTGGCCTAATTTTGATTGTCGCAGGCTTGACAATTCTACCCAACAACTCCCTATGGCCGGGAGGTTGGACACTAGTCCCTGTCATAGGCTCACTCCTTATCTTACTATTTGGTCGAGAGAAATCATTCGCCCACGCAGTCCTAAAACTAGCGCCGCTGCGGTTTATAGGACTTATCAGCTATTCGGCCTACCTGTGGCATCAACCAATCTTAAGTTTTTTAGCTATCAAAAATATTTCACACGCTAGCGGTACAGATTTGTTAATTATTTTTACTCTTATATTACTAATTTCTTACTTATCATGGAGACTAGTGGAGCAACCATTCCGAAAGAAAACCCTTCCATTATTTTACAGTCGTTCACTACTAATTTTAGCCTCTGTTTTTATTACTGCTTTCGCAATTGGTGGCCATTTTACAAATGGCTATCCAGAACGAGTGCCCAGTTCGGTCCGTCAAGTTATGCAGTCAGCAAAATCCCCAGATAGCCTGCGGGAATGTCAACTAAGCAGGAAACAAGTCCAGTATATGTCACTCTCTGAGACCTGTGAATTTGGAGCTAATATTGTTCCGAGTGTTGCTGTTTGGGGCGATAGCCATGCCGCTTCAATATCCCAGCCCCTTGGCGAGGCATTAGGTGAGATTGGACTGTCCTTGAAACAGTTTACACTTTCAAGTTGTCAGCCGATACCAAACTTAATAAATTTCGGCCAAAGTAGAACTGATCAATGCGCTAAATTCAATTCAGAAGTCTTTTCAAAACTGCTGATATCATCAGAAATTAAAACAATTGTGATGTTTGCCACTTGGGATAGCTATTTTTTAAATAAAGAAACGCCGAATATGCTTGGCGTATTGGGAGTTGATGAATTTTATTCCTACCCTGTTGGCCACAGTCCTGATCTTTCTGATGAAACGCGCAAAGAAAAAATTTCAAATGAATTAAAGCAAGTTATAAAGGAGTTAACTGCGGTTGGTAAGAGGATAATCCTCGTTGCTTCGTTACCACGTCCAGATATCAACATCCCCAATTACTTTGCCAGACAAGTTTGGAACGGTGTGACACTAAATGATAACGTTGGATATCCAGTCGAGATGTTCGTGCTTCAATCCAGTTTTGGGCGCAAGATGCTTAAGGAAGCATCAAATTATCCTAAAGATGGTAATCTTGTGAAATTGGTTGACCCGGCAGATATATTTTGTGGCTTGACGGAGTGCGCACTTATCAAGGAGGGACAATTACTTTACGTGGATGGCAACCACCCCTCAACTTTCGGCTCGTCACTTCTAATAAGGCCTATACTAAATATACTTTCAAAACTTGAATGATGTGATTGAGCTCCTTATTTACATCTCAAGGGAGATAACGCTTTTTAAAACCACCCTGGACAATCTTGAAAGAAGCCGGGAAGGTTAGCTCCGTAAGAAAGCCGATGTGATAAACTTTTTGGACGTTTATTGACGGATTTGAACTATATCGGAGAAGGGTTTGCCAAGATTAGATGCTCTGTTCGAGCTCTACACTCTGTATCAACCGATCTAATGATGATAAATTGTCAATCCATACTAATAGATCCATAAATACTGTTTTAAACGATGCCGCAAACCCCTCGCAAAAACTTTCAATTCGAATAATATAGACACGAAATTGAAGCTCTTTTAGAATGCGGTCTCTATTGATACATGGCCCTACTAGAGTTACTCTAGGTCTCGCGAGGGGAACACGATGAGTTTGATTTTTGATTTTATAGATAACCTGCGATTTTATAATCGTCGTAGACTTTACCGGCGTTTACAAAGCAAGCCGGTTAGGATGAGCTATAATGGATTTTTATTTAGCGGCTTCCAATCCTTTATCGACGGTACTTGGGAGCCCGGTTCAACGCAAGTTTTTAAAAACTTGTTAGATAACGTGAACTTGTTTGTTAATGTTGGGGCACATCATGGATACTATTGTTGCATAGCATTAAAAAAAGGTGTGAAGACTATCGCCTTTGAGCCAGACAAGTCCAATTGCCTGATGATAGAAAAGCACATTAAAGCAAATGAATTCGGAGATAATTTCCAACTTCATGAGGCTGCTGCTTCGTCTAAAACATCTGAAATGAAGTTTTTTGGAGGAGGTGATACAGGATCTTTAATAAAGCCACACCCTACTGCACCACTCAGTCAAATTGACACCGTAAGTGTGGTCAAACTCGATGACCTTATTGAGCCTAAGGATCAAAAAATAATATTTATGATAGACACTGAAGGTTCAGAATTAGACGTTTTGAAAGGATCAATGAATATTATTAGTGGCAATATCAAACATTACTTTATAATTGAACTATGGGATCCCGATGTATCTGACACGTTGGATGCCAATGGAAAGCATTTTTCGGATGTGTTCAAATTGATGGAGGCAGCGGGCTATAACGGGTGGGGGATTGATGAAAAAAAAGGTGAGTTGTTTGAGCCAACCGTTAATAATCTACAGGTAAGAAAACTACCGTCCGATAAAGCTTGTTTTTCAAATTACTTGTTTGTGCATTCGAACGAAAATCACGACTTTTTATTAAATAAGTAGTTCAATTCAGCCTTGTCTAAATAAGGTCCATCGCAATTGCCTGAAATAGTTTCAGCGTATTGTAAATGTTTTATTTCGCCTCGACTGAAGTCTTCGATAATTGAGAGTGCGCAGCTTTGACAGGGGCCAGAACAAGAATTCTGCCAGCCAATAGCTAAGCCAATTCCACCCTTTTAGACCAGCTGGGGTGACTGGCGCGATTATGTGGCGCGAATAGTGTAACGGATCCAGATTGTAGTGTTTGTTATCTCCTTCAAACATTGTATACTTTATTCCCTCTTTCCAGCTGATTACCTTTCGATGAGGGTAATTTTTCAAAAGTGGGTGGATTGCTAGCGTAAATGCATGGGGTCCAAATACGTTAAGAATGCCCACGGCCCCATGCCCAAATCTGACCGCATTGTAATTTTCAATGTTTTCGAGAACTTGTTCAATTACAGTAGCTAAAAAAGGATGACCTGGAGCTGCAATTATATTCCATTGCTCATACTCTCCACCGGGAATACTCGTTAGTTGCCGCTTCATCCCGCCTCCAGGAAACTTGCCGTCAGGTCCGTTATCCCATTGCGTAATAATAAACGAGTCGTTGCTAACTAAGATCTCATCAAGTGGGCAAGATGTCCCACTTTTTAAGTCGAAATATGCCCCGCCATGCAAAAAAACGATTAGATAGCGAAACAGGTCTGCTCGTGCAGCTCCAAACAAGGGATGAATACGCTCGTAAGCTTCTAAAAAACGCTTAGAGCAAACCGCCTTTATGAATTCATATTGAGTTTCATCATCAAATAAAGTGTGTGTCCAACTAGGGTTCATTTTTTTAAGGGCAGAAACGCAATCCACAAGCTGTGATTGCATTGAATTTCTATCTTTACAGGTTTGCCAAATCTTTCGTGGAATCATATTTCTGTCAGATGGAACCTTGTCTGGAAAAACGCCATTTTTTAAAAACGAGTATGGTCTATGCTCAATTTTTTGCATTCGTTACGACTTCGCTGCTGTATGATTTTCGCGAAACATTGTAACATGCCACGAAGGCCACTTCAAACATCATTAAATAAACACACGCTGTCGCTGGCTTAAGAGGCCCTCACACCAGATGAGTGCTGACACATGCACCGTTTGGAATCGTAAGCTGTCGAGCATTGAGAAACGAATAAATAATGCTAAAATGAAAAACAATTATTTTATATCAATTATCTAATGGCTATACTGTTGACCAAACAGCAAGGTGTGGTGCACTGGCCCAAATCGAGGTGATTTGCAAGAAAATCACTTAAACGGTAATCTCTACGCACGTTTTTGTTTAAACATTTGGGGTTAAATTTATAGTAAAATTTGAAAATAATTCTTATTTCGCAGGTCTCGGACCTGTAAAATCTAAAATGCAGTATTTGACAAGACGTTGGAAAAACGAGAAACGTAAAGTGTATTAGTTAACAGTCGAGATGATAGTGAAAAAATCCATTGTTACCATTAAATGGGGGGAAGAATTTATATCTGAGGATGTGAATATCCTGAAAAGAGCTGTGAGAGATAATAGTGAGGATAGTTTTCAGTTCGTTTGTCTGACCGATAACGCTTCTGGGCTTGATGACGACATAGTGGCGTTACCTATTCCAACGGCAGGCCTTAGTCAGATGCCAAAGTCAAAAGGTGCTTGGCCGAAAATATGTTTGTTTCATCCGAGCCTTTGTGAATTATTTGAACAGGTGTTATTTTTAGACATAGACACAGTAATCTGTGGGAATATCGACCCATTCTTACAAGAGCCCGGAGAGGTGTTGTGGCTTCTCAGTTGTGGGCCACGTTGGAAGAGTTTTAATAGTGAGCTTCCCCCACAGCCTGCGACTGGTGTAATGTCATATAATGTAAGCCGGCATTTAAATATTTTTAATAATTTTGCAAAAGATCCAAATTATGCTTATAATGCTTTTGATATTGAACAAGAATTTGTTGGCAGTACTGCGATAGAGATTGATTATTTTGATTTAGAGTACGTCCAAAGTTTTAAATACCATCTAAGGCGTCAATACTTAGTAGACCTATTCCTTCCGCCACAGGCGCCGCATGAAAAGTCACGTATGGTTGCATTTCATGGTTATCCTCGCCCACGTCAAGTCGCAAATATTGGTAAAAAGTGGGCAAGGTTTCCGCGTACTGGAATTAATCGCCCAACTTGGCTTACAGATTATTGGAACCTCTATAGCGACTAGTAACGTTATTGGTTATCACAGAAAGTATATCCGGTCATGGCGCGCCAAATAACATTTTCAGTTATAATACCAACCTACAACCGTGAAGTTTATCTTCTTGATGCAGTCCTATCTGCAGTGAATGCTAGTCCTGAGAATACAGAAATAATTATTGTCAACGATGGGCGGCAACTTTCAGAAGCCACTAGAAATAGGCTGGGTGCTTTAAATGCCGTAGTGCTAAAAACTGCAGGTGGAACTGGTGCAGGAGCTGCCAGGAACCTGGGCGCCGAACGCGCAACCGGTCAGTGGTTACTGTTTTTAGATGATGATGATCTAGTTTCAGTTGGGTATTGGCAATCGATCTTTGAATTATTGGTCCAAGGAGAGGGGATGCATTATCGTTCTTATGGATTTTGTCAGACAACAATTTCAAAAGACAGAGATACAATGTACGCAATCGCAAACACCGTAAAATCGGTTACTACCAGTTTTGTTGAAGAAAAAAAATCGTTAAGAATGAAAATGGCTGCCTTATGCCGTGGTTTTTGGCTATCAAATTCTATCTTTAAAGAAGTGGGTGGTTTCGATCCTGAACTCAGAGTGAACGAGGACACGGACCTATGCTTGAAATTGGTTGCATCTGGCGCAAGGTGTTATGTTAGCTCTTTTGATGGCGTAATCGTTTATAAAGGTCCAAGGAACTCAAAAGTTTCAAAATCGGTCACAAATGCATATAATGCGTCGGAACGAGCGTCTTATTTCAAGAAGATTATAGTTAGACATTCAAAATTACTGGAGGCTGATCGCCCAGCTAATAAATGGGTATGGAAAAGATATTTAAAAATGGCAGCAAGGGCTAGAAAAAAATCCGCACTCGTTGAACTCGCAGAAAATACAAAATTAGATTTTATCACGAAATTTATATTGAGAACCTACTGGTATATAATTTTCTTGTCACGATTATGAGCGACGAAGTATACTTACGATCTTTATTTACGGCCGAGGGCCCAAATGAGTGAGTAGCCAGTATGTCTAGTGGTGGCGCCGTTAGATGAATTAGAACTCACATCAAGTCTAAGACACAGCCTAAGTATATGCGCTCAATAGTTGAAAACACTCAGCTACAGCAGTACCTGTTGAGTTTACTCTATGTCCCTTTAATTGCAGTAGTTTGGGAACAAGAAGTCGTAGTGTGTGATCTGTAGGGGCGATCAGCTGCGCAAAAAAATGTGCCAATAGTCACAACTCGTTTGCTGGTGGTCTTTAGAAGTCTCCAAGGCCTGTGTTCAAACTGGATGTGGATGCGAGGCTGGGGTGCATCTTAAGCCACATCGGAGATACACTGGTTGTCAGACTCAGAAAGTTTTAGGCCCGTGTCATTAATAAGTTTTATCAGCCACCTCTGTTGATCATCAGTTTTACGGTAGTAGGCCTCTAGTAACTTTAGCTATGCTAGTGTCGGTATATAAGGCTTTTGCTTTACTGTGGGTTCTCCAAAGTAAGCACTGCTGAATTTTTTGTTTGGTTGAAGGCCTTGCTCTTTGCACATGAAATTGAGGATGGCCCTAATGCTCGTCAAATTGCGGCTAATCGTAACTGAATACAAACCAAGAGCCCTAAGTTGCTCTCCGATCGCTTGGAAGCAGCATCACTAGACTTTTATCTTTTGCTACTTCAAGCAAGTAGGCCAAGGCCCTGCTAAAGCTAGTTTCAACGGCCTTTGGTCGTCATGCGCCCTACAGCAACAATGCTGTCTCGGGTGTTGCAGAAAGCGGCAGTGCTCAGGCAGTCCTTTGCCCATGACCATCGAGGGTAAACTGACCGGCTCCAAAAGCCTTTGCCAAGCAGCGTTTAATGTCTATTAATATTAGAATTTACCAGTTGTTCGTCAAGCTCATTGGCGAGCGCCGATGCCTGCCTGATGACTGCCGGCATGGACTGGATGTGTAGACAGGGTTTAAAACGGTCAGTTTTCAAGTGCTTTTGGATAAGTTTAGGTAATCGACGTGAGAAGTAATACGTTTTGCGAGAGGCTGTTAGGGTTGACCTCAATCGTACCACTTTGCTATCAGTTTTGTGCGTTCTTGATCTGTCATACTTGCTTCAAAGATAGAGCCGGGTCTCTGTGTCAGTTTAAAGGACTCTAAAAGTTATATGTAATATGAATGTCCTTTGATGTTCTAAATATCCCAAATCTTTCTTAACAAATTGATAGCGTTATTTCACTTCTAAACGGGTTGTTTGGCATATCAAATGGGTGCGGCAGAATGAGTTCTGTGAATGAGTCCGCATACTTGCTAAAGGAAAGCTCCAATGTTAGCGGAAGTTTGTCATCCAGCCGAATTGGGCTAAAGTTATTGGCGTGTACATGAACGAGTTTCAAATCGAAGGAACGAATAAATTCTTCAATTTTAGCTAGATTCAAATCGCAGTCGTGAAATTCGATGGCGACCCCCGTAAGCCTGTCTGATTGTTCCAAGAGTGTGTCCAGAAGTCGGTATTCCGAGCCTTCAATATCAATCTTCATAAATATTTTATCTGACGAAACCTGCTTTAGAATATCGCTCAACGTAATATATGATGGGTCCGAGCTGTTTAATCCCACAAATTTCTGGTAGTGCACGTTTTTTTCGTCATCAAAAATTTTTTGTAGTTGATGAGTGTTCTATACCTCTTTCTAATTTCTTTCGGTCTATTGAACCGGAGTGAATATTTCATGAGGCGTTTAAAAAAATACTTTGCGCTGATGCTGCCATCGTACGCAATAATAGGCACTTTTTTTATTTCAGAGAATTTCTCCTCAAAACTCCAGTCGTCATTTATACCTAAGCTAATGAGCATTTCAGTCTGAATTACGTCAGCAGAGGACACTAGATAGCCTCCATCGTAGTCTCGACCCAAACGCAATAGGTCGTGGGCGGGCTGAAAATCAAGCGTGATGGGAAGGTTAGCTAACATAGTTCTTTCCGGCCAAAAACTTTCGTTTTAGTTAATGTGTAAAGCAGTTACTCTTTTAGGGCTTAAAGAGTTCGGTATTCCAGCATACAAACAATCACCAGCGTTCGTGTTTGATTTAGTACACCGTTTTCTTATGCTATGTAACCGCGCCGCGCGGTTTATTCCGAAGTACGGTACGAGGAACGGGTTGCTTGGCTCATTCTAGAAGGGGTTAATCCTATTTATGATCATTCGTTTTATCGACCAAGCTGGTTCGATCAAACGCTCGCAGAATAACAAACGTTTCGTAACAATGTTGGTCTTATTGACTACTCAATGGTCGGCAAACTTACGGTTGAGGGATGCGTGCTTGCCGCACTGAGGTTATTTCTGACAAGGCCTATTATGGATGGCTTAAGCGATATGATGGCCTGGGGCTTGCGATTGTCAGTTGGTATGATTGGTGAATATTTAACGCGCGCATTGCCCATTCGTTCACCCTATGGTTCCGCCTGCGACCAAAGCGGTTTGAGGCGATAAGGTTAATTGTTTTGTCCAACGCGCATAGTAAAAAAACTCCGGCTGACACAGGAAGAGCGCCCAGATATCCTGCGCCCTGATGTCAATCGCAGTGCCTGAGCTCACTTGCAGCGGATTTCGACAGCGGGCCGAGGGCAAAGAGCATGCCTGTGATTAACGTGAGGCCGACACCGCCAAGGATCACCAATGCGGCATTGCCCCATATGATG
>Ga0209251_1003234_pt1 | contig 10760 bp, 14 predicted proteins | sample SaaInlV_100m_DNA_6_FD_184665 | JGI IMG/M metagenome (GOLD analysis project Ga0209251, IMG submission 184665) | Marine microbial communities from expanding oxygen minimum zones in the Saanich Inlet - Saanich Inlet SI073_LV_10m_DNA (SPAdes) (version 2) | ecosystem: Environmental > Aquatic > Marine...
ACAATAGCATCCCAATAGATCCCCAATAAATACCCAGGAGATCCCTGGGAGACAATGTCGCAGGTGACAAGCCTGAATTTAACCGCTAGGCTGTAAGCCAACAGTAACAACAATGAAAAGGAGGTGATCTAATGTCTAGTGATATTCGGAATCTATCAAATAACCTGGTTGGGTATTCTGGATGTGAGAGCAGCCTCTCGCGTCGCCGTTAACCAACATTTTTGAATACAGGTTATTTCGATAGCCAATCACGTAAAGGGGGATTCATCCCCCTTTATTTGTTCTGATCTTGGTTAATTTGCGGCGTTATAGGCATTGATGGCGCGCATCAGATCGTCGCGTTCCTTGCAATTGAATGAACATTGCTTTTTCAACTTGGCAAGATTTGCTTTGGCTTTGTCTGGTTGCTTTAATGTTAGATATAGTTCGCCTTGATATTCCAATGCACCTGCATGTTCGGGATCAATCGCCAATGCTTTGTTATAGGCATCCATTGATTCATCATAGCGCTTGCTTTTGCGCAGGGCAAAACCGGTATAGTTCCATGCATCGGCATTTTTCGGATTCTGCATTGTTTCAAGCGCAAGCGGCACCAATGCTGCCTCGAACAGGTTACGGTTGATCAGTTTGATGGCTTCACGCAATTCCTTGCTATTGTTAGCGCCTTGGGTGCTATAGCCAGTTGTGCTTGATGATCCAGAGTCACTGCCTGCCGCAAAAGTCATGGTGCTGGCGCATGCGATCAGAATGGCCAGCGCGCCAGCAGTGAAAACTCTGAACATCGTGGTTTGAAAAAACTGCTCTTGGTTATTTGTCGTTATTCTCATAGTTACCTCACAACTGTTTACGCTTCGGTTTTGCCACCTGCGGCAATCCAATCACCAATCCCACCAACATTCGCAACATGTTCATACCCCATGTCTTTAAGTGTTTTGCCCGTAAGCGCGGCCTGACCACCTGCGGCACAGATCAGAATGATGTCAGCATCCTTGGCCAAAGCCGGGTTATGATGCGGTGTTGAATCATCAGCAGCAAATTCGATAAAACCACGATCGATGCGTAAAGCACCGGCAATTGTACCACTTTCGTCAATCGCCTTGCTGGCGCGCACATCGATAAACAGGCTGTTGCCTGCTTCATGTTTGGCAATGGCGTCTTGCGGACTGATTTTCGGAACAACCGCGTTGGCTTCGGCAAGATAATCCTGTGCACGTTTCATTTTAATCTCCCTTGGTTACCACATGCCCAGCTGCGCCAAGCATGTCGTCAATAATGTTACCATTATGAGGTGGGAAGAATGCCCGCACATTCAAGGGTCATAATAAAGTTATTGCGGGATAGTCTTGGCAGATAATGCCGCACGAACATTGCTTAGAAATTGGCGGCTAACTGGCACCATGCGCCCATCAAATAGCTGAAGTGTCGGTTTTCCATTTTGCCGGATCAGAACAGGGTTTGACGAAGTGGATACCCAATGCGACCGATGCGTCTGCATGCCATCGTCCGTATTCATCGCTCCGATGGCATCGCGTAAGCGCATTAATACAAGTGCCTCACCTTTGTCCGTAACAATACGAAGATAATGATCTTCGGCATGCATCGACATAATATTACCACCTATTTCAGGCGGCAATTGGTTCGTTAATAGTTTCGGGTTTGATGCCCCTAATGACAGATCAGTAGATGTGTTTCTGGACACAATGTTATCTGCGCCACCAACTAAAACATAAACCAGAACTGTGACCGATAATGAGATGGCTAAGACCCGAATAAACATGATCTCGAAAGAGACCGTTTCATGCACCATAAATTTAAAACAGGACTGGATGTAAAGTGTTTGGGGAAAGGACGCTATCAGCGCCACTGACATCGCCAGCATCAACCCCATCAGATAGGGTTGACGAGACATTTGTAAAATCCATCGTATAGGAACCGCATCTAGCATCCAAACCGGTAGCACAATAATTATCCATATTCCAAAAGACGCCAGAAAATGCAAATCCTTCATTGCATCAAAGGCTTGTGACACAGATAGGATGAGTGCCAGCAACACCGATCCGACAATATCTTGCATTTGAAAATATGGTTTCAATCTGGCCATTCTTTGAATTCCCTAGATTTCACGACGCGTGAAATGCGTTTTTGTGCATTTCGCGAAAGAAAGAACACACTTAACGAAACAGTCGTTTTTCGTCCAACTGTGCGCTCTTATCATTGCGTTATTAAATAAAAACAAACGCACATGGAGTGATCAAATGAAACAGTATTTACGATTTAGAACAAGATTTTCGTTCAGGTTAACGCTTGCAAGCGCGGCATTACTATTCGCAACCCAATCCTTATCTGCCGCCGAGCTTGTCATCCATATCACCAACAAAAAGGACGTCAACGGCGTCGCTTTCATTGCAATAATACCAGAAAGCGAAGCTGATAAATTCCCTGATGGAAAGGCGTTCTTAACTAAAACCATCGCAATGCAATCGAATGAAAAGACCAAGTTTATTGTCAAAGATATTTCACCTGGTACATACACAGCGAACGGTTTTCTGGATCTCAACGGCAATGAGAAACTGGATTTTAATTTAGTTGGGGCACCAACCGAACCCTACGGCTTTTCCAGAGATGCGCGTGGCCTATTTGGCCCTCCATCCTTTGCCGATGCCGCTTTTACCATAAAAGATGACGGCACAAGAAACCGGCAAACAATCAAGCTCTTTTAAAGTTTAACCGCACGATTAGTCCGCATTGGAGGTTCGTCATGACTAATATACACAATAATCATCTAAGTAGCTTTTCAAGGCGTGATGCGCTTGCACTGGCTGGTGCTGCCAGCTTTGTCTTTGCATCAGCCCATCTTGGTCTTTCATCAGCTTTTGCCGGATACTCGCATCGGCAGCAGGCACTAAACATTCGTCTGCCCGATCAACTGGCATCACAAAACCCCATCATAGAGGGCAAACTGCCTGCTAGTTTGCGTGGCACTTATTATAAAAACGGACCTGCCTTACGACAGGGGTTTTCACGCAGTTACAAACATTGGTTTGATGGTGATGGTTTTATCCAGGCGTTTCGCTTTAACGGAAGCAATATGCAACATCACGGTCAGTTCGTGCATACAGAGAAATACAATGCCGAAAACGACGCTGGTGACTATTTTTTTGATACATTCAGCCATAATTGGGTGGACTCGGCAGTGGCAAGATCATCCGATGAGATCAATGTTGCAAATACAAATATTGTGCATCACGGTGATCGTCTGATGGCATTATGGGAAGCTGGTTCAGCGTGGCAGATCAATCAGGAAAACTTGGACAGCATTGCAAAAGTCAAATGGCATGATGATCTTGCCACGGCCCCCTTTTCGGCGCACCCACATATTGATGATGACGGTAGCCTGTGGAATTTCGGGCAGGTACCGTGGAGCCAAAAAATGATCCTGTATCACATTAACCCAGATGGAAGATTGAACAAATACAATCTACTGGATATGCCAAACACCAGCATGATTCATGATTTTGCGATCACCAAAAATTTCCTGATACTTCTGCTACCACCACTGACATGGGAACTGGATCGGGCAAAAAATAATGCGAGCTTCCTTAATGCACATCAATGGCATGAAGATCGGCCAGTGGAGATTCTGATCGTTGATAAAAATGATCTATCGGTGCTACGCCGACATCACATTCCCACTGCCTTTCATTTCCACATTGGCAGTGCTTTTGAGGCTGATGATGGCACAATTGAACTGGACTTATGTCATTATAAAAATGCTGATATTGTTTTCAATCTACACCTGAATAAAGGTGAAAAGAACCTTGCTTTACCGCCGATGAATCCGCACCATAATCGTGTCACGCTTTCGCCTAATCGGAATGACGGTAAAGTTACAAGAATCCATAATTATGCAAACGAATTTCCGCGCACCGCTTCAGTGGCAGATGGCCATCGAAGCCAGCATAGCTGGTCAATAGGAATAGATACAGAAACTGGATTATTTCGCTATGCATTAGGCGTCAATCTGGAAACAGGCAAAGTAGATCAATATGATTATGGGGCTGATTGTCTGCTTGAGGAGCATATATTTGTTGCTGATAACGACCGCCCAACGATGAACGGTATTATACCGGGATGGTTAATTGGGCTTCATCTTGATTTGCTAGACGGCAAAACCAAACTAGCTGTGCTGGATGCCTATGATCTTGTTGCCGGGCCCCAAGCGATGGTAACATTACCCTATGGTTTACCACCTGGGCTTCATGGCAATTTTGTATCTGCCGCCTAGCTATTGGTTCATTGTAATCTGTTGATTTAGGGTAGCTGAATGTTCCGGCTACCCTAAATCGTTGCACGTAATGTCGTGATATGATCAGGTGAGATGCCACAACATCCGCCAATGATGTCGGCACCCGCCGCAGCCCATTGAACAGAATATTCAGCATAACGTTGCGGGGTAACGTCATGCCGCATTTCATTCAATGTTGAATTTGCATGTTCGTAATCATCATCCATTAACGGAAAGGCATTCGCGTAAACACCAATCTGCAAACCAAGTCCAGTTGGACGTGGCGGTTGCCGATCACGAAATGCCGACACGCATGTAACCGCATCAAGCATAACTTCAGGTTGGGAACAGTTAAACAGCAATCCATCAAGACGCATCGTTGCGATAACATCAAGCAAAGCCGATAGTGGCTCGCCTGAGCGCAAGCGCGGCATAGCTGGTTCAGGTTTAACATCTTCCAAGGTAACCGAAAGCCACAGATCGGCAGCGCAATCAACAAAACAGTCAAGAAACGTTCTGGCCTCAAGCACCGATCCCAATGTTTCAGCCAGAAAAATATCTGCACTTGGTGCCAGATAACGCTGGAATAACTGCATCATCTGTTGCCCCATCTGCGGGTCAAATTTGTCAGGTTCGTATGACCCAAACATTGGCGGGATACTGGCGGCAACTTTAACCTGACGGTCGGCTGCTTCAGCCGCCGCCTGCGCCAAAGTTCCGGACAAGGTCAGAAGTTGCGGCGCAAGTGCATCAAAACGATCCTGGCCAATATGAAAGGGGACAATGGCATAAGAATTTGTCGTGATAACATCCGCACCAGCATCAATGAAGGAATCATGCACGTCACGAACAAATTGCGGCGCTTCCATTAACGCTAGCGCAGACCATTCGGGTTGCCGGAAAGGCGCACCTATAGCGGCTAGCTGACGGCCTAGGCCACCATCCAATATAATCATAATAATCTCCCCCACCAGCGAGATTAAATCTGTACGACCTGTTTTGTCTAGATGTTTGATAGGTTAATTTTGTTATGTTTGACCTGTAATCTTTCTGAGCGATGTTAGATGAGGCAATAGATGTATGATAACGGACTTGCCGAACGCCTGACCGAGCTTGTCGGTGATATGTTCGAGATGGAAGCCACCTATATGTTTGGCGGCTTTGGTTATCTCATGAATGGCAATATCTGTGTTGCAATCTGGAATGATATGCTTGTCATTCGCGTTGGTGCCGATGCCGCAAACGCCTTGATGAACGAACCACATGTCCGCCCGTTTGACCTGACGGGCCGTCCCATGAAAGGCTGGATGATGGTCACACATGATGGCATTGCCGAAGATGAAGATTTGCAACGTTATGTTGATCTGGCGGTATTTTTTACGGGCAGTTTACCGCCTAAAGAAAAAGCCAAAAAAACCCGTAAACGCAAAAAAGCAACATAAACAAAATTTAACCCAGATCAAACCCGCACATGTTCGCAATCGAACGCACCACCGCCGAATTACGTGCCGCAAACGGCAATATGGCAACAGCAATCAGCACCAGAACAGCACTAAGAACCCACAAAATCCGGTCTGGATTCGGCTTTGTTTCATCAGGTTGCGTGTCATTAGACATAACACACCTCGTTCAAGGTATTTATGTTTCGGTTGCGATAATAAGGCGTTTTAATCAAATGCGCATCACGAATTCAAGGCCGCTTTGACTACCCACATACAGGCCAGCTTTTTGCTTATGCAAGGACACCAGCAGATTGCCACCCCCCTGGCTTAGCGCCACGTCAACTCGACTTCCCTGAATGCGGACAATGGTACCAGACGCGTCCTGACCTGTTTCAGTACAGGACAAGGTTACTTTCTGATCAAGTGCAAGCATGGGTTCCTATCCTTTAATCTGTGGTATTGAGGCTACAAATATCCCTACCACAACAGCTAATTCAGGTCGATGGCATGGGCTTTCAGATCTTCTAATTTGCAAACCGCCAGCGTCACCTGATTAGTAGCGGCCAGCCGAACTTTTGGAGCATGGCCTGCCGCACGCGCCTGTTCCCAACGGGCAGCGCACAGACACCATTGATCCCCCGCTTTCAAACCAGGAAACCCATAGTCAGGCATTGGCGTCGATAAATCATTACCCGCGTCCTTGCTATAGGCCAGAAACGTATCTGTCATCACCGCGCATACTGTATGCAGCCCCTGATCGGATGGCCCCGTGTTACAGCACCCATCACGAAAAAAGCCTGTGATCGGATCATGCGAACAGCTGGCAAGAATGCCGCCAAGTACATTTGTCTGCCCGTTTGGGCGTCCCTGACCACCATCCATCATGTCACCTCATTTGCTTCGAGAATAGCGACTTCGCTTTCAATTCGGGTTTCAAGGGTGGACATGAATTGCTTGCGGGTCAAGCCCGGCTCGATCGGGTCAAGAAAGCGCACATTCACCCGCCCGGGAAATTTCATCCAGCTATTGCGCGGCCAGACACGCCCTGAGTCAAGCGCGATAGGCACCACGGTAAAACCGGTTGTGTCATAGAGCGTGAAAACACCTATCTGGTAATCATGGTGCGTGCGCGGCATGACCCGCGTGCCTTGTGGAAAAATCAGAATTGACCGAGGATTGTCACGTATCCGCAATGCCGTCGCGCGCAATTCACGCAATGCTTTCATACCGCCCGAACGGTTTACCGCGATACAGCCCGAACGTAAAAAGAAAAAGCCAATAAAAGGCAAGAACAGCAATTCGCGCTTCATCACCGTGATCGGTGCCCTTAACGCGGCATAGAGCACGATGGTTTCCCATGCCGATTGATGTTTTGCCGCATAGATAACGGTTTCATCAAGATGCATGGCACCCTTGATGTCATGATCGATTCCACAGATGTAAAGCATTCTGGATGTTGTCCAGCCCCAGAAACGCGCCACCCACCACACGACTTGCCGTGGCAGAAGCAATAGCGGCAGAAACAGCACAACGATCAAAGTCGTCATCAGATAAAACAGGCTGTTAAACAAAAATGATCTGAGATAAACCATAGCGTCAAGCTAGTTATAATCGGCAGCAACATCAATGGCGAAAATCAATATCAGCGAAGGTATTTTGAACAAATGACCATAAGCGATAATGAATGGCATATCCGTGCCGAAATGGCACTGGCAGTTGCGATGAAAAACCGGACCTTAATAACTTATGCCGACCTAGCCGAAGCCGCCGCAATACCCACACCGCAACGGATCAACAAATTGTCGGGTTGGCTGGAATCAACAATGGATGATGACCATGCACAATCAATGCCCCTGCGCGCGGCATGGGTGATTTCACGAGCACGCGGCGGTTTGCCTGCGCCAGGCTTTTTCATCAAATGTAAAGAGCTGGGGTTATATGACGGCGCAACCGAAGGGGCGGCAGCCACCGCCTTTCATCTTAATTTGCTGGCCTAGTGTCCAATTTCAATCATCATGCACCAACCTTGATGAAGATATGAAACACGCCAGCAATCGTTTCATTGCCAATCAGACGATGCGACGTGGTTTCACAAAAATGGTCAAAATCCAATGGCGCCGCCGGATCATCAGCAGTCACCGCAAGCACTGTACCCGCGGCCATCATACCGACCTGGCGCCGTGCCTTGAGCACGGGAAGCGGACATTTAAGGCCAGTCAGATCAAGGCTGACATCAGCCGCTTGACGTTGGGATGCAGGATCTATTGGTTTGGTCATAAACAGGAACTTTCGGGAAACGATTGACGTGCCGTGATATAGTAATCCACATATTGATCAGGGCGAAACCATTATTGGTATAATCTATAGCTGATTTTTGCCAATTTTCTTGCCAATCATATGCCAGACAAGCTAGATAATCTGCATGAGCATCTGGGGTATCATAATCGGCGGTACAGCCGGATTTGCAATGGGCGGTCCGATTGGTGCTTTGTTAGGGGCAGCAGCAGGTCACGCGGTTGAAAAACGGCTGACGCCACAACCCGATGGTGACGCGACACGGCAAGTGGCCTTTACCGTCGCCGTGATTGCCCTTTCGGCCAAAATGGCCAAAGCCGATGGCATGGTCACGCGCGATGAAATCGGTGCTTTTCGTAACCGCGTTCATATCCCCGCTTCGGAAGTCAAACAGGTTGGTAAATTCTGGGATCTGGCGCGTAAAACACCTGACGGGTTTCAAGATTATGCCCAGCAGGTAGCCCGCCTGTTCGCGCCGCGCACGCCAGTATTGGAACAGTTGCTGGATCTGTTGTTCCATATTGCCCGTTCAGATGGTGCAATCACCCAACCCGAACAGGAATATCTGGCCGAAGTGGCTCATATTTTTGGCTTTAGCGCCGAAGATTTTGCCCGCTTTGCCGCTATTCATCAAGGCGATGGCCCGTCAGCCTATGAGGTGCTGGCGGTTTCCAAAGACATATCCGACGATGATCTGAAAACCCAATGGAAAAGATTGGTGCGTTCGCATCATCCAGACAAATTAATGGCGGATGGTATGCCCGAAGAATTTATCGCCGCCGCTAATGACCGCCTTGCCGCAATCAATGCCGCCTATGACGCCATTTGCCGTCAGCGCGGAATCAGCTAAATGATCCCCCCGCTTTTGACGCTGGCCAATGCCGGAATCAATCTGGGTGACCGCTGGCTTTTGCGCGGTGCCGATCTGTCGCTTCATGCAGGTGACCGGCTGGCGCTGGTCGGGCGCAATGGCGCGGGTAAATCCAGCCTAATGAAGCTGATGTCAGGGGTTGGCGAAATGGATGAAGGCAGTCTGTGGACTGCGCCTGGTGCCGATATTGCCTATCTGCCGCAAGCCCCAAATATCCCGCTAGGCATGAGCCTGATATCCGTTGTGACCGCGGGGATGGAAACAGAAGCTGGTGACAGACAAGCACATAAAGCCGAAGCGATTCTGATGCGGATGGGGTTGGATGGCAATCGCATGACCGATGGATTGTCGGGCGGCGAAGCGCGGCGCGTGTCATTGGCACGCGCGCTTTATACCGAACCCGATATATTGCTGCTGGATGAACCAACCAACCATATGGATTTGCCCACCATTGAATGGATGGAAGGCATGTTACGCCAGCATAAGGGGGCTTTGTTGGTGGTCAGCCATGACCGTGCGTTTTTGCGCAATCTGGGCACTGGCATTGTCTGGGTGCATGAAGGCAAATTACGCCGCCGCGACGGGCATTTTTCCGAATTTGACGAATGGTCGGAAGGCATTCTGGCCGAAGAAGCCGTCACCCTGCACAAAATGGATCGCCGTATCGCCAGCGAGACCAAATGGTCACGCGAAGGCATTTCTGCCCGCCGCAAACGCAATCAGGGACGGTTGCGCGAATTGCATAGTCTGCGTTCCGAGCGCGCCAAGGCCGGTGGTATCACCGCGCGGACTGTCAAAATGGAAACGGGACCCGCCGAAGGCGGCGGGCAATTGGTGCTGGAAGCGATTGATATAACCGCCAGCGTTCCGGCACCCGACAATGTTGGTACGTCATCGAGCCAAACACTAGACGAAAATGGACGCCGCATTTTGATGCGCCATTTCAATCTGTTGATCCGGCGCAGTGACCGCATCGGCATCGTCGGGCCCAACGGCATTGGCAAATCGACATTGGTGCGGATTTTGCTGGGCATCGGCACGCCTGATGCTGGGCGCGTGCGTGAGGGATTTGGCCTGAACCATGCCTATTTCGACCAGCGCCGCGAAGCGCTGGATCGTGACGCCTCGCCCTGGACAGTGTTGAGCGAAGGCGGCAGTGACATGATCGAAGTAGCCGGACAGCAAAAACATATCACCAGCTATCTGCGCGATTTCATGTTTGAAGATGTGAAAATGACCCAGCGCGTGGCGACATTGTCGGGCGGTGAGCAAAACCGCCTGTTGCTGGCCAAGCTGTTTGCCAGCCCGCATAATTTTCTGGTGCTGGACGAACCAACGAATGATCTGGATCTGGAAACGCTGGAACTGTTGCAGGAAGTGATCGCCGATTATGACGGCACCGTGCTGATTGTCAGCCATGATCGCGATTTTCTGGATCGGACAGTGACGGGCCTGCTGGCTTTTGAAGGCGATGGCAAGATTGTTGCCCATGCTGGCGGCTATTCGGATTATCTGGAACGCCGCAAACGCGCCACAGAGCGCGCAAATGAGCGGGCGCTAGAACATGACGAAGGACGCAGTGCCAAAGGTGGTGGCAAAGGCGCGCGCAAATCGAAAGCGGGTAAAACAGGCAAAGATGACGGCGGATCAAACAGCATGCGGGCACCGCGCCTGAGCTTTAAGGATAAGCACGCGCTGGATACGCTGCCGGCTGAGATAGAGGCGCTGGACGCCGAAATTGACAAGCTGGAAGCCGTGCTTGGCGATCCGGATTTATTTACCAAAGACCCGGATAGATTTGCCCGCACCGCCGATGCGATCGCCACCCTGCGTAGCGACAAAGACGATAAGGAGCTGGCTTGGCTGG
>Ga0209251_1003236_pt1 | contig 10751 bp, 4 predicted proteins | sample SaaInlV_100m_DNA_6_FD_184665 | JGI IMG/M metagenome (GOLD analysis project Ga0209251, IMG submission 184665) | Marine microbial communities from expanding oxygen minimum zones in the Saanich Inlet - Saanich Inlet SI073_LV_10m_DNA (SPAdes) (version 2) | ecosystem: Environmental > Aquatic > Marine...
CGGGGGGGGTGCGGCTCGGCGAGGCGCGCGAAGCCAAGGCGTCGGGGGGATGTTGCTAGACGCGCGCGTAGCGCGGAGAGTAAAACGACAAACGTTAACTACGTAATAAACGCGTACCATATATCTACGTCCTAACACGCGCGGCGACCGGAACGCCGCATGCGCTACGTGACCTTTCTCGGCCCCATCCACAGAAGGGCGTTCCACGTGCCGCAGGCGACGTACGCGCCGCCTGGGTGCGCGGCGACGGCCACCGCCGGCCCGGACGTCGCCGTCGGCTCGTCCGGCCACCACCGCCCGCCTCGACCGCGAATTTTCGTCGCGGCGGCGTCCTCGACGTCCGCGCCGTTTGCGTCGCGGCTCTTTTGGAACCTCCGAAACGCGCGCGCATCGAACCGCTCCTCGGCGTCGAGGTCCTCCTCGGTGACGCCGGCGACCCAGCGCCTCGCCGCCGGCGTCGGCGAGAAGTCCAGCGCGCGCACGCCGGAGGTTCCCGGACACCCGACCAGCAGCGCCGCGCACTTCGACCCCCCCGCGCCAATCGTGAGCCACGCCGCCGTGCGCCTGTGCGTCAACGCAGCCTGCGAGAGCCCGGGCGCGAGCACCGGCGCGGCGCCGTCCGCGCCCGGCGCGTACAGCGACGCGGGGCAGTGCGCGTGCGTCGCCGTCGGTACGTCCTCCCCCGACGCCAGGTCCAGGACGCCGGACCACCCGCTGGCGAGGTGGAACCCGACGCGCCGCGGGTCGTGCGGGTCCTGCTCGCACCAGTGCACGCCAGAGCGCATCGCGGACTGCCAGGCGCGCTTCGCGGTGGCGTCCAGGTGCCCCCCGCGTAGCGTCGGGGCGAGCGCCAGGGAATCGGCGACGCGCGCGGTGCGCAGCACCGGGAACGACGTCTGGCGCCGGGACGCGACAGAGAACGCTGAGGCGTTGGATTTGGACGCGCCGCCTCCGCCTGAGCCCCCCCGCAGGTCCCAGACGTGGATCTCCCCCGCGGCGGTTCCCGCGAGAACCGTCTGCCCGTCGCAGCCGACGCGCACGCAGTGCACGGCAGCCTTCGAGGAGGCTGCCGACGCGCCGGGCGCGTGCAGCGTCGCGCGCGGCGCGCCCGCGCACCGCGCGTCCCACAGGAACACGCGCCCCTTGCGCCCGGACGCCACGAACGACGTGCCCCCCGCGCCCGGCACGAAGCACACGTCCAGCAAGCCTGCGCCTTCCGCGTTGGCGCTCGCGAAGACACTGCCGGTTCCGACACCGTCGCCGCTGCTCGACACCGCGCGCGCGGTGCGTCCAACGCGCGCGTCGAGCACTTCGACGACGTCCGAGTCCGGCGACGTCGTCGCCAGAAACGCGCTCTCGCGAAAAACGCCTCCGCCTCGGTCTCCTCCGTTCTCTTCCCCCCCTCCCCCCCACGCCACGGAGGACACCGTCCTCTGTATGCTCCCGCTGTCCCCGAGTCCCCGCCGCGTCCAAACCGGCTGGAACCGCTCGCCGTCGGAGACGCGCAGCGTGTCGAAGGGCAGAACGCATAAGCCGCCGGACGCGCACGCGGCGGCGAGGAACGAACCGCTCGCGTCGAACGCGACGGAAACCGCGGGGTCGCCGTACGCCGCCGCGGCGGTGGTTTCGCGGCGCGCGCGAGGCAGATGCGTGACGCCCAGCTCGTGTAGGTTCGTCAGCGACAACCCGAACGCGTCCGTGCGTCGAAGTTTCGTCGAAGCGTCTGGAAGAAAGCGTTCGAGGAAACGGCGCGGTTTTCGTTTTCGCGCGTCGCGCGCGGGGAAGACCGTCTCCGCGTCCGAGGACGCCTCGTCCCAGGACGTCTCGTCTTCCACGCGAGCATCGTAGAAGGCGCTCGTCCGCGCGTACGCGCGTAACCGGTACTCGTACGCGCGTTTGCTCAGCGCGGCGCGCGCGTCGGCGTCACGGCGCGCGCGCGCCTCTTCGTGCGCCGCGACGTCCACCGTCGCGTCCTCGAGCTTGACGAAGACGGTGGCCCACCGCTCGACGTTCCGCGCGATGCGCTCGAGGGCGTCGGCCATCCTGACGGGCGGGCGGAGACGCGCGGGCGCGCGCGCCCCGCCTTCCGCGGCATCGCTCGTCGTCGCTCCCGCGGCCGCTTCGACGGCGGGATCGCCCGCGGTCCCTTCCACGTCCGTCGGCTCGAGTCTCTCGCGCTTCTCCGCCACGGTCGGCGAATCGAGCTCCCGGGCGTTGGCGATGTCGTTCGCCGCCGCGAGAGGCGCTCGGCGCAGGAACCCGAGGAGGCTTCCCTGGCCGGCCACGGGGGGCGCGTCCCCGCGCCGCGCGGGGCGGCCCATGGCACGCTTCGCGCGAGCTGCGGGGCGTCGCGCCGCGCGTTGTGCCGCACCGAGCGGAGGAGATGAGCAACGGTGTGCCAAGGCGCAGTTTGGGCACCCCTTCAAAATTTCGCGAACGTCCCTGATCGGCAGCGAGCCCGAGTAACCTTTACCTGCAGGCCGCGGCCCGCCGCGGGCAGTCGCGAGGGCGCGAGTGGGCGGAATGCACTCTCTGGTGGGGTACGCGTGGGCGTTCTCCGCTGCTGCGAGCAGCGGAGCAACGGACACGCTGCGCAAGGTACGCGCACGCGCTCCTCCTCGCGCGCGCGTTCGCCGACGCGCCTTCGCGGATCGTCCACGCTCGTCCACACCGCTTGCCGTCCGCCGCGTCCTAGACTTTTCCCGAACGCGTCGACGCGGTCTTCCGTCGAAAGCATCCCCCGTCCAGCCACCTCCCACGACGACCGAGCCACTGACGACGCCTCTTCTTCCCCCGATCCGCGCGTGACGCGACGGCCGCACCTGTCACCGCTCCGCCGCGCGCGCGCGAACGCCTCCCCCCCGTCTCTCGGACTCGGCAGCACGGCGCGTCCCGATTCGCCAGTAACGTCGAGCTGGTGGCGCTTCTCGAGACGTGTAACGTGTTGCTGCTGTTCGCGGCGCTCGCGTTTTTCGGAAAGCTGAGCGAGTTGGCAGACGCGGTGACGTCGGACGACAGGCGTCTGTTGACCATAGGCGTCACGAGCGCGCTCATCAAGGCGGGGAGCTCGCTGCTGTTCCAGCGCGCCTTGTCCATCTCGCCCGTGTCGCTCACGGTGCCGTATCTCTCGTTCACGCCCGCGGTGCTGCTCATCACCTCGTACTTCATGCTGGGCGAGGTCCCCGAAGCAGCCGGCGTGCTCGGCGTGGTGATCATGACCGCGGGCGCGTACGGGCTCAACACGGCGGGCGCGCGGCGCGAAGACGAAAACGAAAACGCCCCCGCCGGAAACGCGTCCAAGCCGGGAAGAAAAGAAAAGCTCGGCCGAGCGTCGGAGGACCCGGTGGTGGCGGTGACGACCACCGCGCGCACCGGGTCCTCCGGCGAGCCCCGGAGCCGCGGGAACAGCTCAGCGGATCTGTCGAGTTTGGCGAGTGCGGCGGACGAGACGAGGCAGACCAGGCTGAGCGGCGATCTGAAGAGAGGGAACGGGTTCGGGAGAGTCGACGACGTCGGGGGATCGGGATCGGGATTAAACGCGAAGCGTAGAAGTGGGACGGTTCGTCGCGCTGACTCCTTTTTCGCGGCGTTAAACGTCGGTTGGGCGCTCCCGCGTGAGCCCGGGTCTCGGCTGATGCTGCTCGTCGCGGTGCTCTGGAGCTTCACCTCGGATCTGGACAAGATGGGGAAGCAGGCGTGCGACGCGTTCGTCTTGTTCGTCGCCACGCAGCGGTTCTGCATGTTCGTGCCGACGTTTTGCGTCGCGGCGCGCCGGCGCGGGTTGCGCAACGTTTTCTCGGCGTTCTCCTCGAACGTCCCTCTGCTCTTCGGGGTCGCCGCGCTGGAGATGTACACCATGACCGCGTACCTCATGGCGCTGGACCACCTGTACGTGTCGTACGCCATCGCCGCGAAGCGGAGCGGCATCCTCGTAAGCGTCGTCGCCGGCGCGCTGGTGTTCCACGAAAAAATCGCCAATCGGTTGCCGTACGTCCTGGTGATTTTATTCGGGATGACCCTGGTGCTGCTCGCGGGGGACGACGACCACGACGAGGCGAGGGCTGGCGGGAGGTGACAAAAAGGGGCGTGTGTGTGGGCGACGCAGGATGATGTCGCTTTGCGCGCGTAGCGGTTGTATCGTCATCGTCGCGGCGCGCGTCGGCGTCGCGGGCTTGGTTTGAGAATCGCTCTTTTCAGCAACAGCGCGTTGCCGCACCATCGCACGACGCGTTCGGTTTCTTCGCTCCCAGACTGTTTACTCATACGCGCTCATCATCACCGTTTTTTCGAAAACACGAGACTCACGTTCCGGGTGCAAACTGATTGATCTCTGCGGGATTTTTGTCCGCCGCTTTAGCCGCCAGAGTCGCCTTCGAGCGCTCGCAAGTTTCCGCGTTTCAGCGCGTTCCCCCCCCGCGCCTCCCCCTCTTGCCTCCGCGCGCCGTCCACAGGCACGCAGACGCAACTCGCCTGAAAGGATGAGCGGCATAGAAGTGGAACAGGATGAGGCGGAGATCGAGATGTGGAAGATCCGCAAGGTGCGCCCCTCTTCGAGCTATCCCGTGAAAAAGCAATCGGGATATTGCGGCGGCCGAGGCTTCGGCGTTTTCCCGCGTCGCGCGAGGCGTCCACTCCCGCGGGCTCGCCCCCCGTCCTCCCTCGCCTCCCGAGCCGGCGCTGACCCTCCGTTCGCGCCCACTTCCCGTCCCCGCCCCGCCGAAACCCCTCGTGCAGCTCGTGAAAGGCCTGGAGGAGGCTCGCGGCAACGGCACGTCCATGATCTCCCTGGTGATCCCTCCCAAGGGCCAGATCAACTTGACCAACAAGATGCTCACGGACGAGGCCGGCACGGCGTCCAACATCAAGTCGCGCGTGAACCGGCAGTCCGTGCTTGACGCCATCGGCTCCGCGCAGACGCGCCTGAAGCGGTACAGCAGCGTGCCTCCGAACGGCCTGCTGATTTACTGCGGCACCGTGCTGACGGATGAGGGCAAGGAGAAGAAGCTGAACATCGACTTCGAGCCCTTCAAGCCCATCAACACGTCGCTGTACATGTGCGACAACAAGTTCCACACGGAGGTGCTCTCCGAGCTCCTGCAGAGCGACAACAAGTACGGGTTCGTGGTGATGGACGGCCACGGCTGTCTGTTCGGGACGCTCGCGGGGAACCACCGCGAGGTGATCCACAAGGTTTCCGTGGATCTGCCCAAGAAGCACGGCCGCGGAGGGCAGTCGGCGCTGCGTTTCGCGCGCCTGCGTTTGGAGAAGCGCCAGAACTACGTGCGCAAGATCGCCGAACTCACGACGCAGCACTTCATCACGAACGACCGCCCGAACGTCAACGGGCTCGTCATGGCTGGCTCCGCGGACTTCAAGAACCAGCTCATGCAGAGCGACTTGTTCGATATTCGGCTCACGCCCATCATCCTCATGATCGTGGACGTGTCGTACGGCGGCGAGAACGGGTTCTCTCAAGCCATCGAGCTCTCCGCGGACACGCTCGGGAACGTCAAGTTCGTCAAGGAGAAGAAGCTCATCGGCAAGTTCTTCGACGAGATCGCGCAGGACAGCGGGAAGTACTGCTTCGGCGAAAAAGATACTTTGATGTGCCTCGAGATGGGCGCAGTGGAGACGCTCATCGTGTGGGAGAACATGGAGATCAACCGGCACGTTCTGCACAACAGCCAGACCGGCGAGGACACCATCGTGCACCTCACGCCCGAGCAGGAGAAGAACGACAAGTACTTCAAGGACGCGGAGACGGGCGCGGAGCTGGAATCCATCGAGAGCGGCTCGATGCTGGAGTGGTTGGCGAATGAGTACAAAAAGTTTGGGTGCATGTTGGAGTTTGTCACGGATCGGTCCGAGGAGGGGAGCCAGTTCGTGCAGGGGTTCGGCGGGATGGGTGCCATCTTGCGGTACCAGGTCAACCTCGCGGAGTTCGAGGTGGCGAGCGACGTCGATTCCGTCGCCAGCGACTCCTCCGACGACGAGGGCTACATATGAGTCATTAGTCAGAATCCGCGGACGAGGCGGTAGTCGAGTACGACGCGGGGGGCGAAGAGGCGAAGGCGACGGCGCCGGCGCGGCGACGCGATCGCCCCCGAAACAGAGGGTTGGCGGTGTACATCCCACGTGCATATCATACAACGAAAACACCACCACCGCGCACGCGTTCGAACGACTACCGCGCGCGAACGCTTTCGTCCGCCTTCACGGCCACGCATGACCCGCCGTCGGGCATGACCACGCGCACCACGCGCGTGGGCGCGCCGCCCCCGACGGTTGCCGTCGCGTGAATCTCGGGTGTTCGCTCACGCGGTCGACTTGTGTCCCGCGTACCCGCGTCTCGCGCCTTCCCATCCACCGCGGGTCCCGAATACAACCCGCCCTCGCGCGCGCACGCGCCCTCGCCGTGTGATTCTTCCCCCGTGGGGTTCCTCGCTCGCACCGTGCGCGACGTGCCGGCACCTCCTCGCGTGCTTTCCGTCAGCGCCCGCAGTTCCCGCTCGGAGTCTCTCTGCCCCGGGTTGAGCCGCTTCGCGCGGTCCACGGCTTGTCTCAAAGCCTCGCGGTCACCACTCGCGCGCGCTCGGTTGATCGCGGCGACCGCCTTCTTCACCCGCCGGTGCCGACACCCCATCGCGCAGACGGTGAGTGCCCCCGTGGCGCCACAGCGAACAGGCGAAAAGAAGATGCCTCGCCGACGAGAACGACGCCGCGGGCTGAACGAACCGGCGTTCGGAGACGAGGAAGACGGAGTGAGAGGATTTCGAGACGTGGAGTTCGATGAGTGTGACTTCACACGCGCATTACAACTCCAGCCGCTACCGCGTCTGGACGGTGCGTCATGCGCGCGGGTGTCGTCCTCTCTTCAACTTCTCACAGTCACTCAAGTTCAGAACACGAGTTTTTCCGTCGAGAAGGACCGCTCGCACGACCCTCCTCCTCGCGTCGACGCGCCCGCCTCGTGACTCTTCGTTTAGTGGGGCAGGTCGAAGAGCCCCTTGCCCGAGTTGATGGACTTGAAGAAGTCCGCGAACACGAGCGCGAGGATAGCCATGAGCTTCATGACGATGTTCAGCGCGGGGCCGGAGGTGTCCTTGAGGGGATCGCCGACGGTGTCGCCGACGACGGCCGCCTTGTGGATCTCCGAACCCTTGCGCTGCGCGACGCCATCCACGAATACCTGGCCCTTCTCGACGTACTTCTTGGCGTTGTCCCAGGCGCCGCCGGTGTTGGAGGACGAGATGGCCATCTGGATGGAGGAGACGATCGCGCCCGCGAGCATGCCCGCGACGGCGTCGACGCCGAGGAAGATGCCGAACGCCAGGGGGGTGATCATCACCAGAATCGCGGGCGGCACCATCTCGCGCAGCGACGCGTCGGTGGAGATGGCGATGCATCGCGCGTGGTCGGGGGGGGCGTGGCCGGGGGTGCCCTCGAGCAGACCGGGGATCTCGCGGAACTGGCGCGCCACCTCCTTGACCATCTCGTTCGCGGCCTGGCCCACGGACTTCATGGTCATGGCGGAGAACCAGTAGGGGATCATCGCGCCGTAGATGAGCGACGCGAAGATGAGCGGGCTCACCAGGCTGACGTCCGTCTCGGCGAGGCCCGAGCGCGTGACAAAGGCGCCGAAGAGCGCCAAGCCGACGAGACACGCCGAGCCGATGGCGAAGCCCTTGCCGATAGCGGCGGTGGTGTTGCCGGCGGCATCGAGCGCGTCCGTGACGTCGCGCACGTTCTCCGGGAGCTCGGACATCTCCGCGATGCCGCCCGCGTTGTCGCAGATGGGGCCGTACACGTCGATGGCGAGGCAGGTGGCGAGGTTCGAGAGCATGCCCAGCGCGGCGAGCGCGACGCCGTACATGTCGCCGAGCCAGAAGGAGAGGTAGACCACGATGGCGAGCAGCGAGACGGGCAGGATGGCAGACCTGTACCCGAGCGCGAGGCCGTAGATGATGTTGGTCGCGGCGCCCGTCTCGCAGGACTGCGCCACCTCGCGCACGGGCTTGTACGAGTGCGAGGTGTAGTACTCGGTGATGAAGCCGATGAGGCACCCGGACCACAGCCCGGAGATGACGCACGCCCACGCCTTGACCGGCGTGAACGAGATGACGTCCACGCCGTTGACGCGCGCGAGGTCGAAGGAGGAGGGCAGGAAGACCGCGGCGAGCCCGTAGATCACGGGCGTGAGCACGAGCGTCGTGAGGCCGAGCTGCACCTTGAGCACCGTCTCGATGTCCGCCTCGTGCTTCACGGGCATGATGTTGGTCGCCATGAACGAGCACAAGAGGCACACGAGGATGCCGCCCGCGCTGATGGTCACGGGGAACATGAGCCCGGACCAGCCGCCGCTGGCGATCAGGGTGGGGGAGTTGGACGCCACGACGAGCGCCGCGCAGGTAGCCTCAGCGAAGGAGCCGAACAGGTCGGAGCCCATGCCGGCGACGTCGCCGACGTTATCGCCGACGTTGTCGGCGATGGTCGCGGGGTTGCGCGGGTCGTCCTCGGGGATGCCGGCGACCACTTTGCCGGCGAGATCCGCGCCGACGTCCGCAGCCTTGGTGTAGATCCCGCCGCCCACGCGGCCGAACATGGCGATGGCGGAGCCGCCGAGGCCGAAGCCGGCGATGCACTCGAAGAGCTTCACGGCTTCGCTGCCTACGTCGAACGCGCTGAGGTAGACGCACATCAGGAAGTACATGACGAGCAGGCCGAGCCCGGAGAGCGCGAAGCCCATGACGGCGCCTCCTCTGAACGCAGAGTTGAACGACTCCTTCCACGCGAGCGCCTCGGGCGTGAGCGTCGCGGACATCGTGCACCGCGCGTTGGTGAAGACGGCGATCATCATGCCGATGTAGCCCGCCACCATGGACGTGATCCCGCCCACCACGAACGAAAACGCGGTGAGGACGCCGATCTTGAAGTCCCAGCCGTACTCCACGCGCGCGACGAAGAAGATCATGCCGAACCCGAAGACGGTCAGGAACATCAGGCACATGCGGTACTCCGCGGCGAGGAACGCCTTGGCGCCGTTCTGGATGTCGCGGTAAATCTGGCGCAGTTTCTGGTACGAATCCGCCTCTCCGCCGGACTCATCCGCGCGTTCCATGCGGCGAAGCAGCGCCTCGTCGTCCTCGCGGGTCTGGCGGAACAGGGAAATCTTGGCCACCTGTCGTCGGGTTCGTGACGAGTCGGAGAGTGCGCGGGAACGAAGAAAGAAGCGCGCGAGGGACGCCGCGTGGGTGTCAGCGGTCGTCACCAGCGCGAACGCGAGGGGACCGTCGGCAACGTTCGAGGCGCGATGCGTAGATTTTCGGTCGTTGCGCGCGCTGGAGACGCACCTTCTTGAAGAGCCAGTAGGCGAAGATCATGCCGAACACCGCCGGCGCGACGATTAGGAAGCTACCCATCAGATCCGCGAGAATGTCCTCTGCCATATGTCGGCTGGAAAGACACGCAGCGACTCGCGCAACGGACAGTGCCGGTCGATCGGGAACACGCCGCGTGCCACCCGCGGCTCCTCACAGCCACTGATTTACAAAATTCAGTAGGCTATGGGCTGAAACTAGTGACTAAATACTCATACGCGATATTTTTTGTCGACGCGGAGCAGACTCGAGGCACTACCCCAAAGACTCGCTCCCGCGAAAGCGTGCTGCGTCAACTTTCGTCGCGTTGCTCACAGCGAACGAGACCCGACGAGGAGCGCGCATTCCCGTCCGCGACCTCGGGGCGAGGCTGCGTCGGCCGCCATGGGTCCGGTCATTTTGTCGTCGAGCGAGCTCGCGCGCATGCGGGAGCAGGTACGCGCCCCCCCCGGGCGTTCGCCGCGCGCGCCCTCCCCGTCAGCCAGCGCGCATCCGTTTCCGCTTTCGTCATTCCCCCCTGACCGAACCACGCCCCGTCCACGCGCAGCTTCGCGACGCGACCATCACCCCGGAAACGCGCGACGACGACCGCGCGCACCTCAAGGCTCTGAGCGATGCCCGCGCGGCCCGGTGGCCGAACACGCTCGAGGTACGCGATCGCCCCGCCGCCCTCGTCGCGACGGACCCGCCGATCCCATTTTGGACGAGACGAGACGAGACGTCGAAGCGCGCGCTCGCGAAAAAAAAAAAAAAGTCGGCGTCTCGACGAACGCGACGGACGAACCGCGCTGACGTTCCCACCTCCGAACCGACCCGACCGACCACGTCGAACAGGCTGGCCGCAAGAACAAAGAAGCCGCTCGCGCGGCGGAGTCCGCCGCGGAGGAGTCGGCGCGCCGCGCCGCCGATCGCGCCGAGGCTTCGGCGCGCGCCGAGGCGCGTCAGCGCCAAATCGCGCGCGCCAACAAGATGCTGTACGACGAGACAGAACGCGTGAAATCGTTCCACTCGTCCCTGCTTCTGTCGGACGTGCTCTTCGAGCGCGAGGCGCAGATCGAGCACGCGGCGCGCACGCAGAGTCTGCGCGTAAAGCAGGACGCGCAATTCGTGCGCGAGCAGGCGCGCGCGGTGAGCGTCGCGGAGTCGGCGGAGGCGATCAAGGCGGCGGAGCGTCGCGCGCGCGCGGCGGCGTTCCGAGACGGGCAGCTCGCGCAGATCGACGAGCTCCGAAAGCAGGCGAAGGCGGCTCGCGCGCTCGACCGCGAGGAGGGCGCGATGATCCGCCGCGGGGCGCTGGAGGAAGAGGCGGAGAAGGCCCGCGAGAAGGCGGAGAGAAGGGCGCGCGCGCTGGCGGATGCGGCGGCTACGGCGCGC
>Ga0209251_1003248_pt1 | contig 10724 bp, 15 predicted proteins | sample SaaInlV_100m_DNA_6_FD_184665 | JGI IMG/M metagenome (GOLD analysis project Ga0209251, IMG submission 184665) | Marine microbial communities from expanding oxygen minimum zones in the Saanich Inlet - Saanich Inlet SI073_LV_10m_DNA (SPAdes) (version 2) | ecosystem: Environmental > Aquatic > Marine...
GGTTTGATAATACTCACGAAACACTAATGCTTGCAATTGAGAGATACCAGACCTGGAGAGAGAAAAATGTTTGATTGGAAAAAACCCACAGCACAAATGCTAGGTAGATGGCAACCGTGGCATGACGGACATACAGAATTATTTAAACGTGCTCTTGCTGAAACTGGACAAGTGTGTATTATGATACGAGACGTAGGCGGCATTGTAGGGGAAGACGCAGGTGCCGGTCGTACAGCAAAGCAAGACGATAATCCTTTTGATTATAGAACTGTGAAACGTAATATTGAAAAAGGCCTAAGCAAACACGGATATACGTTAGGAGAAGAATACGAAATTCTTTCAGTGCCTAATATTGTTGATATAAGTTATGGCAGAGGCGTAGGTTACACATTTACAGAACACAATCTTGGCGAAGATATACACAATATATCTGCAACTAAAATACGTGCAAAGATGAGAGAAGAAGGTACACTATGAATACAACTACACAAGTATATGTAGTACAAGTTCGCAATATGGACACAGAAGCGCCATATCGTACAGTTGGCGCTTACAGTACCAAAGAACTAGCAGATGAAGCCGGTGAAGCAGCATGTGAACTTTGGGAAGAAGGGCGGATGCATCATACAGTTCATATCTTTGCATTAGATGATATGATAAATGGAGTTCATCGCAGTGAACTTTAGAACATTACAAGACGGTACTGAAGTAGAAGTATTCGAAGAGCCGATAACACTAGTCGTACATACCAAGTGTCCTCCTAAATGGAAACTGGTTGACATGGAAACTGGAATCGAGTATACTGGACAAGTACCGGATGAAAACGGTGAATACCACTGGAAGAGAACAGATGCCTGATATTGATATCGACTTTGCAGATAGAGAGATACTACTTTCTCAAATTAAGCACAGAGTTGCAAAGCTAGACACAGATAAAAAACACAACACTGGGGTGTATGTAACTGAATGTCCGCACAACCCTATCGATAATCTGTCAACTGTTGATTACAAAACCGCAGAAGAGCGTGGATACTTTAAATTAGATTTTCTTAATGTAAGCATATACAAAGACGTTACAAACGAAACACACTTAAACACACTAATGGAGAAGGAACCCTTATGGCAACTACTGGAACACAAAGACTTTTCAGATCAAGTATTTCATCTAAACGGACACAGCGAACTATTGCAGCAATTGAAACCTACTTCGGTAGAACAGTTGGCAGCGACACTAGCAATAATTCGGCCTGCGAAGAGGCATCTTGCCAACGAAACATGGCAAACGATATTCAAAGAAGTTTGGAAGAAGCCTGAAGACGGCAGTTACTTCTTTAAAAAAGCACATGCATTTGCATATTCTATGAGTGTAATAGTACACATGAATTTAATTTGTGAAGGACTTACTTCTTCCGCATAACTTGAATACTTTTACGTTTAACTCGTTTTATATTCATATTATTCAAATTTACACAAGGTCCTAAACTTACTCTTACATCTTTAGTGTTCATTGTTACTAAACTATAGTTTAATATTCCAATTTCTTTTTTTAGGAATATGTTAATTGGAATCATCCTGTTTGATTCCCACCACCAAATTTCTCCAAATTCTAAAAATGCTTTTTTGTGCTCGTCAGTTTTTAACCTTGTAAATACATACATACTTGTGACACTGCTGTCTTGATTTGCAATTATGCCAACATATTCGTTCTGCCCGTAAGCAACAACACTAATAAAAGGATAATTTTGTTCTATATTCTTTAATAACATACCATAAATACTTATACAAAAGGAAACCGTGATGCAAAAAAACTTCGCATATTTATTAAAAAATAGAGTACAATTAGAAGCAAACTTATCCGGTTATGTTACGGAGTATAGATCAGTGTATAAAAAACAAGTAGAAATTACAAAAGGTATAGATAATACCATCGAATTCGAAGTTAGAAATCAAGATCAAAAACCTCAAAGTTTAATAGACTACACACCAAAGTTTATTGCATTTGATGAAAATCAAACTATGGTAGTTGAGAAAGATGGCACAGTGCTAGACGATGTAACTACAAAAACAATGCCAGCTGATTCTAGTAGCAATACAACTACAATTACACTTACTAGCACCGCAGGTATAGAAGTAGGGCAAACTGTATCAGGTAACAATATAAAAGACAAAACTATAGTCAGCCAAGTAACTGATACAACTGTAACAATTAACAAAGCGTCTAGAGGAGTTGTTACATCAGGTACTGTTTTAACTTTCCAAAGCTATTTCAAAAAAGGTATGTTTAGCATTACTATAAATGAAAACGATTTATTGAATATAAAAAGTCAGTATCTAAGTTATGGTGTATATCTTGTTAAATCAGATAACTCAAAAACATTAACATATGCAAACACTGATTTTCAGTCTAGTGGTGTAATTTATGTAGACGATAATACATTTCCAGGACCTAGTGCAACCTACAGTGTAAATTCGTTTACTAATCTTATCACAGAAGCTATAGATGCACAGCCTGGTATTAATGGCAACGAAGCATTACATACCGCTGCAATATATTCAGATTCATATGCTGGCACAATAAAAGTACAAGCAACATTAGACAATCAAATTGTAAGCGACAACAACTGGGCAGATATCAGTACTGTAACTCTTACAGGAAGCGAAACAGAACCAACGCCTGTTAATTTTACTGGCGTGTTTAACTATATTAGATTTGTTGCTAGTGATGATCCTACAGACAAGATTTCAAAGATACTTGTTAGAAACTGATTGACAAAAGATACAATGATGCTATAATAATAGCATGAGTATTGTATCCGACACAATCACAGCACACCTGCCTGGCAAGCGTAAGACTACTCCTAGTGGTTGGACTAGCTTCAATGCACCCTGTTGTCATCACACAGGTAACACAATGGACAAGCGTGGGCGTGGCGGACTTATTTCAGAAGGTGATACAGTTAGCTATCACTGCTTCAACTGCGGATACAAAGCAAGCTGGCAACCGGGCAGACCGGTATCACACAAGCTACGTAAGCTGCTACAGTGGCTCAACTGTAGTGACGATACAATAACGAAGCTGACGTTTGATGTGATGCGTATAAACGAAGGTGTAGAGGTTGCAGAGCGCAAGATAGAACTGCCTACGTTTGAAACTGTACCACTGCCGCCGGATGCTGTAAAGATCACAGATATAAAAGACTTCAACAAGTTTAGTATGGCTATACTAGAGTATATGTCTACAAGACAACTAAACTTAGATGATACAGATTACTATTGGAGCCCTAGCTTAGGATACCGCGACAGGCTTATTGTTCCATTTTATTATGAGAAACGTATTGTAGGTTGGACTGCTAGAACCATTACAGAAGACAAGAAGCCCAAGTATCTCACAGAAACACAGCCTGGATTTGTTTATGGATTAGATGAACAAAATCATAATAAGATATTTTGTATTTTATGCGAAGGTCAAATAGATGCTATACACATAGACGGGTGTGCGTTAGGAGGTAGCGAAATAAATGATCAACAAGCATTACTACTTGATAGATTGCAAAAAGAAATAATTGTTGTTCCTGATCGAGATAAAGCAGGTAGTAAACTTGTAGAACAGGCAATAGAAAGAGGCTGGAGTGTTAGTTTGCCAGAGTGGGATGACAGTATTAACGATGTAGGTGATGCTGTTGCAAAATACGGAAGGCTATATACATTGTATAGTATTGCTAATGCAGCAGAAAGTTCTCCATTAAAAATTAGACTAAGGGCAAAGAAGTGTTTCCAGTAAACAAGAATGTAGTATATAAAAATAACACAATTCAACAGTGCGTTGGTAAAATGCGCACGACATACGGACTTGATATATTAGTAAACTATATTAATAGCAAGGGCAAACTTCCTAATGTGAAGTATCTAGCAATTAAACCAATATACGATAAACATACATGGAACTGGTCTAAAAAACATCATTATATAGATTTTATACGTTATATTCCGTTGAAATATATTAAAATGATGCAACGTAAAGAACTTGTATTAATATTCGATAATGCACAAGAAGCATTTGATCCTATCAACGAAATATTATTTTGGGAAACAATTAGACACAATATAAAACGTTATAGAATAGATCCTGATTACTTTTGGTATCTTAGTAGCAATGTAAACGATAGAAGATATAGTCCTGGGTTTAGAGTATACAGTGAACACTTTTGGTCATATGGAATTGCTGTAGATGATGTTGATAAAGCATTTGAAGAGACTGTCAACAACACAATAAAAACATTTGATAAAGAACGTGCTTTATTCAGCAGTCTAAATGGACAAGATAAAATACATAGACACTGGTGGCACTATAAATTATTTAAATCTAAATTAGATCAATATGCAATGATAAGCAATCCTCGTGTAAATTTTACTACACAACAACAATTAGTTGAGTTAGGAGAAAGCAATTTTCATACAAAACGTTGGGCTGCTACTACTCCAAGGACAGTAGATAGAGATCCTGATCCGAGTAAAAATCATGGATGGGTAAACAATCAGCAATACTTGAAAAAAGATTATGCAATATTAGATGCTAGTGCATTTCACATTGCATTGGAAACCTATATCGAACCAGGCTACAATAATAAATTGTTAAGCGAAAAGACTTGGAAACCATATGCAAGATTTATTCCTACAATTGTGCTAAGTATTAATGATACATCAAAACATTTATCTCAACTGGGATATGATACTTTGTATAGTGTATTTGGATTAGAAGAGACATGGGACAAACATGTAATTGATCGTCGATACACAGAAGCATTAAACGCAGTTGATATAACTTGTAAAAAACTCAATGCAATGACCAATACGCAAATTATAGATTGGAAATTTAAAAAAGAAAAGGCTCTAAAACAGAACTATACTATATTACAATCAAACAATATAAATTGTAAATGGAGAGATGAGTTTATAGAAAATATGGAGACAGTATATGAAAATACTTAAATATATCTGGTCATGGATTACATGGCCATACAACTGGTACAAAGAAGAACAAGAGTTTAAAAAGAAATTAGCAGAAATTAAAAAACGTGATCCGTTTATTTACAAATGAGTGAAATTAAACAAGCAGTACAAGCAGGTCAGTACGGACATCCTAATGTGTATCCTAACAGTGAACACATTAAACCTCCTATGGAAAAAGAACGTATTAGGGTTGTAGAAGCAGCAACACGTTCAGATCTTAAATTAGATCAAACTCGACAAGTTGAAGAACGTATGAAAGAAATCCAAGTACTAAGAGATCAAGCAAAAGCAAGATATGATGCTTACGGAAATGAAATTCCGGTTGCATATACAGAAGGCGAGTTTATAGACATTGAAGTGTAGAATATTATGATAACATGGGGCATTAGTGCAAACAGTCATGATGCTGCTCTAGCAGTATTTACAGATGACGGTTTAGAGTTTGCAAGCCACAGTGAACGATTCAGTGGTGTAAAAAATGATGCGCATTTAAATGATAAATTAATAGAGTATGCAAAAAAATGGGGAGAACCTGATGAAATTATTTGGTACGAAAGACCCTTTGTCAAAAGCCTTAGACAACTTCGAGCAGGGCAAGGATTCAACTTTAGGGAAAACAATATTAGTCGTTATCTTCGACAGTATGGTATATCTGCTCCTATTCGCTATACTGATCATCACCTTGCCCATGCTGCTGCCGGTTTTTATACTAGTCCTTTTAGAGAAGCCACTGTTGTTTGTATTGACAGTATTGGAGAGTTTGATACACTCACTATTTGGAACGCCGACGGAGAAAAAGGAATCAAGAAGATATACAGCCAGCAGTACCCACATTCCGTGGGATTATGGTACTCCGCGTTCACGCAAAGACTAGGACTAAAGCCACAAGAGGACGAATACATCCTCATGGGTATGGCAGCATACGGCGATCCCCTAAGGTTCTTCAACGAAATACTACATGATTTTTTCCACCCCCTTGACGATGATACCTTTAAACAAATATTTTTCAACACACCCACAGTGAAGTTACGTCATAATTTACATAGGGGGTGTATGTGGTGGAGACCAGACCTTACCACAGAACAAGACTATTTTGACATAGCCGCATCGGTACAGGCAGTATATTCATACCTACTCAAGTATATAAGTAACTGGGCTAGATGGAAATCGCCATCGGGTAACTTGGTTTTAATGGGCGGGTGTGCTTTAAATTGCAGTGCCAACGGCAGCATTAAGAGTGACTGGAACAACATGTACATTATGCCTAACCCAGGTGATGCTGGATCAGCTATAGGCGCTGTACTAGCACACAAAAAAGAATTTATGTCTATGCCGCATGTGTACACCGGTTATGAAATAGAAGGAGAATATCCAGTTGAAGAAGCACTACAGGAATTACTTACTACTGGCATTGTTGGTGTTGCCAATGGCCGTGCTGAGTTTGGACCTAGAGCTTTTGGACACCGCTCCCTCCTTGCAGACCCCCGCGGCGCCGATATCAAAGATAGAGTCAATGCCATCAAGCGAAGACAGAAGTTTAGACCTTTTGCGCCAGCAGTATTGGAGGAACATGCAGCTACCTATTTCGACGGATATGTCAGCCCCTTCATGCAATACACTTCAACTTGCACGGATCCTGGATTACCTGCAATCATCCACGGGGACGGCACCTCTAGGGTACAGACAGTTTCTAAAAATCAAAGCGTGGGCTTTAGAAAATTGCTAGAACGTTGGCACGAAGAGACAGGGTGTCCTATATTGTTGAACACAAGCCTAAACATCAAAGGCAAACCTATTGTAAACACAATAGAAGAAGCACAAGAGTTTGAAGCACACTATGGAGTGAAAGTATGTACGGCTGCTGCAACAACGTAATACAAACAGAACATCGAGAAATAATAGAAGTTGACAATCACAAGTTTTATGTTATAATAAATTATTGTAAGACATGTGGACAAGTAAAAGCGCAATCTCATATCACGGAAGCAAAGAATGGCAACTAGACAAAACACGGATTATGGTTATGATATACAAAAAGTATATCTAGAGATGTTTATGACGGACGCAGAAAGTTTTGTGCGCTGTCAGGGTGTTTTTGAGCCAGATACATTTGATAGAAGGTTGGTTGAGCCTGCAAAGTTTATCAAGAACTATGTAGACGAACACAATGCATTGCCTACGTTTGATATTGTAAATGCAGCGACAGATAGCAACTTGAAAGATCCTGGGCAACTTGCTGAGAATCACTATGACTGGTTGTTGCAAGACTTTGAAACATTCAGCAAACACAAAGCACTTGAAGCAGCTATTCTAAAGAGTGCTGACTTGTTGGAGAACGGTGAGTATGGTGCATGTGAAGACTTGGTCAAGCAGGCTGTACAGATTGGACTGCAAAAAGACTTGGGTACAGATTACTTTGCGGATCCTAGAGGCAGACTAGAAAGCATCAAAGACAAAAACGGACAGATCAGCACAGGCTGGCCGGCACTAGACAAGAAACTGTTTGGCGGATTCAACAGAGGCGAACTTAACATCTTTGCAGGTGGTAGTGGTAGTGGTAAGAGTTTGTTCTTGGCTAATATGGGTGTGAACTGGTGTTTGCAAGGATTGAATGTTATGTACTTGACATTTGAGCTTAGTGAAGCGTTGGTTAGTATGCGTGTAGATAGTATGACAACTGAGATTCCAAGTCGTGATGTGTTCAAAAGCATTGACGATGTTGAAATGAAGGTTAAGATTATTGGCAAGAAGTCAGGTGCGTTCCAAGTCAAGTATATGCCCACAGGCAAGAACAGCAATGATGTTAGAGCATACTTGAAAGAATACGAGATCAAAACAGGCAAGAAGATTGATGTATTGTTGATTGACTACTTGGATCTTATGCATCCAAATGCTGTTAAGATTAGTGCAGAAAACTTGTTTGTCAAAGACAAGTATGTAAGTGAAGAACTACGCAACTTGGCTATGGAGCTCAACACTATCTTTGTTACAGCATCGCAGTTGAATCGTGGTGCTGTGGAAGAAATTGAGTTTGATCACTCGCACATATCAGGTGGTATTAGTAAGATCAACACAGCAGACAACTTGATTGGTATCTTTACAAGTAGAGCAATGCGTGAGCGTGGACGCTATCAAATACAGTTGATGAAGACACGTAGTAGTAGTGGCGTTGGACAAAAGATTGACTTGGAGTTTGATGTAGACAGTTTGCGCATTAGAGACTTAGGCGAAGACGAAGATGACAACAACTACAACTCCACTGGTACATCCAACAACAGCAGCATACTCAACAATTTGAAACGAAACAGTGGCACAGTTGTTGAAAAAGAAGATCCTAGCAACGGTGCAACTGTAGGTAAGATCCGTGCAGAAGCAGACAGTACAGCACTAAGAGGATTTCTCAGCAATCTTGGAACTGAATAAACCAGTTGGCGATAGAGGATGTCTACGTACACCAATGACACGACTGGGCGAATAAAAGTCATATCTTACTTCGTTGTTTTGATTGCCACCTAGTACAATCCAATACTCTCTACCGTTGTGCATCTGTGTATCAACATAGAATCCAACATGCCCTTGCCATCCTTGTTTGCCTCTTGGAAATATCACAACATCACCACGTTGTATATCTTCAAGTTCTACACGCTCGCCCCAATATAAAAAACTTCTTGCCATAAGTGGAGGATACTTGGTTTGATCGTTTAGATTGGGTATGCTATCTAACTCTAATACACTGTTGACAAATGCAGCACACCATTCTGTGCGTAGAGGATCTACATCCAATAGTTCTCGTAGTTGGTCTCTGTGTACACGTTCTTCTAGACCCAAATAAGGTTGTGCTGTGACCACACTGTTGCTGGATTCTGCTGGCTTCATATTACAACCAGCAACAAGCAATGAACTTAAAATTAATAATTTTTTCATGCATCTATTTATGTTGCGTCATCGCTAGTACCCGAAAGCCGCTTGCGGTTCTGCGCAAAAAAGCCTAATGCTGCGTAGCAGCTTGCGGCAAAAATTTTACATATCAGTATCACACTACTATACATGTATATAAGAAAAATTTTTACACAACCGTGTCGTACGGTAGCAAACGACACGCCATACTACCCCGTATGAAGCGTAGAAGCATTTTACACCATTTTAACAACATCAGTGATAACTAGAGCAGCAAAATTTCTATCCTTTGCACTCTCAAATTCAATGGTGCAATCACTACTTTGATAACAATGTACGCGATGATGAAGATAAAGGTGCAACACCCAACCAGCTGTTGATGCTTCCCAAGCTATAGGTGATGTACTGTATGAAATGTGTAGTTGCACAGTGTATCAGCTAATCTGCTGAATGATAGCTGTTATATGCTATCCTATGAGGTTGTCCAGACTGTGAGTAAGCACTGTGCATCAAAGGTATTTATACTCAAAATTTATATGAGTGTATTTTAGTGCTACATAAGTTATTTTGCTGCTGCTTGAATGCAACGCTATAAACCGTGCCCTATACGGTCCTGGATAGTCTGGATGTTCTACCAATTGAAAACCATGATGCATTAGCTCTACCTTGAAATACTGTACCTTTCCAAGATATGGATAATTGAATGGATCCAGCTCTGTACGATGTATTTTTACAAAGTATTGGTTCATACAGTATTTAACCTTGAGTATCTCGCTGCGCTCTATAGCTCACAAGCTACGCAGTTCGCAGTGACGAGGATTAATCAATGGCAGTTACTATGTATTCGCTGATGTATAGTTCTGCCAACAGTGGAACACGATCCCATATGTATAAACCATAGTGCGGTGAGTGTACTCTAGTGGTGCCATAGGTGTAAAATACAAAACGATAGTTGTTGTGTCCAAGATACACACGCAACTGTGCTTGTACTGGTACAGGAACTGGTTTTACCACATAAGCTCGCATAGTGTATTTAACTGTGGCGAAATGGGTCCTGCAGGGTAAAAAATTTGCTGCGCAAAAAATTATAGGGAAGTACTTATGCTTTCCGGGTGGTCTTTTCTACACCCCATTAAGCTAAGTGCTTGTTTATAAACAAAAATATTTTTATACGCCTACCCCCCGAGAAAATATTTTTTTTATTTTTTTTATTTTTTTCTTATGTTCAGTAATGAAAAAGGAGACATATATTTCTATATGCCTCCCACTCTGTTTGTAGTCTAGGATAGTCTGTTACCTTACGTAACTCAACAGCGCCCTAGTGCGCTATTAGTCTGCACGTGAGCCTGCACTACACTTGAAGCCTGCTGCTTTGAACACCTTGGCTGCTGCCTGTGCGCCTGCTTCCTTGGTGCTCATGCATTGTGTACCTAGTCCACTTGGGTTCCATATGCTGTAGCTTCCAGTGTAGTCTTTGATGAAGCCTGCTGCCTTCATACGACGACCTAGTTTGGTATTGCCTTTGATGCCCCAGATGTTGACCCAAGCAAAGCCACAGTACCATTGCTCACCATACTCATCAATGTGTGCTTGAGCTGCGTCAGCTGCGTGTTGCATTGCGGCAGCGTTGATACGCTTGATGTCTTCTACAGTGTATTCGTTGATGTCGACAGTTGAAGTATTAATAGTAGTCATGTTATGATGCCCTCATATATGTTTAACTTGTACAAACAGTATACGACATGTGCCGTATACTGTCAACCAGTTTATTAATAATATTCGTAGATTTTTGGCATTGTCAGTGACTGGTTCACACA
>Ga0209251_1003257_pt1 | contig 10710 bp, 11 predicted proteins | sample SaaInlV_100m_DNA_6_FD_184665 | JGI IMG/M metagenome (GOLD analysis project Ga0209251, IMG submission 184665) | Marine microbial communities from expanding oxygen minimum zones in the Saanich Inlet - Saanich Inlet SI073_LV_10m_DNA (SPAdes) (version 2) | ecosystem: Environmental > Aquatic > Marine...
GCTCGTTTGCTGGGGGTATAGCTCAGCTGGGAGAGCGCTTGCATGGCATGCAAGAGGTCAGCGGTTCGATCCCGCTTATCTCCACCAAGCACGCGAAGACGAATTAAGACCCCATCGTCTAGAGGCCTAGGACACTGCCCTTTCACGGCGGCGACAGGGGTTCGAATCCCCTTGGGGTCGCCATAAAATTAAGGACTTAGCCAAAAGCTGAGTCCTTTTTTTTACCCGTCGCTAACACGATCCGCTATTATTCGACGTGACCCGTCATCAAGACGTGATCATAAAATTAAATAACGATAATAATAATCTATCGGGTAAACCGTAAACGTGCCGGTTCAGAACTGGATTAACCAGCATTGGGGGGCATTTTGACCTTTGGTCGGCATAAAGGAGGTGGATGTGAAGTTTATACGACGCACAGCATTTAAGGTATTGGGGAGCGTAGTGCTTCTAGGTTGGACTACGGCCACAGTTTTTGCCCAAGATTTCACGTTTACAATTCATCATTTTTTGAGCCCGAAAGCGCCAGCTCAAAAACTTTTAATCGAGCCATGGGTAAAGAAAATCGAAGCTGAATCGGGTGGCCGAATCACATTCGAAATATTTCCATCGATGTCCATGGGAGGAAAACCGCCAGATTTATATAAGCAGGTCCGTGATGGGGTGGCTGACATCGTTTGGACAGTGCCTGGTTATACACCAGGAGTGTTTCCTCGAGTCGAGGTTTTTGAATTACCAGGCGTTCACAATGGTGACGCTAAGGCGACCAATTTGGCAATACAAGACATGATGGATGAGATGGGGGAAGATCTAAAAAATATCAAACCATTGTTAATCCATGTGCATGCCGGTAATGCGCTTCACACCGTCTCAAAAGATGTTAAATCTTTTGAGGATTTGAAGGGTTTGAAGCTCCGATCTCCTTCGCGAACAGGTGCATGGATGGTGGAAAGTTGGGGTGCAGAGCCAGTGGGTATGCCGGTACCATCACTGCCACAAGCGCTGTCAAAGAAAGCAATCGACGGTGCGCTTATTCCATTCGAAGTAGCGATACCTCTAAAAATCGCAGAACTGACTGACTTTTCGGTGGAAATGGATGGTGGCGAAAGATTTGGTACCGCAACGTTTATGTTTGCGATGAACCAAAATAGTTTTAGTTCGTTACCCGATGATTTGAAAAAAATCATCAATGATAATTCCGGTGCTGCAATTTCGTCTGCAATTGGCGACGCATGGAATAATATCGAGCCAATCGGTCAGAAAATTGCGATTGACAAAGGTAACGGCGTGAGTCAACTATCTGCCGCGGAGTCTATAAAGTTCTCTGCTGCGAGTGCTTCAGTGATTGATCGCTGGGTTCGTGAAGTCACAGGTAAGGGTATCGATGGTGAAGGCTTAGTGTTCAGAGCTCAGGAGGCCATAGCCAAACATAGCAACTAAGCTTCCCTAAACATCGCGTATTGTTTAAATATACTTTTCATATTCAAACCTGAGTTAGGACATCTGTTATCCGTCTTTTTGTAGAAAAATTGATTAACACTTGGGCATTGTTCGGTGGCTTGTTACTCCTGGGCATTGTTTTGCTGACTGGTGCGAACGTACTGGGTTTTGGTCTTGATCGAATCATGCGTCTTTTCGATGGTTCGTTTCCAGGTGTCTCTGGGTATGAGGACATTGTCACGCTCGCGATTGGTGTCGCGGCCCTCACGATGTTGCCGTATTGCCACCTTAACGATGGAAATATCGCCGTTGATTTATTTATGAATAAGGCACCGATTTGGTTGCAAAGGTGTGCTGACCGTACCGCCGTAATTTTGATGATTTGTGTCGTTGCGTTTCTGTCGTACATGCTTACTTTCGGAGTACTTGAAGTGAAATCTGACGGGGATCTTACGCAAGTGCTCGGCATTCCCATCTGGCCCTTCATGGGTATATCAATCGTGTCCTGCCTACTTTGGTTGGCCGCGAGTTTGCTTGTGTTGTTTACAAGCGAAGATGACGGGAAAAATTTAGAGCAAGATCATGGGTGAGCGTGAACTTGTTGGCCTCGCAGGCCTCATTTTTTTATTCATTTTGATCGGATTGAGAATTCCGGTCGCTTTATCCATGTTGGTTGCAGGCATTGTGGGCTCGTTCGCACTTAGTGTTGCTGCCCCATTTTTAAAATTTGGGCCTTATTTACTCCAGTTTAAATCGTCTCTATGGAGTAGTGTCGCAAATTATGATTTGTCCGTCGTGCCTTTATTTATATTCATGGGGTTTTTAGCTGCTGAGGTGGGATTAAGTCGCGATTTATTTGCTGGACTCAGTGCGCTTTTTGGCAGAATCAGAGGTGGTGTTGCAATGGCAGCTGTTGGCGCGTGCGCAGGCTTTGGTGCGGTGAGTGGTTCGTCTATAGCAACAGCTAGTACGATGAGTAGGGTGTCACTTCCAGAGTTACGTAAACTCAAATACGATGATGGCCTCGCTACCGGGACTCTTGCCGCTGGGGGGACATTGGGTATTTTAATCCCACCATCGGTCGCACTCGTAATTTATGCGATTGTTGTCGAAGGCTCAATTATTGAGATGTTTCAAGCCGCGGTATTGCCCGGACTTTTGGCGGTTTTATTTTTTATTTTTGTCATTTGGTTGCGTGTTCACTTGAACCCAGATCTTGCCCCTAAGGCAACAATATTGAGTGACGCAGAGAGAAAAAAAGCGCTTTGGCGCCTCTTACCGGTATTACTGATATTTGGCGCAATAATTATGGGATTGGGTCTAGGGTTATTCACGCCAACGCCAGCCGCCGCCATGGGTGTGTTGGTCATTTTGTTGTACGGGTTTATTGCACGCTTTTTCTCACAAACTCACTTAACAGCTCAAAAATTAAGAAATTCAGTTTTATCGACGGCCAAAACTGCCGGCATGATTTATCTGATTTTGTTCGCTGCAGATGTTTTGAAGGGGTTTTTTGCGCGTTCCGGTCTACCTGTCGCACTCACAGAATTGGTGGCCAATTCGAGTTTTGACCCATATCTCATACTTGTCCTGATGCTCATTCTGCTTATCATCTTGGGCTGTTTCATGGAATCTCTGTCAATGATATTGGTTGTCGTGCCATTTTTCTGGCCAACTCTGATTGAACTTAATGGAGGGGATTATGTAGCTGCGGCAGACGCAGCATTTGGTATGACATCAGAGCAGTTGAAAATCTGGTTTGGCATATTGGCGCTTGTAGTGGTGGAATTAGGCCTCATAACGCCTCCTGTTGGACTCAATGTGTTTGTCATCAAATCGTTTGCACCGGACACATCGATGTCGACTATCTTTGGAGGAGTCATGCCATTTTTTGCTGTCGAGGTTTTTCGTGTAGCGTCGATTTTATTGTTTCCAGCATTATGTCTTTTCCTACCGGCGTATTTATCCGGATGACGTTCTAAATTATCATGCAGAGTTATATAACCAAAATGCTCGCTCCGTCCCTTATTTAAATAAACTGCAATTCGCGCGAAATAGAAGAGGCAAGTCAAAGTGAAATATAAAAAGACACAAGTGATTATTGTCGGTTCTGGTCCAGCTGGGCTTTTGTTGTCTCAACTTCTGCATAATGAAGGGGTTTCTAGCATTATCGTTGACAGGCAAAGCCGCGAGCGGATCGAGGAACGCGTGCGCGCTGGTGTACTGGAGTGGGGAAGTGTCCAGGCGCTAGAAGAGGCCCAAATCGGTGAGCGAATGCATCGCGAAGGGTTACCCCATGATGGATTCGATTTAGCCTTTGACGGCGAACTGCATCGCATCGATGTTGGTGCGCTCACAGGTAAAAAAGTTATGGTCTATGGCCAGACTGAATTAACTGCAGATTTGATCGCTCGGCGTTTAAAGCAGGGATGCGAAATTGTATTTTCTGCTGAAGATGTCCGGCCAGTTGAGATTAAGTCGAATACGCCAAAATTACAGTACACCAAAGACGGTGAACCGTTTGAAATTGAGGGTGACTATATTGCGGGATGTGATGGTTTCCACGGTACTTGTCGTCAATCAATTCCTAGCGATGTTTTGAAAACCTATGAAAAGGTTTATCCTTTTGGCTGGCTGGGTGTGTTAGTTGAAAAACCTCCCGTTTCTGAAGAATTAATCTATGCCAACCATCAACGTGGGTTCGCATTGTGTTCGATGCGCTCTAAAACGCGCAGCCGGTATTATATCCAGTGCCCATTAAGTGATAAGGTCGAGAATTGGTCTGATGCGCGATTCTGGGAAGAATTGTCGCTTCGTATAGGATCCAATGTTGCAAAAAATCTGCAGACCGGTGACAGTTTTGAAAAGTCTATCGCGCCATTGCGTAGTTTTGTCGCGGAACCAATGCGATACGGAAACATGTTTTTGGCAGGTGATGCAGCCCATATTGTGCCTCCGACAGGTGCAAAAGGACTGAATCTCGCTATTTCAGATGTTCGCGTTTTGAATCGAGGGTTGATTGAGCACTATAAAAAATCCAACGACGATTATCTAGAGCGTTACTCCGATATTTGCTTGAAGCGTGTTTGGAAGGTAGAGCGTTTTTCATGGTTTATGTCGACGATGCTGCATCAGTTTCCTGAATTCAGTCCATTCGAAAAACGAATGCAACGAGCTGAATTTGATCACATACAAGGTTCAGAGACAGCCTCAAGGTCTGTTGCTGAAAATTATGTTGGACTACCTTTAGAAATGTAGGGCTAAATATAGTAAAGGTGAAAAGATGAAAGATATACGTAAAACGGGAATGACCACACGGCGCGAGGTATTAGGTGATGCTCATGTCGACAAGGCGGAGCGGAACAAGACCTCATTTGATGAGCCGTTTCAGTCAATGATTACTGAGAGCGCTTGGGGGCACGTCTGGTCCGGCGAAGCCTTCACCAAAAGGGAACGTTCGATCGTGACCATTGCGCTGCTGGCAGGGCTCGGTCAGCATGAGGAGTTAGAGATGCACATTAGAGCGACTAAAAATACCGGTGCCACATCGGATGATATTCGTGAGGCGCTCATGCACGTGGCGATCTATGCTGGCGTACCCAATGCAAATCACGCGATAAAAATTGCGAAACGAGTTCTCTCAGAAATTGAGGGGGACGATTAATGGATCGCTCAAAGCAAAATTTTTCAAAACGAGACTATTCGGCTCAACCCAAAGCAAACTATCCTGATTATCGGTCAACGATTTTGCGTCACCAAGGACACAAACTCGTTGCCTTACCCCAAACCCTTGCTGATACGAAAGGTCCAGTTTTTGGTCACATGGATTTAGGAGCCAACGATGATGACTTGATCATTAATTATGCGTCCTCGGGGAAGAGTGCGATTGGCGAGCGGATTTTAGTGACCGGAAAGCTCTTAGATGAGACAGGTGCGCCAGTTCCTAATGCGCTGATTGAAGTGTGGCAGGCAAATGGTGGAGGACGATATCGCCATAAGAATGACGGTTATCTAGCGCCTCTTGATCCAAATTTCGGTGGATGCGGGCGTTGTTTGACTGATCGTGAGGGCAATTATGTTTTTCGTACAATTAAGCCTGGTGCCTACCCGTGGCCAAATGGGGGCAACGACTGGCGTCCTGCGCACATTCATTTCTCTATCTTTGGGCAAGGTTTTGCACAACGTCTCATCACTCAAATGTATTTTGAAGGTGATCCACACATTCAAATTTGTCCTATCGTCCAATCAATTGGAGATGCGCGTGCGGTGAATCAATTAGTAGCTCGTCTCGATATGGCTCAATCCGTTCCAATGGATTTAATTGCTTACCGGTTTGATCTCATTTTGCGTGGTCCGAATTCCACGGTGTTTGAAAACAAAACGGGAGGACATTGATATGGATTCTCTTGATCGTCGTCGCACGCAGCCAGCTCAAACTAATGCAGAAGCCCCGCTTCGGGAAACAGCATCGCAAACCGCTGGACCATACGTTCATATTGGTTGCTTGCCTAATGCTGCAGATGTCAGAGGCATTTATTCAAATGACCTCACGGTTAATAGAATTTTGCCAAACGCGCCGATCACAATTAGCGGGAAAGTATTCGAGGGTGACAACATTATCTGCAAAGATGTGATGCTTGAGTTTTGGCACGCAGATGAAACTGGTTGCTACGATAATGGCATCTGGCATCGCTCGATCACTAACTCAACCAGTGGTTTATTTTCAATCAACACGCAGATGCCAGGAAAAACAAAAACGGGAGAAGGTAAATGGCTTGCACCTTTTGTGTCGGTTTGGATCACAGCTCGGGGAATAAACCTCGGCCTTTTAACTCGTATTTATTTTCCAGGCCACGAAAGTGTATTACATGAAGATCCGCATATGAACCTAATACCTGAGAGCCGAAGGCTTACATTGATGGCTAAATTAGTGAATGGTGGATATTATTTCGATATCCATCTACAGGGTCCAAATGAAACAGTGTTCTTTGACGTTTGACCGCTGTAAATCTTTCCTTGAAGCTTATGGGGTATCTGTCTCACCTATCTTTGATAAAGCTCGTATGAATTATGCTTACAAACATTAAAATTAACACTCGTTACGTCAGCTACGAGTATCTTAAACTTGATCCTAAAAAATCGACATTGGTGTTTATCAACTCTCTGGGCACGGATCATAGAATATGGTCTTACGTCGTAGAGGAGCTGGGGCAAAACTTTAATATTTTAAAATATGACAAACAAGGACACGGATTATCTGAACAATCGACAAAATCTCCCTCTATCAGCCAATATGCAGATGACTTGATCGCACTGATTTCCCTACTTTCCATAAACCAAGTGATACCAGTAGGTCTGTCCATCGGAGGACTCATTGCTCAAGAGCTGTATCGCAAGCGACCAGACATGGTGGAAAAGCTTGTTCTAACGAATACGGCCACCGTGATAGGCTCGAGGGATAGTTGGAATCAACGCATTCAGGCTGTCGAAAGGAATGGACTAGCTAGCATCTCTGATCTAATTTTGAGTAGATGGTTTGGATCCGGTTTTGCAGATAATAATCCTGATCGGCTTGCCATCGCTCGAGCGATTTTGTTGCAAACGCCGAATTCAGGCTATATGGCTGCTTGCCAAGCGTTGTCGAACGCTGATTTGACTGCTTATGCTCCTAATATAGAAGTGCCTACTCTTTGCATTGCAGGGGCGGATGACCAAGCAACGCCAACTGACGTTGTAATAGCTATGGCTAATTTAATCCCAAAAAGTGAATTCTATGAAATATCCGGTGTTGGGCACATACCATGTCTTGAGGCTGAACAGGAATTTTCACAAGTTATCTTAAATTTTTTAGGTAAAAGCGCGGGAGCCGACTCATGAGTTACGCAATAGGACCTGGACACTTTATGACAGTATTCTCGCGAGAGGAAAGTATCCAAGAGCTCTTTAGTGTTCAGTCTGACGTGCTTGCAATGATTGCATTTGAAAGGGCTTTAACTCTTGCTCTGGGCCGATTCGAACTCATTTCCTCGAAGAGTGCGACGCGTATCGTGGGTGTGTTGGATGATTTCCGGCCCGATATGGAAGATCTTCGGACTGGATTTAAACGTGACGGTGTTGCGTCACCGAATCTGGTGAATCAAATCCGGAACCAACTAAATGACGAAGACCAATCGAACTTCCATTATGGGGTAACAAGTCAAGACTTGACTGATACCAGCTTGATGATGCGAATGAGAGATGGCGTCGCAAGTATGTCTCAAAACATTAAGCTTTTAAATTTGAAATTGGAAGGGCTTGCCACTTCGTACTCAGGTGAAAGAGTATTGATGGCAAGAACGCGGATGCAAAATGCACTTCCCATTTCTGTGCCAGAGAAATTAGGCAATTGGTGCGCTCAACTGGAAGGTCTAATTTCAACGATGCCGCAAAAGTTTCTTTTGCAATTGGGGGGGGGCGAAGGCGCGGCAAGGAAGTTTGGTGCTAGTTATGACGATATAACTAGTGATATGGCTTCGACATTAGATCTAACGGCTGCAAAGCATGTTTGGCACACAGACCGTCAGTCTGTAACAAACATCTGTTTTTGGTTTTCCCAGGTCTCGACTGTAATGGGAAAAATTGCTCAAGACGTTTTGTTCATGGCTCAAACTGATATAGGTGAAGCACGAATAGAAGGCGGTGGCTTTTCTTCTGCTATGCCTCACAAGAAAAATCCTGTTTTGGCCGAGATTATTCTTGCGCAAACTCATTATTGTCACACGCAGATGAGTGGCTTAAATAGAGCATCGATACATGAAAATGAACGTTCAGGTGCGGCATGGACTTTGGAATGGTTGCTTGTCCCTGCAATACTAGTAACAAGCGCAGATATCGTTATGAACACACAGGAGATGATTGAAAAACTTATTTTTAATACTAAGTGATCGCAACTCGTAAGACTTGATGGCTAGCGCACGGGCGAACGAAAGTGAGTTGTGCACTCTTTTGGCGTCGTCTAGTAGTCCACAGGGCGGTTAACAATTATTCAATAATTCCGTCGTTACTTATTTTTTTCGCTCTTCCAAGTGCCGCCATACTGGTAAGTGTCCTTAAAGGATATTTTGACTGTTTTTAAACATTCACTGCATAAGAAAACCCAATTTTCTGATTCTCCAAACCTACATCGATATAAAGTGTTTTTAGTTTCTCTACACTGATCACACTTTTTGATTCTAACCCTCATTACGTCTCCATTATGTAGATGTCAGGTATTGTCTATGACGCATTATGATCAACGAGGCGCTAATTATTTCCCAATACATAATCGGAAGGTAGTTAAATGCAATACAAAGAACAGAATATTAAGACTTTTAAAAAGCTCTGTGAGTTAGCTAAAGACGATTTTGACGCAGCAACAACACTCATTGATGAGCAAAATGCTATTGATAGAGAAGAGGTTCTACAGATGTGGAAACGTATCTATCATTATCTAAAAGGTGTACATCTTAAAAATTAATATGAATCGTTTCGTTTGCCTTGGGGTAGGCCAAGAGGACCTAAGCGTTTAATGTCTATTCAATAGGTGAAATAGTAATGACACTGAAAGTTACGTTTTTGACTGATTTAGCGTCGTCAGGCTGAATTTCACCTGAAACTAAAATGTTAGTCCCGATAGCTTCATTAAACTGTGACAATAAGTTTTCGTTATTGAATTTAAGAAACACGAATTTAATTTGCGTAATTGATGGGCAACTCGAAGCCTCCGTATCTGGCGTGATGGTAAGGTCGGCTTGTAGCCGGAGAGAGGGGCTCTGAGCGGATGGACTCACAAACGCCTCACCTGCAAGAATCACCTCATTAAGGCATGACGTCACCAACGGCTCATATGGATATTTAGGCGTCATCGCTAGGGAGGCTGTCGATGATATTAAGAACGTGCATGTTGAAATGTATCTGAAAAATTGGGACATATAAACTCACGATGCAAGTGAACAGAAGTGCTAATACGGTTTACACTAATTCCGTATATTATCGCTTAAAAACCGACTACTGACTTATTAAATGAAACGCATCCCTTGGCCACAAACTATATCCCCAGCTGCTTACTCGATTCAAGGCGGGGTTGTTCATTCAACTACTTATGACGACCCCTATTTTGCTAGTGCCGGGGCAATGCATGAGAAAGAATACGTATATATTAAGGGGAATCATCTCGGTCGCAGGTTTCGAGAATCAAGAAAAATTACTATTCTAGAATTGGGGTTTGGTCTTGGACTCAATTTTTTAAGTACCCTTGATGCCCATGCCGCCACTGGTGGGGATTGTGTGCTGGATTACGTTGCGTTTGAAAAGCATCCGTTCGAGAAGAGCGATCTTCGAAAGTGTCTTCGGGAATCTATAGGGGCGCATGCACGAGTCGATGATGTAATAGCGAAGTTGCCACCATTACTGTCTGGTTTTCATCGGGTGATGATATATCCCAAGGTGATGTTGACTCTGATTTACGGTGATGCTGCCGAATATATAAGAGAGCTGGAAGCTTCCGTGGATGCATTCTTTTTAGACGGTTTTTCGCCAAAGAAAAATCGCGTGATGTGGACGCCACGATTGTTCGCCAGTTTTAGACGATTGGCTGCAACGGGCGCCACCTTCAGTACTTACAGCAGTGCCAGTGATGTCCGACGAGGTATGATTCATGCCGGATTTGATGTTGGCCTTCCAAAAGGGTTTGGGTCGAAGCGAAATATGCTTACTGGGACCTTTCGTGGAGAAAATGATTCGAAGGCTAATGGCTCCATTCCGGCTGATTTAACGATCGTTGGCGGTGGGATAGCCGGGTGTTCTCTCGCACTTCGTGCAGCAGAGTTAGGGATGAAAGTAAGAATTATTGAGTCCGGGCAGAGTGCGATGGGGCGGGGCTCTAGTAATCCATTACCTTTGGTACGTCCCGTAATTTCTCTGGATTTCGGGCCGAGAGGACAGTTTAGCTGGTACGCTTACTTGAGTGCTATGAGCTTCTATCGACGTTTGTCACTATCGCAACCCATAGGCTGGCACGAGTCCGCCGGACTCCAAATCCCGAGTTCAGACGTTGAGTGGAATAAGATGCGTGAAGCAGTGGACATATTAGCTCTTCAGGATGATGTTTTGAAATGCTTGGATGATGATTCCGATAGTTTTAGTAAACTAAATATTAAGCACTCACGAGCGTTGATGATTGGTCAGGTCGGCCAGTTGAGGCAGTGCCAATCATTTATTTTGAGGCTTTTAGAAGGCAGTTCTGTCGAGGTG
>Ga0209251_1003261_pt1 | contig 10701 bp, 11 predicted proteins | sample SaaInlV_100m_DNA_6_FD_184665 | JGI IMG/M metagenome (GOLD analysis project Ga0209251, IMG submission 184665) | Marine microbial communities from expanding oxygen minimum zones in the Saanich Inlet - Saanich Inlet SI073_LV_10m_DNA (SPAdes) (version 2) | ecosystem: Environmental > Aquatic > Marine...
GACTGCCAGCGGTTATCGTTGGTTAGGCAGAGGAGAAGGTAAAAGTCATGCGGATGTTGATGGATTCGGTCAAATCATTCCTGCTTCTTGAGCTTGCCAAAGGCATGTTTCTGACGTTGAAGTATTTTTTCAAACCGAAAGTTACAATTAATTATCCTTATGAAAAGGGTAGTTTGTCGCCACGCTTTCGCGGTGAACATGCTTTGCGTCGCTATCCAAATGGAGAAGAGCGCTGTATCGCCTGTAAATTATGTGAGGCGGTGTGCCCAGCACAGGCGATCACGATCGAAGCTGAACCACGCGATGACGGCAGTCGTCGGACAACACGCTATGACATAGACATGACCAAATGTATCTATTGTGGATTTTGTCAGGAAGCCTGTCCGGTCGATGCCATTGTCGAAGGGCCTAATTTTGAGTTTGCGACTGAAACACGCGAAGAGCTGTATTACGACAAAAACAAATTGCTTGCGAATGGTGATCGTTGGGAAACTGAGATCGCCAGAAATCTTGCCGCCGACGCCAAATGGCGCTGATCTAGATTGGAAATGACAGACAATGTTTGAAGCGCTTTTCTTTTATCTGTTTGCGGGCATCATGCTGGCTAGTGCCTTTATGGTCGTGATATCGAAAAACCCTGTATATTCAGTGCTTTTTCTTATCCTCGCCTTTTTCAATGCAGCCGGATTATTCGTCCTTATCGGTGCAGAGTTTCTGGCTATGCTTCTGGTAGTTGTCTATGTAGGCGCGGTTGCTGTTCTGTTCCTGTTTGTCGTGATGATGCTGGATATCAACTTTGCCGAAATGCGCGCGGGCTTTCAGAAATACCTACCGCTTGGCCTGATTGTTGGTGGTATTCTGGTGTTTGAGCTGGTGGCAGCAATGTATGGCGATGCCTTTAAGGGGGCAACCTTGCCGGAAGCATCCGAGATTGCCAATACGACGCGCCTTGGTGGGGTGCTTTACACCAAATATATATATCTGTTTCAAGTTGCAGGTCTGATCTTGCTGGTTGCCATGATTGGTGCCATTTCATTGACCATGCGGCATCGTCCGGGGGTTCGTCGCCAGGTGGTGGCCGAGCAGAATATGCGCCGCCGTGAGGACACTGTTGAGATTGTCAGTGTGCCAGTTGGCAAAGCGCCACCGCGGCAGGAAAGTTAAAGTTATGATGGAATTAACGCTTAATCATTATCTAGCCTGTTCGGCGATTCTTTTTGCGATGGGGATATTTGGTATCTTTTTGAACCGTAAGAACGTAATCACGATCCTGATGTCAATTGAACTGATGTTGCTGGCTGTGAATATAAATATGGTGGCTTTTTCAGCTTATAACGGTGATCTAGAAGGGCAGGTATTCTCGTTGTTTATATTGACGGTGGCAGCGGCCGAAGCGGCTATTGGCCTTGCTATTCTGGTGGTGTTCTTCCGCAATCGTGGATCGATCGCTGTTGAAGATGTTAATATGATGAAGGGCTAGGGCGATATGTACGCATCCATAGTATTTTTGCCGCTTATAGGCTCTGTAATCGCAGGCATTCTGAGTCTGGGAAACCATGATAAGGCAGCTGAACGAATAACAATCGCTGGTTTATTGTTGTCACTTTTATTCTCTATCTTTGCCTTTGCCGAGGTTGCCATTGGTGGCCAACCTATCACGATCAATCTATCGCGCTGGATCGTATCAGGTGATTTTGAGGCACATTGGCGGCTTCGCTTTGATACGTTGACAGCTGTTATGCTGATTGTTGTGACAGGCGTATCTTCGATGGTGCATATCTATTCAGTTGGCTACATGTCACATGATAAAGCCCGCGCGCGCTTTATGTCCTATCTTAGCCTGTTCACCTTTGCCATGTTGATGCTGGTAACAGCTGATAATCTTGTACAGTTGTTCTTTGGCTGGGAAGGTGTGGGCGTTGCATCTTATCTGCTGATTGGTTTTTGGTATCATAAAGAGTCAGCCCATACGGCGGCGATGAAAGCTTTTGTGGTCAACCGTGTTGGGGATTTTGGCTTTGCGCTTGGTATTTTAGCTGTTTATGCCTTGTTTGGGTCGATTCAGTTTGACGATATTTTTGCCAAAGCTGCTCTTTATGTTGATGCAGACGTAAATTTCTTGGACATGAGCTTGCCAGCATTGGAAGTGGCGGGAATATTGCTGTTTATCGGTGCAATGGGTAAATCTGCCCAACTGGGTCTGCATACATGGTTGCCTGATGCGATGGAAGGCCCGACGCCTGTTTCAGCGCTTATACATGCCGCGACAATGGTAACTGCTGGTGTCTTTATGGTTTGTCGCCTTTCTCCAGTGCTTGAATATGCGCCATTCACGCTTGACGTTATTACAGTTATTGGCGGTATGACTGCGATTTTTGCCGCTACTGTTGGCATGACACAGTTCGATATCAAACGTGTGATTGCCTATTCAACTTGTTCACAGCTTGGCTATATGTTCTTTGCCGCGGGTGTGTCAGCTTATCCAGCAGCGATGTTCCATCTTACAACACATGCGTTTTTCAAGGCTTTACTGTTCCTTGGGGCGGGATCGGTCATACATGCGATGTCTGACGAACAGGATCTGCGCAATATGGGTGGTATTTGGAAAAAGATACCTGTGACTTATGTAATGATGTGGGTGGGGTCACTGGCGCTGGCTGGGTTTCCATTTTTTGCCGGTTTCTATTCAAAGGATATGATTCTCGAAGCTGCATTTGCGGCACAGACATCGGTTGGAAGTTTTGCTTTCTGGATGGGATGTGCGGCGGCGTTTTTGACAGCTTTCTATAGCTGGCGTCTTTTGATTATGGCGTTTCACGGTAAGCCGCGCGCGTCAGCCGAAGTGATGTCGAAGGTACATGAATCACCAACAGTTATGACCTTGCCATTGTTTGTTCTTGCGCTGGGTGCAATTTTCTCTGGCTGGCTTGGTTATGAGCTGTTTGTTGGCCATGATATGGCATCATTCTGGGGTGACTCAATTTTCATTCTGCCAACACATACGGCCATGGAAAACGCGCATTATGTTCCAAGCTGGGTAAAGTTGCTGCCAGTCGTGCTGGCGACAAGCGGTGTTTTGCTGGCGGTCTTGTTCTATGCTGTTCTTACCGATATGCCAGCACGAGTAGCAAAAGCCTTTTCACCCCTTCATACACTGTTTTACAACAAGTGGTATTTTGACGAAATTTATGATGCTTTGCTGGTTAAGCCTGCGGTGCGAATTGGTGCAATCCTGTGGCAGCGTGGTGACCGAGATACGATTGATGGCTTCGGTCCGGATGGTATGTCGGGGCTGGTACTTCGGATTTCTGGTTATTGTTCGCGAATTCAATCCGGATTTGTTTTCCACTACGCTTTTGCCATGCTGATCGGCGTTGTTGTGCTGGTGAGCTGGTTTTATTTTCGCCTAAAAGGAATTTAAGTGATGATCGATAATTGGCCTTTACTGACAATCATCACCTTCCTTCCTTTGGCGGGTGTGATCTTCTTGCTAATGATCAAGGGTGACGATGACGTCATTGCTAATAATGCTCGTAGTGTAACGCTGTGGATCACAGGTTTTAATTTTATCGTTTCTTTAGCGCTCTTGCTTGGTTTTGATAGTGATGTAGCTGGTTATCAGTTCGAGGAATTTGCGGAATGGTTGCCTAATACAGGCATTAATTATCATATGGGTGTTGATGGCATTTCGATGCCCTTTGTCCTGCTTTCTACTTTTTTGACGCCGCTTGCCGTATTGGCAAGTTGGCGCGCCATTACACATCGTGTACGCGAATATATGATCGCCTTTCTTGTGCTTGAAACGATGATGATTGGCATGTTTGTCTCGCTAGACATGCTTATGTTCTATCTTTTCTTTGAAGCAGTACTGATTCCGATGTTCCTGATTATTGGAATATGGGGTGGGGCAAGGCGGGTTTATGCGGCGTTTAAATTTTTCCTGTTTACGTTGTTAGGCTCGGTGCTGATGCTGGTATGCATGCTTGTCATGTATGTGCAGACAGGCACAACAGATATACCGATGCTGACTGCGCATAGCTTTGGTACGGGGATGCAATTCTGGTTATTCCTTGGGTTTTTTGCATCTTTTGCGGTCAAGGTACCAATGTGGCCAGTTCATACATGGCTACCAGACGCGCATGTTGAGGCACCGACGGCGGGGTCGATGATACTTGCCGGTGTTCTATTGAAGATGGGGGGCTATGGATTCCTGCGGTTCTCATTGCCTATGTTTCCGCATGCGTCTGAATTGTTTGCACCACTCATTTTTGCTCTATCTGTAATTGCGGTGATCTATACGTCACTTGTGGCACTGGCGCAGTCAGATATGAAAAAGATGATTGCCTATTCATCGGTTGCGCATATGGGGTTTGTCACGATCGGTATCTTCACATTTACCGAACAGGGTATTGCTGGCGCGATGTTCCAGATGATTAGTCATGGTCTTGTATCCGCGGCATTGTTCTTTTGTGTTGGTGTTGTTTATGACCGTCTTCATACACGTGAAATTGATGCTTATGGGGGTGTCGCCAAGGTTATGCCGCGCTATGCCGTGTTTTTTATGTTTATGATGCTTGCTTCGGTTGGTTTGCCGGGAACAAGCGGTTTTGTTGGCGAAATGCTGGTTCTTGTCGGGGCATGGAAAGCAAGCACATGGGTTGCGTTTTTCACCGCCACAGGTCTTGTGCTTGGCGCTACATATATGTTGTGGCTGTATCGCCGGGTTATGTTTGGTAACGTTAACAAGGCTGAAGTCCAATCAATGGAGCCGATGCAAATGCGGGAATTAGGCATTTTTGTTCCCATCAGCATTTTGGTTTTGGTGTTTGGTATCTATCCGGCATTTTTGCTGGATGTAATGGCTGTTTCGATTCAATTGTTAATTGATGAATTGGCGGTAAGTGGTGTTGCGCTCGTCGCATCTAATTAGACTCATATTTGTTCTCAAGGAGAACGGCACTCATGTTCGAAATAAATGATATTTTGCCTGCTCTTCCAGAAATGCTTCTGGCGTGTGTTGCGCTTTTGCTTGTTCTGGTAGCTGCCTATGGAGGCGAAGGTGCTACGAATGCAAAGCGGGTCTGTTCGATTGCTTTGGTCGCAATTGTGATTGCGGCAGTAATGTTATGGCAGGGTAATGATATCCAGACCACAGCCTTTTCTGGCATGTTCAGCGCTGATTCATTTAGTTCATATATGAAGTTGCTGGTGTTAATGGGTGCATTTGCTGCCCTATATATGTCGATCAGTCCGTTGGAACAGGATGATATTAACAAGCCTGAATTCAGCTTGCTTGTCTTATTGGCGGTTGTTGGCATGATGCTGATGATTTCGGCAAATGACCTGATGTCGCTTTATATGGCTGTTGAATTGCAATCTCTGCCACTCTACGTCGTTGCAGCTATGCGGACAAATTCACTGCGTTCATCCGAAGCTGGATTGAAATATTTTCTGCTTGGCGCACTATCATCTGGCATGTTGCTCTATGGCGCGTCTCTGGTTTATGGATTTGCGGGAACAACCAGCTTTGACGGCATATCTGCAGCTGTTGCGACAGGTGCATTACCAGTGGTCTTTGTCATAGGCATGGTATTTATGATTTGCGGGATCGCATTCAAAATATCAGCAGCACCGTTCCACATGTGGACACCAGATGTTTATGAAGGCTCACCAACACCTGTGACAGCCTTGTTTGCCATCGCTCCAAAGGTAGCGGCAATGGCGCTGATGATGCGTCTGACTTATGGCGCCTTTGGTCCAATAGCCGTAGAATGGTCACAGGTTCTTGTTGCTTTATCGATCACATCAATGGTCATTGGTGCGTTTGGTGCGATTATGCAGACAGACATAAAGCGGATGATGGCCTATTCATCAATTGCGCATATGGGCTATGCGTTAGCGGGACTGGCGGCAGGATCACATGCTGGTGTGCTGGGTGTCATGATTTATATGACAGGTTATATTTTCATGGGTGCTGGTACTTTTGCTATCATTCTGATGATGCGCCGTGAAGGCAAGGCCGCTAGCCGAATTGAAGATTTGCGAGGTCTGTCAAAAACACATCCGTTATTTGCTATTGGCTTGTTGGTCATGATGTTTTCGATGGCAGGTATTCCGCCATTAGCTGGCTTTTTTGGCAAGTGGTATGTTTTTCTAGCAGCAGTCAATGCGGGTCTGATTCCGCTAGCCGTTATCGGCGTGGTCATGTCGGTTGTTGGAGCGTTCTATTATTTGCGCATTATCCGTATGATGTATTTTGAAGAAAGTGACAATCCGCTGGATAGTGAACTGCCGATGTCGAATCGATTGGTGCTGACAGTTTCGCTTGGCGTCATTCTTCTGTTTTTTGCCGGCCTTGGCAGTTTGCTTGGGGTAGCTGACATGGCGGCCACAACATTGATGGCTAGCAACTAGGATCAAACCATATGGTGACAAGCGTAGCTTGGACATTTTCCACCGCCGATGTCGCCGAATCATCATCTGATCTTGCCCATAAAGCTGCGCTTGATGGGGCGCCAACAGGTACCGGTTTTCTGGTGGGTGAACAAACTGCTGGACGCGGCCGACGAGGCCGAACATGGCTTTCACCCCAAGGGGGAATGTATCTGTCGGTAGTTCTGCGGCCTGAAATGGACAAACGGCATTGGCCGTTATTGTCTTTTGTGGCGGCATTGGCGGCGCGTGAAACGATCGATCATGTGCTTGTATCACTTCAGCCTAAAGTGAAATGGCCTAATGATATTCTGGTCGATGGTAGAAAAATTTGCGGTATTCTACTTGAGGGGATGTCAGATGCCCTTATTGTCGGCACGGGGATCAATGTGGCACCGATTCAGGCGATTAACCTCATGCCAAATCATATATCACCAACGTCACTTGTCGATCTTGGCGATGATGTCATGACTCCGTCGCTATTGGCGGCGGCCTATATGAATAATCTAGCGCGGCGTTATGACGAATTTAGCAAAACTGGATTTATACCTGTTCGAAAAGAATGGATGAGACATGCCGCATTCTTGAACGAAGATGTATCTGTTATTGGCAATGGCCTATCAGGACATTTTGTGGGTATTGATGATGATGGTTCCATGATGCTGGTTGATGCGTCAGGTAAGACGCACCATATCACTACTGGTGATGTTGTTTTGATGGGTGATAATAGCTGATGCTTCTGGCAATAGATTGTGGCAACACCAATATCGTGTTTGCCCTTTATGACAATGCAGGCGATGCCAGTAGGCAGCTTGATTGCTGGCGTATTGCAACTGAAACGTCGCGTTCCAGCGATCAATATCTGGTCTGGCTAGGGCAAATGATGGCGCAGGCCAATTTGGCTAAAGATGATGTTACTGGTATTGTTATGGCCAGCGTTGTGCCCAATATCACACCAGAATTAGTAATAATGGCACGTACAGGATTTGACATTGATCCAATGATCGTTGGTAATAAAGATGTTGAGCTAGGCATTGTGGTTGATATTGATAATCCGTCACAGGCAGGCGCCGACAGGTTGGTTAATGCAGTGGCTGCGAAACATTGCCATCAGGTTCCAGCCATCATTCTTGATTTTGGCACAGCCACAACGCTTGATCTTGTGCGCGCAGATGGTGCTTATGCAGGCGGTATAATCGCGCCGGGGGTGCATGTATCAGTTGAGGCACTCTATCAGGCGGCGGCGCGCTTGCCACATCTTGATGTCAAACCATGGGACGCAACATTGCCCGTACTGGGGCGTGATACGACTAGTGCAATGGAGTCTGGTATTTTTTGGGGTTATGTCGGCATGATTGAAGGGCTGATTTCGCGTCTTCGGACAGAGCAGGGAACAAATTTACCCGCTATTGCGACAGGCGGGTTGGCATCCCTTTTCGCGCCGCATTTACCCATGATTTCGGCTGTTGATGCTGATCTTACCCTGCGTGGCCTCATTGTAATATACAATCTTAATAATTAATTTAATCCCGCTATAACGGCGCAAACAAACAGTTGAATGCTATAAATGACACATTTTTCCAAGTCTGATTTTCTATTTGTCCCTCTAGGTGGTTCTGGCGAGATTGGCATGAACGTTAACCTATATCATTATCAGGATAGCTGGTTGATGGTTGACCTCGGCATTTCCTTTCCGGATGAAAGCACCCCGGGCATTGACGTAGTGCTTCCCGATTTGCAATTTATCCAGAAACACCGTGATAAGCTGGCCGGACTTGTTCTGACACATGGTCATGAAGACCATCTGGGTGCGATTCCTTATCTGTGGAGTAGCATTGGTTGTCCAATTTGGGGCAGTGCCTTTACTCTGGCATTGTTGCGTCGCAAATTGGCCGAGTCGCGCAATGACTATGATATTCCATTGCATGAAATGGGTATGAATACGGTTGAAAAGATTGGTGCTTTTGACATTGAGATGATTGGCCTAAACCATTCAATTCCCGACCCTGCTGCTTTGGCTATCCGTACAGAAGCAGGCACTGTTCTGCATACGGGGGACTGGAAATTTGATAAGACGCCAGTTCTTGGTACGGATACTGATAAAGACCGTCTGGCAAAACTTGGCGATGAAGGTGTGCTGGTCATGGTTGGTGACTCAACCAATGCTATGGTTGAGGGGCATACGGGTTCTGAAACAGAAGCGCGCGATGGTCTGATTGACGCTATTGGTGCCGCTAAAGGCCGTGTAGCGGTAACGTGTTTTGCCAGTAATATTGCGCGTATCGATTCGATTGTGAAAGCAGCTCAGGCAAATGACCGCTCAGTTGCCATTGTTGGTCGCGCGCTAAATAGGGCAATATCTGCGGCGCGTGAAGTTGGGTATTTACATGATTTACCTGATTTTGTGCCCGAGGGTGACATCAATCTGTTACCGCGTGAGAATGTTGTTATCATATGCACCGGTACCCAAGGAGAGCCTCGTGCCGCAATGGCAAAAATTGCTGCAGGGGCGCATGAAACCGTGTCATTGGATCCAGGCGATACTGTTATTTATTCGTCACGCAAGATTCCGGGAAATGAAAATGCAATTAGCCGTGTCCAAGACATGCTTATTCGCCGAAAAATCAAGCTGATTACGGATGAAGATGCACCTGTACATGTATCTGGCCATCCATCGCGCGATGAAATGGTTGAGATGTATGGTCTTGTCCGGCCCAAAATCGCGATACCTGTGCATGGGACAGCGCGGCATCTTGTTGCGCATGCCGAATTAGCTGAAAGCTGCCAGGTACCCCAGACAATTCTGCCGGACAATGGCGCTGTTATTAAGCTGAATGCCGAGACAGTCTCAATTATCGATAATGTACAAACAGGTGCCATGACGCATGAGCGCGGATCAATTATTGACATGCAAGCCGATATGCTTCGTGCGCGGCGCCGTATGTTATGGAATGGTAGTGTGACAGTCAGTCTGGTGCTGAACCGGACTGGGAATATCTGTATGGTGCCAGCCGTTAGCCAGACAGGGCTTGGTGAAGGCGAAAAAGCGGACGATTATATTGCGTCTGCATCTTTGGCGGTTGAGGATGCTGTTGAACTGCTTGGCAAATCGGCCCGTAAAAATGATGCCTCGGTTGAGGAGGTTGCCGGACAAGCGGTTCGTCGTGTCGCACGAAGCATGTTTGGATTGCGGCCAATTACACATGTTCATATTATGCGGGTTAACCAAGAGGATTTGATGGCATGATTGGCCGCATAAATCATATCGCAATAGCTGTGCCGGATGTCGAAAAGGCAGCCATGTATTGGCGCGATGCGCTGGGGACGGATGTCAGTGCCGTCGAAAATTTGCCTGAACATGGGGTGCGCATCGTTTTTGTTAACGCCCCAAATGGTAAAGTCGAACTTATGGAGCCATTGGGTGCAGCATCACCTATCACACTGTTTCTGCAGCGTAATCCCGATGGCGGCATGCATCATATATGTTACGAGGTAAAGGATATAGCCGCTGCCTGTGACCATCTGATTGCAAAGGGCGCACGCGTTCTTGGTGATGGCAACCCCAAAACAGGTGCGCATGGTAATCCGGTTGTGTTTTTACATCCCAAGGATTTCAACGGTACCTTAATTGAACTTGAAGAGGTGCGTTAGGGTATGGATATTGTATCAGGAGTCGTTGTTTATATACTTTTATGGTGGTGGGTGTTTTTGATGACATTACCATTTGGGGTGAAGTCGCCAGAAACAATCGAGACAGGGCATGCGACATCGGCACCCGAGCGTCCGTTAATATGGCGCAAGGTTGGTGCGGCGACAATTATCGCTGCAATTTTATTCAGCATCGTATTTATGATTATTGATTCGGGTATAATATCGCTGGACAAGCTATGATAGGGGCACCCGCGACGACCTGTCGCATCAAGCGTTCAAAGCAGCTTTGTGATGGTTAAAAACGCACAATGAATGTTCTGTAACTGAGGCAGGGATGCAAAAACAGATACAAAAAAGAAAAAGCAAGGCTCGCGCCTTGCCTTTCAAAACAATCGCCAATCTGCGTTGGCTTTCTCACTCCCTAAACCCGGCCTTTGCAACCTGTTGTTATTACGCTAAGCAATAAAACAACGTTTGTCGATACAAAATTATTCCTTTTTTAATAAAATAGTCATTCATATGTATTATTTGTAGCAAGACAGATTGAATTAGCTATTTAGGCGTAATGTGGCAACGTTAGTGAAGGCGTTGTTTTATGATATTTTGTTGTGCTAGAGG
>Ga0209251_1003276_pt1 | contig 10676 bp, 12 predicted proteins | sample SaaInlV_100m_DNA_6_FD_184665 | JGI IMG/M metagenome (GOLD analysis project Ga0209251, IMG submission 184665) | Marine microbial communities from expanding oxygen minimum zones in the Saanich Inlet - Saanich Inlet SI073_LV_10m_DNA (SPAdes) (version 2) | ecosystem: Environmental > Aquatic > Marine...
ACCACATCACCCAATTGTGCCGAGGCGTGATCGGTGATGCCCACCACCACCAAATCGTCTTCGATACGCAACCATTCATGTTCTTCAGTGTATTTCATTGCGTGTCTCTCCTATTGATTATCTTTTAAAGTTGGTGGGGATAAACGGTAAACGCTGGTGATAGCTTTTGCCAAAACTTTATCATTCATTTCGGCGACACCGGCGGAAACATAGCTCATAACGACTGGCTGGTTTAAGCTGGGGCCAAACCTATCAAATATGGGCATACCAAGAACGGGTTCGGCTTTGGTCGAGGTAAAAAGCAGCAGGTCTTGATGCATCCGCGCCGGCCCATCGGGCAACAAATTGATACGGCGTCGGTTGGGCCGCTCTTTTTGTTGGGACAGATTGCGGGGCGCAACGGGAAAGCGCCCGGCGCGGTCTCCCCGACCTTTGCTGGCACCAATTGTAACGCTGTCGTTTATTTTGGACATATCGGCACTAGTTTTCCGCACCTTCACCATAGTAAAACTACCCAACTGTTTTGGTTCATATTTGAAGCCAGTCGCGTTTATTGGCATAATTTAAACTACTCTTTCACCGATATGATGAGTTTGGTCTAAGATTTGGTATTTTGGCAAGCTTGATTTCTTGACAGCTAAATTCAGAAATGCTGAATATGCAGTATGAATGCTCCTTTACTCCCAGGCTCAATGCGATTTGAAATCGACGTGCTGAAAACGTTCATCGCAGTGGCCGAAACAGGTTCGGTCAAGCACGCCTCGGAACGCGTTGCAAGATCGCCTGCAGCTGTATCCATGCAAATGAAAAAGCTGGAACAGCTCGTCGGTGCGCCAGTATTTCGTCGTGCAAACGGTGCGATGCGACTCTCGGATGCCGGTGACCGCTTGATGCCCCATGCGCATCGTATCGTGGAGGCGAACGATACAGCGCTCGCAGCTCTGCACAGCCCTGATATTGATGGGGTGGTTCGGGTTGGATTGTGTCTGGAAAATATTGAGACCAGGATGCCGGAAATTTTAGCTGGATTTTCTCGCGCGCATCCCAGCGTCACGGTCAACATTAACGCTGGCGACGCTCAAGATTTGGCAGCAATGCTGACCAGTGGAACATTGGACATAGCTATATTGACCGTCGGCGGTGGCGTGGTGCATCTAGAAAATGATCGTCTCTTACACGAACAGCCTTTGGTATGGGCCGCGCATAAGAGCAGCCAGCGCATCACCGAGCGCCCCTTGCAGCTCGCGGTTGCGCCGATCGGATGCCCTTGGCGAGGTGCGGCGCTCGATGCCCTGAAACGTGCGGGCATAGACTATCGGATCGCCTATCTGTCCAATGTGTCTGAATCTCAGCTCGGAGCAGTTCGGGCAGATTTGGCAGTGGCGGCTTTGCCTGCCAGTCGCGTTATCAACAGCACCCAACCTATCTGCGCAAATGATGATCTGCCCAACCTGCCATATACGCAAATGGTTCTCCGCACGTCTGAAAACCCCGACACCAACACAAAAGCGCTGGCTGATCAAGTGCTCGCGGCTTTCAAACGACCATTATGACGCAGGTCGAAAACAGCTGTTTTCGTAAGGAAATAGCAGCGGGTGAAGTGGTCCTACTTTCTGGGATAGGTTTGGGAATTGGATCAGATGTACGAGGTTTCTGTTTATGCTGCTTTTCGTATCTTCGCTTGGGTATAGCATCCAATGTCAGGTGTCTGTTTATCAAGAGCGGTGTGAGGGCGCTCAGAATTGTAAAAGCCGATCCTGTCATCGATGATCCGTTTTGCTTGGAAACCGTCGGTGATTTTATGCAGATAGACGGCCTCTTGCTTCAGGGATCGCCACAGTCTTCCAATAAAGATGTTGTCGCGATAACGGCCCCTGCCATCCATTGAGATTTTGATATCGGTCTTGGTCAGCGTCGTGATCCAGCCAGAGCCTGTATATTGGCATCCCTGATCCGTGTTCTTGATCTCGGACTTGCCATATTTGACGATGGCTTTTTCCAGCGCCTCAATACAGAAGCTGACATCCAGCGTATTTGAGAGCCGCCAGGCCGACACTTTGCGCGCCGCCCAATCCATGATCGCCACCAGATACAGAAAGACGTTTTCGACTGGGATGTAGGTGATGTCGCTGCACCAAACCTGACTGAGCCGCGTTATTGGCAGATTCTTTAGCAGGCAGGGAAACATGCGGTGTTCAGGGGGCTTCTTGCTCTTGTTTGGCCCTTTTTCGATGGCCTGTAACCCCATTGCCCATCAAGTGGCGCATGCAGCGTCGCCCAGCAGAGAACCCTGATTGAGGTAAATACGCCGCGATTTGGTGGCTTCCAAAAAACGGGTGCTTCGTAAATATTCGATCAATCTCATGCATCAGGTCAAGCGTTGCGGGATCATAGCCGACTGCCATGCCTTCAATCACCTGCACCCTCTTGTCACCACGCAGCGCCTCAAGCGCCACTGTAGCCTTGAAATTATCTGAAAAGTTCCGTCGCTTTGTCATGCTTGCATCCATTCATTCGCGTTGGATACAATTTAGCACGCTGTCCAAATTTACAGGACCACTTCAACAAAGCCAATAGAAGCATTCTAGCGGTTGCGTTCCGTGAGATTAACGCCACAGTTAAGAAGATTATAGCTGGCTTAAATGGTATGGCGCCATGAGCCGCGGTATGAGCCGCGGTCATTTAAACCGACTGAGGTTACTTGAGATTGAGACCACCCGTCTCAGATGGTCCGTTTTGGATTTGCCACTGGATAAGACTATCTTTACCCGGATCGCAGGGGTAGAATACTGGGCCTTCGCGTCACTGTTCGTACATTGAAAATCTGCGTAAGGTTTTGGCGATCTCTGAGCGCAGGGCCTGCCGCATAGTCGGGGCTATACAGAGCAATGCAGCGTTAGATATCTTGTAATTCCCCGCCCAAGAGCGCCTGACCGAGACCATAATTGCACGCGCGCGGCTGAGCAGAGGTTGGGTAACTTAAGTTTTGGGATCGTTCTAATAAATAGGTCCATGGGGGTCAATTATTGCGCCTGACGCCGCAAGACTTCTGGGTTTATGAGTATGTTTAACGCGTCGCGCCGTTTTAATCCGCGTGAGATCAGGACCAGATTAGAAAAGGAGACATAGTTCAATGGGACTTTTGCAAAACGGAAAATGGGTTGACCAATGGTACGACACAAAATCGAACGGTGGACATTTTGTTCGCAAGGCACCGCAATTTCGCAGCTGGGTTAGTGCAGATGGTGCTGCGGGACCAAGCGGAGACAGTGGGTTCAAGGCAGAGCCAGGACGCTATCATCTATATGTATCTCTGGCCTGTCCATGGGCGCATCGCACGCTGATTTTTCGTGCGCTAAAAGGGCTGGAACAGATGATTTCGATCTCGGTTGTGCATTGGTATATGGCTGAAGACGGGTGGACCTTCGATGTGGGGGATGGCGTCGTACCAGATACGGTCAACGCTGTGAAACTTATGCATGAGATTTACACCAAAGCCATGCCGGATTACTCGGGGCGTGTGACGGTGCCGGTGCTGTGGGACAAGCAGACCAAAACCATCGTGTCGAATGAGTCGTCGGAAATTATCCGGATGCTCAACACCGCTTTTGACGCGGTTGGCGCCAAGGTGGGGGATTATTATCCGCCAGATTTGCGCAGCGAGATCGACAGCCTCAACGAACGGATTTACACGACGGTGAACAATGGTGTGTATCGGTGCGGGTTTGCGACCACTCAAGAGGCTTATGAACAGGCCATTACCCCGCTTTTTGACACGTTGGATTGGCTGGAAGACCGGCTTCGCGCAAAGCGTTATCTGACGGGGGATCAAATCACGGAAGCGGATTGGCGTCTGTTTACCACGCTGATCCGTTTTGATGTGGTTTATGTGGGACATTTCAAGTGTAATATCCGGCGCATTGCTGATTACCCAAACCTTTCTGAATATCTGCGTGATCTTTACCAACAACCTGGTATCGCCAAAACGGTTAATCTGGAGCATATTAAAAAGCATTATTATGAAAGCCACGAGACCATCAACCCATCCAGAGTCGTTCCCAAAGGTCCAGTCGTTGACTTTACGGCGCCTCACAATCGCAAATGATTAGGGAGCGGGTTTCAAATGGATAAAGGTTCTGCAGCAATCATTGCTGGTAAAAAACCAATTAAAGTTGTGTTGGAAGCTGGTAAAAATTACTCTTGGTGTCGGTGTGGCCGGTCAGCGTCACAACCATTTTGCGATGGATCTCATCGTGGCGCGAGTATGTCACCGCTGAATTTCACGGCTGAAAAGACTGGGAGCGTTGCTCTTTGTCAGTGCAAGGTCAGCGCCAATGCCCCTTTTTGTGACGGTAGCCATGCAAGATTGGGGAGCGTAGAGGTTGGAGATTCTGTTCCGGCATTTAATATGAAATCGGCGGTACCTTCTGCCGTTCCAACCCCTGAAGAACCCACTGTAGCCCGCATACATGAATTGGCCCGCCACGGTTTGAGCAACGTTGGACCCCACGGTGAAATGGGCTCGATGGGGGTGCCGCGCAAAGACCTTCCCCATTGGGACGACATCCAAATTCTGCCCGCGCAAATGGCCCGCAAACCGCTGCTTGATGAGACAGATGTTGCAACTTCAGTGACCATTGGCCCGAGGGCGCTTAAACCCTTGAAACTTGATATCCCCCTGTTTGTTTCAGATATGAGTTTTGGAGCGCTCTCAGAGGAGGCAAAAATTGCCCTTGCCAGAGGGGCGGAATTGGCGGGCACCGGTATCTGTTCTGGAGAAGGGGGCATGCTTGCCGAGGAGCAGGCTGAAAACTCACGCTACTTTTACGAACTGGCCTCTGCGCAATTTGGCTGGAATCTGGATTTTGTTGAAAAAGTTCAGGCCTTTCATTTTAAGGGAGGTCAAGGTGCCAAGACAGGCACTGGCGGGCATTTGCCCGCAGAAAAAGTCGAAGGTAAAATCGCAGAGGTCCGCGGGCTCACGCCGGGTCAGGACGCAATTTCCCCAGCAACTTTTGTAGATTTGCAAACGCCATCCGATTTTCGAAAAACTGGCGATGCGGTGCGCGAACGTTCTGGCGGTATTCCCATCGGTTTTAAGCTGTCTGCGAACCATATCGAAGACGATATAGACTTTGCCTTGGAGGCTGGTGCCGATTACATTATTCTTGACGGTCGGGGTGGTGGCACGGGTGCGGCCCCCTTGATTTTCCGCAATCACATATCTGTGCCAACGATCCCTGCGCTTGCCCGTGCGCGCAAGCATCTTGACGCAAAAACTGGGCGCGAGGTGTCGCTGGTCATTACGGGTGGGCTGCGGGTTGCAGAAGATTTCGTAAAAGCCAAAGCTATGGGGGCAGATGCGATCGCGGTGTCAAATTCTGCGATGCAGGCGGTGGGGTGTATTGCCGCGAGGATGTGTAATTCAAATAATTGTCCCGTTGGCGTTGCGACGCAGAAACCTGAATTGCGAAAGCGCCTGGATGTTCAGGTCGGCGCTGAACGTTTGGCGCGGTATTTTGGGGCGAGTGTCGCCTTGATGCAGGTTTTGGCTCGCGCCTGTGGCCACAACGCTATCAATCAATTCGCACCGCGTGATATCACCACTTGGCATCGTGAAATGGCGGACCTGAGTGGTATCCGCTTTGCCGGTTTGGGCTGAGGCCGCTGAGCCTTGTGTTAGGGTTTGCGCAGATCAACTGTGTTAAAAATCTGATTAAGTGAAAAGAATATTAAATGCCCAATCCTTCCTATCCTGCCTATACGCCAAGCCATGGGTATATGACTGAAAAGATCCAGCGGGCGTATATTGCCGCTGCGATCAAAGACAAAACGCTTCCTGACAATGCCCATCGAATACCGGACATTGTGACGCTTGATGCCTCTGTAAACCCATCAAAGCCCATTCAGTTCTGGCAATTATATTCGGTTCTGGGCCAAAAGCGTATTGTGAGGATCGTCCAAAATTTTTACCGACGGGTTTACCGAGACGAACCTTGGTTCCGGTCTGTTTTTGCGAGGATTGGCGATACGTCTCATCATGTCAGGACCCAGTCTGCAATGTGGCTCGATGTAATGGGCGGTGGTTTTAAGTATCATGGTGCTGAATTCAGGTTGCATTTTCACCATCAACATAATGCCATTGAACTTATGAACAAAAAAGGCGCAGAGCGTTGGATCAAACTTATGGTCCAGACGCTTGATGATACTGCAGAGTATATGACGGATGATCCCCGGATAAGGGTCAGCTTGAACACGTTTCTTGCATATTTTACGACGAAATACGCAGCAGACTTTGGATTTCAAACCTCTATTATGTTTGGCCAAACCAATGCGCCCATGAAACGAAAATTGAATTTTATGAATATGCCAGATTCTAAAATAGAAGCCCTTTCCGAAACTGAATTGCGAGAGGGTTTGATTGACAGAGGCGTACGTGTCAGTGGGCAAGCGGATAAGAGCGCGTTGATCAAATTAGCAAAGCGTTTGTAAGTAACTAAAAGTGATGAGCGAAGAATGTATCAAGTAATGAAGTGGACCTTCCATTGGTGAAAACACCTTCACAAACCTCTGTTGAAGAAGATCAAACTTCTGCAACTGTTCGCCGTAAAAGAGGAGAATTTGTACGCGGTGTCAGCGGCTTTCGCCATGCTTTAGGCGATGAAAATTTTCCGGCGCAGCCCGGTCGTTATCATCTTTTTGTTGCGCTGAATTGTCCCTGGTGTCACAGAGTAACTCTGGCGCGTAACATGCTCGGTTTGCAAAACAGTGTTACAATGGATGTGGTGTTTCCAAACCGCACGGACAATGAGGATCCTGAGGGGGCCAATCATTGGCAATTTGCACCAGAGCGTATCGCTCTGATAACTGGAATTCCGCTGCCAGAATGCACGTATGAGACTGCAACGGGTCATAATTTTAGGCTTATTCGCGATATTTACAATTTAGAAGGTTCCACAGAACGCTCCGTCCCAATTCTTTATGATAAGAAAAATCACTGCATTGTGTCCAACGAAAGCGCTGACATTATTCGAATGCTCAATCGATGGGCCGGACACCTTGAAAGTAGTTTTTCAGACAAAGAGCGTCCAAATTTCTATCCTGAACACAAAGATTTCCGATCTAAGATTAATATTTTAAATGATAAAATTTATGTGTCTATCAACAACGGCGCTTACAAGGCGGGCTTTTCCTCAGACCAAGTCATATATGAACAGGCTTTCAAAGCATATTTCGATACGCTTGCAGAACTTGATGGACTTCTGGCAGATGGGCGGTTTTTTTTAACTGGTGAAAACTTCACTGAAGCGGACTTGCGGCTTTTTCCAACGCTATACCGTCATGACCCTGTTTATTATCTACGCATGAAACTAAACGGAGCCAAGATATTGCACTATCCCCATCTCTGGCGCTGGCTCTGTCGCGTATACGCCTTGCCTGGTGTTGCATCCAGCAGTTCATTAATACATTGCCGTCAAGGCTATTTTGGTCGGTCATGGAACCATGTCATCCCAATTGGGCCGAATTTTCCGATGCCCTACCCTGAGGCCTATTCGCACCCTGAACTGACACTTTGATTGTTCTGAGTGTGTAAATACCATTCATCAGGCAATAAAGTTTGTTTTGACGATTCTTCTTTAAAGGCAACAAGTCTGCCCCACAGACCACATGTAATATTTATCCCAAAGGGTGCATATGCCATGCTATGCGTATTTCTGGTTCAAACGCTGAATTCAATGTTCGCACTCTCGCCGGCTGAGGTGCCTCGACAATGGAGGCTTGCTATACGGTGGGCGTAAACCAATCGGATGACGCTTTTGGGGCGGCCCGTGATCTGGCCCGTGATCTGGCTCATGATTTTCACAAATGGCCCCTGTGAAACTGATGCTATTGTGGTGATGGCTGATAAAGCCTTGTTGGGTTGAATTATACGGGTCTTACCTTCTCAAATGTTGTTGTTTGTCCTGAATTATGATCCTGGCAGCGTTTGAGTAAATGGTCTGGGTTAAATTGGTGACAATGGGCCTCAATGCACGACACTGTGCATCCTTATAGGACTGCGTCTCGTCTGATTGGCTCCTGTTGGTTCACAGGCATCTGGCCTAACGCCTGTTTGACTGGAGCGATAGTGCTTAGACATTATTTTCAACGATCAACCAACCTTTTGACTGGCATTCCCGCTTGCTTCGGTCAAAATTCTTACGTTTACTGGCGAAAATTGATTTTTCGAACCGTTTTAGTAAGTTTCTCGCTATTGATCCTAGTCTGTATTTGTTTTCCAAAAGAATTTTACAGTGAGATTAAATTTGTCAAGGACCTCTTGGTTAGGTAACAGACTGCTAACGACGGGCCACGTTTGCGCCCTTGATTAAGAAGGCTTAAGTATCCAGTGTCTGATCAGCGCATGAAATTGGTATTGGTGGCTCCTGAAATTCCTTACAATACCGGTGCTATCGGGCGAACCTGTGTCGCGTTAGATTTGGAATTGATTTTGATTAAACCTTATGGCTTTTCCATAGATGAAAAAGCGATAGTGCGGGCTGGAACGCGTTACTGGAAATATGTTCAACTCAGTGAATATGAGAGCTGGCAGACATTTCTGGGTGATAGAAAACCACCGCGTGAAAGCCTATATTTTTTCGAGGAGCATGGGGCTCAGAGTTTTTTTACTCCGCACTATCCACCTGACGCGTATCTAGTTTTTGGATGTGAGTCCAAAGGATTATCAATGCAGATTTTAGATGGAATGGACGATCGGATATTCAATGTGCCCATGCGCAGTTCACTTGTCAAATCACTTAACTTGGCGAACGTCGCTACAACGGTTGCTTATCAAGCCATGCGTACTCAGCTAGGCGGTTGAAGGGTGTGACCCTTCCTCGCCCTCAAAGGGCGAAGAGGAGTGATTACGTTGCATTTAGGGGTAAATCTTGAGAGGTGGCCATCTGCATGGATCCATCCCTTGTACCGGCTAAGGTGATCGGTGGGATGCTTGCCTTGCCGGTTCGTGCTGAACTTACACCAAGCGGCCAGTGGCACTTGGCTATTCCAAGGCCGTTCATCGCGGACATAGGTCCAGATACGTGCTGTGGCGCATCTCTTCCTGCCCTGCATTTTGATCGGGGTGTCATCGGCAAAAATGGCTTGCCCACTGCGAACATACCGCCCGATTGCATCGGCCAGAGGTTCCAGTAGCTTTGACGATTGACCACCCCAGCCTGCCAATGTGGACCGGTCCAAGTCGATCCCTTCACGGGCGAATATCTGGGATTGGCGATACAAAGGACAATGGTCTGCATACTTATGACCAACACATGCGCCAGAAGACCGACACCGGCCGACCGCGCTCAATCGGGCGTGATGGCAATGGGGCCTGAACGATCCGTTCACAGCATTTGCAGGCCGTCCGGGGCCGGACGATGCGATTTACGATGAAACGTTCGGGAATATTCCAGTTCCTCGGTTACATCCTCGCCGAGGCTGCGCAGATCGCCGCCTCATTTGCACGTCTCACCGGGGCTAAGAACCTGTTCATTACGCGGCAGTGTCGGCGGTAATGGCTTGCGCTTTGGTTTCTGCTTTGGCTCTGATGCAGAGGCTTCTTCCGGGGCGGTGCAGTTCGCGCGGCGGCGGTTTCTTCCTCTTCCAATTAAAGCTGCAAATGAAGCTGGTCAGCCGAGTCCACTTTTGACCCGAACCTGTACCGCTGATGCCCTGCAAGCTGGTGTTTGAGCTTCTCGATCTGCAGCGCCTGCGTCTTGGCCAATTCAACCAAATCTTCCGCCGCTATGCGCAATTCGACGGGATCGGACGGCAAGAATTTGGGCGTTGTAAGCATACCGGTCCTATAGCGGATCAGCATGGCAATGAGAATCCTACGCTGCTGGATTTGGTGATAGATTACCAGCCGTCAAAGGCTGCCAAGTCCGCTTTGGCATTCGCCAATCAATACCCTCCAACAGCATTGACAGTTGCGCAGGTGTTGCGCTGATCTTACCTTCCTTGGCACTGGGCCAGATGAATTTGCCCTTTTCCAAACGCTTGGAAAACATGCACGCCCCCTAGGGCGTTGCCCGGTCTTACCTCAAACCATCCCCCGGATGGTTTCTCGCCCTTGGCGAACCGGTGCGAACTCCCACCACACGATCTTGACCAGATCACCGCGCCGCCCTCGGAATACAAACAGATGACCAGAATACGGGTCCTGCTTCAACACGGCTTCCGCCAAGGTCAACAAGCCATTAAACTGCTTGCGCATGTCCCTCACGCCAACCGCCAGCCAAATCTTCGTTTGTGCCGGGACCGGGGTCACGCCATCAATCCTTAGACCAAAACCAAAACCGCAGGCAATGCCGTCGCGCCTCCCCAATATGCGCCGACCATCAGGCAGCGTGATGTCCACCCGCTGTACCGACAGGGGAGCCTCCAGCGCCGGTGGTGGTATTGACACCAGGGATGAAGCCACGCCCTCAATTTTCAGGGTATCATCCGAAAAATCAGTGGCAAACCGAGGGGCGCGAAGCCACTTGTGGATCAAATTGGCATTCATCGAATACCAGCGTGCTACCTGCGCCACAGAACCACCAGCCACCCGCGCCTGCGCACAGATCAAATGTTTCTCGTCCTTAGACCAAAACCGTTTCTTTTGACCCTTCTTGCCCGCCATAGAGTGCCTC
>Ga0209251_1003278_pt1 | contig 10675 bp, 10 predicted proteins | sample SaaInlV_100m_DNA_6_FD_184665 | JGI IMG/M metagenome (GOLD analysis project Ga0209251, IMG submission 184665) | Marine microbial communities from expanding oxygen minimum zones in the Saanich Inlet - Saanich Inlet SI073_LV_10m_DNA (SPAdes) (version 2) | ecosystem: Environmental > Aquatic > Marine...
GTTTCTTCAGTGCAAGTAGCTCCTCATATAATTACAAGTTTGTTTTCGATATTAAGAAATTTACTAAATTTTTTAAAGATAATGTTAATTCAAACTTAATAGTTATTAATTTTGATAATTTTCTAGATGACTTTGTAGGAAAAGTCATATTCAGAAATTTAGTTAATAATAAATCTTTGACTAACCTAAGAGAAAATGCCATGAATATAGGTATAGCTAAAAAAGATAAGGTATTTTTATCGATTGCAAGTGGTATAGGAAATCCTGTTATTTATGTAGGCTCTAAAACAGGTAGGGATGGCATTCATGGTGCCTCCATGGCTTCTCAAGAATTTGACGATAATTCTGAAGCTAAAAAACCAACCGTTCAAGTTGGAGACCCCTTTGCAGAAAAACTTCTATTAGAGGCATGTTTAGAATTAATGAAGACAGACACTATTGTTTCCATTCAAGACATGGGAGCTGCTGGATTAACCTCATCTTCTGTAGAAATGGCATCTAAAGGAAAGTTAGGAATAGAAATTGATTTAAATAAAGTTCCTTGCCGAGAAGAAAATATGCAACCCTTTGAGCTTATGCTTTCTGAAAGCCAAGAACGAATGCTCATTGTTTTAAAGGAAGGAAAAGAGAAAGAGGCAGAAAAGATATTTAAAAAATGGGATTTGGATTTTTCTGTAATTGGAAAAATGACCGATAGCAAAAATTTAGTTCTTCATTTCAAAGATGAAATAGTTTGTGACATCCCCATTACTTCTCTTGCTGATGAAGCTCCCAAATATAATCGGGAATGGGAATCTACTCCCCTTCCCCAAGCCATAGACATGGATCAAAAATTAAAGGATCTAGATATTAAAACTTGTTTGAAGCAACTACTAAGCCATGAAAATCAAGCTAACAAAACGTGGGTGTGGGAACAATACGACCACATGGTTATGGGTGACACTATTCAAAAACCAGGTGGAGATGCAGCTGTAGTAAGAGTTCATGGAACCAACAAGGCATTAGCAGCTAGTGTAGATTGTACACCAAGATATTGCTTAGCTCATCCATTTACGGGAGGTATGCAAGCTGTATGTGAAACCTATAGAAATTTATCTGCTGTAGGTGCTGAGCCTAGAGCCATTACCAATTGTTTAAATTTTGGAAACCCTGAAAAAAAAGAAATTATGGGACAATTTGTAGATGTTATCAAAGGTATTAAAGAAGCCTGTACTGAATTAGATTATCCGGTGATTTCAGGAAATGTATCTTTATACAATGAGACGAATGGAGTTGGAATCAAACCTACTCCTACTATTGGAGGTGTTGGACTAATTCAGGATGTGAATAATACTATGACTTATGGATTAAAATCATCTGATAGTCTTCTAATCGTTGTGGGCGAAACTAAAGGTCATATACACCAGAGCGCTCTATGTCATGACATTCTCTATTTAAGAAAAGGTCCTCCTCCTAGTATGAATCTACAAGAAGAAAAAAAGAATAGCTTTTTTATAAGAAGTGTTATTGAAAAAAAATTATCTCAATCTGTTCATGATGTTTCTGATGGAGGAATTGCTTTAGCAATTGCTGAAATGTGTATGGCTGGAGCAATAGGCGCTAAAATCAGCACTAATTTAACAGGACCTGAAAGAGTAAAATATTTATTCGGTGAAGATCAAGCTAGATATATCATCGAGATCAAGAATGAAGATTTGAAAAATTTAGTTCAAATGGCAAAAGAACAAGAGATAAGCATGACTCAACTAGGTACTACTAATCTAGAGCAATTTGCTATAGATGAAATCAAGATTTCAGTTGCTGAAATGATTAAATTAAATAATAATTGGTTTTACAATTACAATTCAAATTAAATGGCAATTAAACAAGAAGAAATAGAACAATTATTAAAAGAAGGTTTTCCTGATGCAGATATTCAAATTCAGGATCTTGCTGGAGATGATAATCATTTTTCTGCAAAGATAGTTTCTTCTGCCTTCAAAGGAAAAAATAGAGTTCAGCAACACCAAATGGTGTACAGCTCTCTCAAAGGAAAGATGGGTACTGACTTGCATGCTTTGGCATTAACAACAGAGGAAAAATAATGAATATAAACGAAAAAATACAAGATACAATTTCCAAGAATGATGTAGTACTATTTTTAAAAGGGACTCCAGATATGCCTCAGTGCGGTTTTTCTATGGCTGTTTGCAATGTCTTAAAACATTTAGAAGTACCATTTGATGGAATTAACGTTTTAGAAGATGAAGAATTAAGAAATGGAATTAAAACATTTAGTGATTGGCCTACTATTCCTCAACTTTATATCAAAGGTGAGTTTATTGGAGGTTGTGATATTATAAAAGAAATGTTTGAAAAAAAAGAACTTCAAAAACTTTTAGAAGATAAAAAAATTACTTTTAAAAAGTAAATTATCGAGAGTAGTATTCTACTACTAGATTTGGTTCCATAATTGCAGGGTAAGGAATTTCTTCCATTTTAGGAACTCTTGTATATTTTGCTGTTAGTTGTTTGTGATCTACCACAACATATTCTGGAACTTCTCTTTCCTTGTTTGCTACTGAGCTCAAAATGGTTGCTAATTGTTTAGAAGATTCTCTAACTTCAATTTCATCATTCTCTTTTAATGAATAACTTCCCACATTAACTTTTTTTCCATTTACTTTAATGTGTCCATGATTAATGATCTGTCTTGCTTGAAATACAGTTAAAGCAAATTTAGCTCTATACACCACTGCATCTAATCTAGATTCTAAAATTCCTACTAAATTTTCTCCAGTATTGCCTCTAACTCTTTCAGCTTCTTGAAATACATTTCTAAACTGTCGTTCGTTAAGATTGCCGTAATAACCTTTTAGTTTTTGTTTTGCTTGTAATTGAATTTTGTAATCTGAAGGTTTTCCTCTGGCTCTTGTTTGTCCGTGTTGACCAGGACCAAATGCTCTTGTGTTAAATGGACTTTTGGGACGGCCCCAGAGATTAACTCCTAGTCGTCTGTCTACTTTATGTTTTGCTTGTATACGTTTTGTCATTATTTAAGATAGGCACTTATAAACAACAAAGGTTTTTTGTCAATAAGGCTTTAAAATCAATACTTCTTAAGAGAACTGAAAATACCCATTAAAGTCTTCAGTTCTCGCTTAGTTAAGGGCTGTTGAGAGAATATGTTCTTAATGCTTTTGACCATGAACTCTTTTTTCTCTATTGGCCTAAAAAAACGAGTTTTTTCCAAATTTCCAATAAGAAAATCATAAAATTTAAAGAGATCTTTTTTACCAGCAATTTCACTCTTGTCTGTATTGCTATAAACAACTTTTTTTTGCTTGGATGTGTACAAGTTATAAGCAACTACCGACACGGCATGCGATAAGTTTAAAGATTCGTATTTAGAATCAGATGGTATTTTCAATAAATAATTAGCACTAATTAAATCTTCATTGCTTAGACCTGCATTTTCCGGACCGAATAAAATAGATATTTTTTTTTTACTTTTTTTTATAATTTTTACAGCCTCATCTAAAGAATGTATTTTCTTATTCATGTTTCTAATTCTTGCAGTAGTAGCAAAAACAATGTCACTTTTTTGCAATGCGTCTGATGTAGATTTGAATACTTTTGCTTTATGAATAATATCAACAGCTTTAACCGAGGTATACACCGCTTTAGTATTTGGCCATTTTTCTTTTGGATTAACTATAACTAATTTACTTAAGCCAAAATTTTTCATGGCTCTTGCAGTAGCCCCAATATTTTCTCCTATTTGTGGTTTGATTAGAACAATAGAAATATTTTTCAAACTCATTTTGAATTTGCAGGAGCTTGTGACTTGTAAAGCTTATAATCAATACTATCAATTAAAGCGCGAAAAGATGCTTCGATGATATTTGGGGAGACCCCTATCGTAAACCAATTCTGATTACTTTTATCTGAACTTTCAATTAAAACTCTAGTCATTGCATTCGTTCCAGTATTCAAAATTCTTACTTTGTAATCAATTAATTTTAAGTCTTTTAAGTATTCGGAATATTTTCCAATATTTTCTAAATTATTTCGAATAGCTTGGTCCAATGCATTTACTGGGCCGTTTCCTTTTCCATCGCAAATAATTTCCTTACCATCAATAATTAAAGTTACTTTGGCTTTAGAATTTAAATCGGTAGAAGTTCCTTCTTTTTTTACAACACTTACTTCATAATTTTTAATTTGAATGTAATTAGGGACCTCTCCTAACAATCTTCTAGTTAGTAATTCGAATGATGCATCAGCACCATCATAAGAATATCCTGAAAATTCTCTATTTTTTACCTCATCTAAAATTTTTTGAATTTTAGGATCTTTTGGATCTACAGTAATTTTTAATTTCTCTAATCTTGAAATAATATTGGATCTACCTGCTTGATCAGAAATAACCACCGTTCTATTATTTCCAACTAAGATAGGGTCTATATGCTCATAGGTCTTTGGGTCCTTCTGAACAGCGGAAACATGCAGTCCACCCTTGTGAGCAAACGCTGAGGAGCCAACATAGGCGGCTCTATTGTTGGGTTTTCTGTTCAAAATTTCATCTAATAATCTTGAGCAGTTGGTCAAATAAGATATTTTTTCTTCATTTACAGACGTTGTGAAACGATCGTTAAAATATTTTTTAAAAAGCAATGTTGGAATAATTGATACTAAATTAGCATTACCACAACGTTCTCCTAAACCATTTAAGGTTCCTTGCACATGTCTCACACCAGAAATAATTGCAGCCAAAGAATTCGCTACAGCATTTTCTGTATCATTATGAGTATGGATACCAAGGTTAGCACCAGGTATAATTTTAGTAACTTCTGAAACTATAGTGCTCACCTCATAAGGAAGTGTACCGCCATTGGTATCACACATGACAATCCATCTTGCTCCATGATCATAAGCAGTTTTAATACAACTTAAGGCGTACTCTTTGTTATTTTTATATCCATCAAAGAAATGTTCAGCATCAAATATAAATTCTTTATCATTTTTTATAAAATGCTTTGTAGTCTCTTTAATATTCTCTAAATTTTCTTCATTACTAATATTTAAAGCAATATCTACATGATAGTCCCAGGTCTTTCCGACAACACAAATTGAACGAGTGTTAGCATTTAACAAAGAAGATAATCCAGGATCATTTTCTGCACTTCGTCCACTTTTTTTAGTCATACCAAAAGCTACGAAAGTAGAATCTTGAACATCTGGTTGGTCATTAAAAAAACTAGTATCCAATGGATTGGCTCCTGGCCATCCAGCCTCAATATAATCCAAGCCCAACATGGCTAAAGCTTTAGAAATTTTTATTTTATCTTGTAAGCTAAAATCTACCCCTTGGGTTTGTGCACCATCTCTCAAAGTTGTGTCAAAAAGATAAATTTTTTCTTTGCTCATTATTTGTACTTCCAAGTAGTTATATTTTCTTTATCTTCTATTAAAATACCTTTGTCATTTAATAAATCTCTTATTTCATCTGAACGTTTAAAATCTTTGTTATCTCTGGCAAGATTTCTCTCTTCAACTAATAAATTGACCTCATCCTCAGACAGTGATTTTATGCTTTTTTGATTTTTCCATGCTTCCGCATTAACATTAAATAGACCTATAAATTTACAAGCTGTAGATAGTTTCTTTCCTGATTTAATATTTCCATCCATTGCTTCTTGATGCAATTTATGCAACTGAGAAATAAATAGGGGAGTATTCAAATCATCTTTTAGGGAATCTAACAAACTAGGATCGACTGTTTCATTTTCATCTGAATAAAAATCATACCATTTATTTAATGACTTATAAGAGTTCTCTAAAATTTGATTATTCCAATCAAAGGGCTGCGTATAATGAGTGCTTAACATAGCCAGTCTGATGACCTGTCCATCAAATTTATCTTTGAGCTCATGGATGGTAATAAAATTTCCATCCGACTTGGACATTTTTTCTTTATTAACAGTTACATATCCATTATGCATCCAAAATTTTGCAAGAAGATCGGTCTCATTGGCGCAAGTAGATTGGGCTATTTCATTTTCGTGATGTGGAAAAATTAAATCCAACCCTCCTCCATGAATATCAAACTCTTTACCCAAATACTTTTCGGACATGGCAGAACATTCCAAGTGCCACCCAGGTCTACCTTTTCCCCAAGGAGAATCCCATCCTGGCTCATCTTCAAGAGATGGTTTCCACAAAACAAAGTCCACTGGACTTTTTTTAGATTTCGAAATTTCTACCCTAGATCCAGAAATCAATTCATCAATTTTTTTATTAGAAAGACTGCCGTAATCCTGATATTTTGATACCTCAAAATAAACATGTCCCTTTTTGATGTAAGCAAATTTTTTCTCAATTAACTTTACTGTTAAATCAATCATTTCCTGTATGTGATCTGTAGCCTTAGGTTCTTTCGTCGGAGTCAGACAGTTTAAGTAGCTACAATCATCGTGAAAATCTTTAATAACCTTTTTTGTAAGATCTTGAATAGAAATATTTTTACTTTTTGCGGACTCTAAAATTTTATCATCCACATCAGTAATGTTTCTGACGTATTGAACTTTTTCTTTTTCAAAAATTTGATTTAACAATCTAAATAGCAAATCAAATACAATTAAAGGTCTAGCATTACCAACGTGAGGGTAGTCATACACAGTAGGTCCACAAACATACACGCGAACGTTATTTGCATCTAAAGGTACAAATGTCTGTTTGGATCTATTAAGAGTATTATATAGTTTTAATTCACTACTCATCAAATTTACAAACTGGTATGGGATTCATTTTGTGTAAATTCATTTCTCTAATTTTTAAATATTTAGATCGATTAGCTGAATTAGGATTGCTCATAGCCTCTTCTAACTCTTGATAGCTCATACCCAATTGCTGCTCATCGTTTCTTCCGTCAGACCAAAGCCCGTCTGTGGGAGCTGCATTAATAATGGATGGATTGATACCAAGCTCTTTACCCATTTCCCATACCTGCGTTTTGGTACAATCCGCAATAGGAGAAATATCAACTCCTCCATCTCCATATTTAGTATAAAAACCTACACCAAAGTCTTCTACTTTATTTCCCGTTCCAACTACTATTCCATTATTGGACCCTGCCACTTGATACAGTGTGCTCATTCTTAATCTAGCTCTGGTATTTGCAAAAGCATGTTCATTATTATTCTTACCTAAAGTTTTTTCAAATTCTCCAAACGTTGAATCTAGATTTATATTTAAAACTTCCACATTTTTAAAATTATCAAAAAGCCAATCACAATGAACTTTACTTAAATCATCTTGCTCTTTTATTTGCTTTATAGGCATAGACAGTGCAAAAGTTTTAAATCCAGAAGCAGCACAGATAGTACTAACTACAGCTGAATCAATTCCACCTGACACCCCCACCACCAAACTATCTGGTTTTTTTGGCATTTTAGAGCAATAATCTAAAATCCAGCCAGTGATAAATAAAATTCGTTCTTTAGGTTCCATGGTATTTTTTAACTTAAATATCTTAAAAAATCTAAGATAATTATGACGCTGCTTTAATGGAAGATTTGGAAAAGTTAGAGTTTTTTTTAATTTCTCCTGAAATTAAGAATGCTAGCTCTAATGCCTGACTTGCATTTAGTCTGGGATCGCAATGAGTATGGTATCTATCAGACAGATCTTTATCAGTAATATTTTGAGCTCCTCCAATACATTCAGTCACATCCTGACCTGTCATTTCAATATGCAAACCTCCCGCAAACGTTCTTTCAGATTGATGGACTTCAAAAAAACTTTTAGTTTCAGAAATTACATTTTCAAAAGGTCTAGTTTTAAATCCTGTGGATGCTTTTACTGTGTTTCCATGCATAGGGTCACATGACCAAATTACGTTTCTACCAGCTTTTTTAATAGCCTGTATTAGTTTTGGTAAAAATTTTTGAACTTTATCGTGACCAAATCTTGCAATTAAAGTAATTCTTCCCGCTTCATTATCAGGGTTTAAAACTTCTGTTAATTTTACAATTTCTTCTGGGTCAGAAGTAGGACCACATTTAATCCCCAATGGATTTTTTATTCCTTTACAAAATTCAACATGTCCACCGTCTAATTGTCTAGTTCTATCACCAATCCATAAAAAATGTGCCGACGTATCATGATATTCGCCTGTAGTAGAATCTACTCTTGTCATAGCCTCCTCAACAGGAAGCAATAATGCTTCGTGACTAGTAAAAAGATTAACAGTACGAAGTCTTCGATTGTTTTCTGAAGTAATTCCACAAGCATTCATAAAATCTAAAGCATCAGAAACTTTTTGTTCTATTTCTTGGTATTTTTCCTTAGCCTTATCTTTTACAAAAGACATATTCCACAAATGAACTTTATTTAAATCTGCAAAACCTCCTTGAGAAAAAGCTCTTAATAAATTTAATGTAGAAGCTGACTGAGAATATGCTTTCAATAGTCGTTCCGGATCTGGTTCTCTTCCTTTAGCATCAAAAGCCATAGAATTAATATTATCACCCAAATAACTAGGTAGCACCACTCCATCTTTAGTTTCTGTGGGAGCGCTTCTTGGTTTTGAAAATTGACCTGCAATTCTACCTAGTTTTACAACAGGTAAACCAGAAGATACCGTTAAAACTAAGGACATCTGCAAAAACAATTTAAAAAAATCTCTTATGTTATTTGGATGGAACTCAGCAAAACTTTCAGCACAATCTCCACCTTGCAATAAAAAGGCCTTGCCTTGACTAACTTTAGCTAAATGATCTTTTAAAGATCTAGATTCCCCTGCAAATACTAAGGGAGGAAAGCTAGATAGTTCCTTCAAGACATTATTTAGCTTTTCCTGATCCTTATATTCAGGTAAATGTTTTGACGATTTGCTTTTCCAGCTATTCGGCTTCCAGTTTGTCATACAACTAGAAGTATATAAACTTAGTTCGCTATCTCAACAAGTCCTTTATTTTAACTGGCTATATGGACTGCAAAGACCCTTCTAATATATACTTTAATATACGAAATGCCTGATTTTGGTCTTTGGCAACTGCTGCTGCAGACGCGTCTACTTCTTTAAGTGCATGCTGATGTTCTTCATTATGTATTACAATGATAGACTTATTCAATGCCGCAGCATAACCCGCATCAAAAGCTGCATTCCATTGCTTGTATTTTTCTCCGAATTTAACAATAACCACATCACAATCCTTAATAGACTTTTTAGTTCGAATAGAATTTATGTTTGCTCCTTTACTATCTTTCCAAAAATTTTTTTCTTCTGAGCCTAATATCTCTACACCACAATTATCTGAGGCTTCATGATTTGTCACAGGTGAAGAAAAATTTATATTAAGTTTTTCATTTTTACAAAGTTGAATAATCTCTTCTCTCCAGTTGCTATGTATTTCTCCAGCTAAGTAAACATTTAACATCTAATAATCCATTATTAATTTTAAAATTTTTTTACAACTAAAGTATAGCCGTAACTATAAAAATACCAAGCATCTCTTTAAAAAAAATATCAAAATAATATAAATTTCTTTGTACATTTATATTTTGATAAAAATTGATTAAACTAAAAGGATTATTTCTACTTTTAAAGCTGGAAGGAAATCCTTGTATTTCAATATTATATTTTTTGGCTATGATTAAAGATCGCTTTAGGTGAGAAGCGCTTGTCACTAACAAAATTTTTTTATTTTTCTTAGCACTAAGAAAACTCTTTAATTCTTTGAAATTTTCAACAGTGTTCCTAGCATTGGGTAAAAATACAATATCCTGCTTATCTATCTTTGTATTATCTATAATTGTTTTTACAAAAGGAGTTTCATGATCACTTCCATTTTTTTTGTCTAAAGCTGCATTTCCACTAGAATAAATAATTTTTACCTTCATGGGTGAATAATAATTTTTAATTTTTATTGCCTGAACTACTCTCTCTTTACTACCGCTAGGAACAAAAATGTAATCAATATTTTTGGGTATTTGATTATTTTTATATTTTTTTTCTAGAATATGATAAATCAGATTTTCTCCAACGGGTAATAAGGAAATTAGAGAAAAAACTATAAAAAATGTAAAAAATATATTTTTAAACTTTTCTTTTTTTTTCCAAATACCTAGGTAAAGAAAAATAATGAGTACAAAAATAAAAAAATTACTAGGTAATATTAGTGGTGTTATGATTTTAGATACATAAAAATACAAGTTCATTCAAAATTACTCAACTGTAACAGATTTTGCTAAATTTCTAGGCTTATCAATGTCATATCCTTTATTTTTTGCAGAATGAAACGCAAGTATCTGCAAGGGTAATGTTAGCAAAAATGGTAATAGCTCATCTGATGTTTTTTCTACTTCGATCGTCTTCCAAACATTTTCACTACTGATTTCGTCTTTGCTTTTGTTGCTTATTAACAAAACTTTTGCACCTCTAGATATAACTTCCTGCATATTGGATAGGGTTTTTTCATAATATTTATCTCTTGGTGCCAAAACCACTACTGGAATTCCCTCTTCTATAAGCGCCAAGGGACCATGTTTCATTTCACCGGCTGGGTAACCTTCGGCATGTACGTAACATAGTTCTTTTAATTTGAGGGCTCCTTCCATGGCAATTGGATAAGCAAATCCTCTTCCAAGAAACATCGAGCCTTTTGCATTTGCAAAAGTATTACTAATATTT
>Ga0209251_1003280_pt1 | contig 10674 bp, 13 predicted proteins | sample SaaInlV_100m_DNA_6_FD_184665 | JGI IMG/M metagenome (GOLD analysis project Ga0209251, IMG submission 184665) | Marine microbial communities from expanding oxygen minimum zones in the Saanich Inlet - Saanich Inlet SI073_LV_10m_DNA (SPAdes) (version 2) | ecosystem: Environmental > Aquatic > Marine...
AGGTATTGTTTACCTGTTACGAAATAGCTATCGGGCATCATCAGCTCCCTTAAAAAAAAGACAGGTTCAGTAGGTGAACCTGTCTTTTTATTAATCAGTTTACGCTTTTGCTTCTGTTTCAGTAACAGCCACATTCCAGATGATAACACCGAATGCGATTTTGTTAAGAACGTCAGCTAGATTGTAGATGATGTTTAATGATGCCATATCCGCACCACCAGTCATATATCCGAAGAAATACCCTAAAGGATAAATTGCCCATCCGATAGTTACAATCCAACGCATAGTTGAAAATGCAGATTTCACTGACTCAGGTGCTTCATCTGCTGCAACCCGACCAGCTTCACCAGCAAAGATTTCATATAAGATATATGCCCAACCAGCCATACCAATGATGAATGCAACAGTTACATTCATGTAACCTGCTTCACCAAGATAACCACCGATTAACATAATCAAAGTACCAATTGTCAAACGCCAGAAAACGCCGCCTGATACATTTGTTATCGCGCGAAGGATCAAGTAGAACTCAATCATTAGCAACGGAACTGTTATCAACCAGTCAATATAACGATAAACAGTTGGCGTATCGCCAGTTGCTACCCATACGTCACGCATGTAAAAATAGTGTACAGCCGCAACCAATGTCACAAGACCGGATACTACAAGAGATGTCTTCCACTTTCCTGAAACACGCTGTGTTTCCAAAAAGAAGAAAGCAGTTGCAGCAACTAGAGCCATTGAAATCAGCCAGAAGCTGATGCCAACGAAATCATCTTGCTTTAGATTTTCTGCAGCCATTGCAGCCACAGGTAATAAAGACAGAAAACCTGTCGTAAGTGCAAATTTAATTGCTTTTAGCATTGTCATTAGGACACTCCCAAAAAACTTTGTTCCAGAACGCCCTACCTTTTTGATACCAAACTCTAAATTATCGAATTTGATTTCCCCCTAGGGAACAACATGAATAAAAATTGATGTGTAGGCAAGATAGAAAATTTATTTTCTGTAAATAAATCCTAAAAAAATGTTAACTAACTGTTTTTGTGTAATAATATAATCATAAAAATTATATAATATTGCACAATATAACATCTAATAAATGTAAAATATTTTATAAAAACAACTATTAAGGGTTTTTAAAAGTGAATCTCATGTTATTTTTGTTGTTCCACTATAGGTTTCTATGATTTTTTATGAGAATGTGTTTAAGTCTTGGCCTAGGAGAGCCTGAAACCTTTGGAAAAATCTACCAGAGTGGGGATGAATATATAGTTACGCAATACAGATTAATTACAACCAAATTAGGATTTATAATGACAAATGATACAGTTTTACTAGGTGGATTTGGAATTCTTATTTTAGGGAGTGTAATTTGGTTTTTTGCAAGGAAACTAGAGGATGCAAAACTATCAGCTAGAGCTAAACGCCTTGCTATCTATATTATGGTAGCTGGATTTGCCTTGTCCATTATGATGGTAATGAATTGGCATGCTCAAAGTTATATAGATGAGCAAGCACGTTTTCAGTATAATCTATATGAGCAGGATACTATTAAAATAGCATAAACTCTTATATAGAAAGACCCGCACGATTGTGCTATATTTATATATAGTAGAAAGCTTAGACAGCGAATAGGCGATTATGAAAATAATAGCAATTATTGGCGCTAGCCATTCAGGTGTTACCTGCGCAGAAAAATTACGCCATAACGGATTTCAAGGAAGAATTCTGTTACTTGATCGTATGCCAACCCTTCCAGTACAAAGACCACCATTATCAAAATCCTTTCTGCACTCAAAAATAAGCGGATTTGATAGCTACTTGCTTCGTTCAGCAGAGTTTTATGAGAAGGAAAAAATAGAGTTACTGATTGGTAATGCAGTCGTTGGCATAGATGCTCACGCCAAGATTATATATTTAGAAAATGGCAGCGAGCTAAATTATAATATCATTATTCTCGCCGCTGGAGCAGATGCAAAACTGCCTGCATATTTTGCAGATAAGGCAAGCAATATGCATGTTCTTCGAGACACCACAGACGCTGAATCATTAAAGGCATCGATGCAGCAAAGCCAAAAAGCCGTCATTGTAGGAGGCGGATTTATTGGACTTGAAGTTGCATCATCCCTGCGCATTGCTGGCTTGTCAGTTGATATAATTGAAATAGCCCCTAGGCTTTTGGCAAGAGTGTCAACACCGCAAATCTCCGATTTTTTTAAGAGTTTACATGAATCCAAGGGAGTTAAGGTGCATCTGAATAAAGGGCTTGAGGAAATAATTTATTCAGATTCTGGCTTGGTTAAGTCTGTCATATTATCTTCAGGCCAGAGATTGGAATGCGATCTTCTCATCTTTGGCATAGGAGTTTCTGCAAATACTAAGCTTGCCAAAGAATTAGGTCTTACCATATCAGACGGGGTGCTGGTAAATAGTAATTATAGTGCAGCTGATGATATTTATGTAATTGGTGATCTTGCTTATTGCCCTGATAGAGCAAGCCAGAGAATAGAATCAGTGTATCATGCACAATTAAGTGCAGCAGTCGCAGCAGCATCTATCACTGATTCTGCTATGCCGAAACAAGAGACATTTTGGTTTTGGTCAGATCAATATGAAATTAAATTGCAGATTGCAGGACTACTGCCACCTTTGGATGAAGTGACCTTAATTCATACAGAACGCCGCCAAGGAAAAAGACAAGACAGTTTTTCTGTGTGGAGCTGGTATGACAATAAATTGGTAAGTGTTGAAGCTATTAACGACCCTCAGGCATTCATGATTGGTAAAAAATTGATTGAGCAGTCTGCAAATCCACCTCATAAACTAATAGCAGATGATAGCATAGCTTTGAAACAGCTTCTGCATAGTGACTAAATAGCTATAGGTTGAATTCATTTGTATTAAGTTTTGTTTTGTAATGCTATTGATAGCCAGTTTTTAGTTTTAGATACGGTTTATTTTCTTTTGCTTTATGAGACCGTGAAAAACTTGCATTCCTAACATACCTAAAAAACTGGAAGTTCCCTTAAATGAATAAAACACTTTATGGATATTTTTGTGCAACTTCTGGCGCATTGTTTTGGGGAATGTCTCCACTTTATTATCGTTTATTAAATGACTATATGCTTATTGATGTAGTCGCACAGCGCGTCTTTTGGTCCTGTGTCATTTTTGGGGTAATTTTGCTTGCTCAAAAGCGATTGGCTGAAATTGTGGTAGCGCTAAATTCCCCAAAGAAAGCATTCTTGTTTTTGATTTGCGCGCTTTTAATAGGCATCAACTGGTTGTTATTTATATTTGCCCTAAAATATGGTCAGCTAATGCAATCTGCACTTGGCTATTATATTTATCCCTTATTGACAGCAGCCATGGGGTATTACGTGCTTGGGGAACGTCTTGAGAGGATGACAAAAATTGCGCTATTATTTGCGATTGCGGCTGTTCTGCTGAAGGCAAGCTCATTAACTGAACTCCCGTGGATAGCCATAAGTATGGCAATAACCTTTGCTGCTTATGCAATTATACGCAAACAATTGCCAGTTAAAGCAGATACAGGCACGGCGATTGAAACAATTATGTTAACCCCTATAGCAATAGTGTATTTTACCTGGCAATCACAGCAAGGGGTACCATTGTTTCTTGGAGGGAATATGACAGGTTTACTGCTTGCCGTTTGTTGCGGGTTATTTACCATTATTCCGTTATATTTGTTCCACACTGGAAATAAAAACTTGCCCTTGGCGATAGCTGGATTGCTATTCTACATAAACCCCACCAGTCAACTTATCATAAGCGTACTGCTTGGTGAGGCATTTAGTATAATAGATATGGGTGTTTTTGTTTTAATTTGGGTAGGATTGATAATTCAATTCTCGCCATTGCTTTTAGGACAAAAACACCGTTTGAAAAAACCTGTGGTTGAATAATTTATTCAGCAATTTTTGCTGAAATAATCTCATCTGGCTCGCTTGGTGGCTGACCAGTTGCTATTTTATGAACCACATCCATGCCGTCAGAAACTTGTCCCCAAACAGTATATTCTCCTGTTAAATGGGAGCAACCATCAAAACAGATAAAGAATTGAGAATCTGCACTATTCGGGTTCGCTGATCTTGCCATTCCAACAGTGCCTTCACGATAAGGGTAATCTGTAAATTCAGCATTTAATTTTTGCCCTGAACCGCCTGTCCCATTGCCACTTGGGTCTCCAGTTTGTGCCATAAAGCCAGGAATTACACGATGAAAAATTATGCCATCATAAAATCCTGATTCTGCTAATTCTGAAATGCGAGCAACATGATTTGGCGCAAGCTCAGGCAATAAATCAATATCTATCTGTCCAACGCTGGTTTGCAAAATAAGTTTTGTGTTCGCTTGTGCCTCTGTTTGGGTCATAGTTAATCCTAATAATAAAGTGATACATAAAATAAATATGCGCATGATATCTGTCCTAATTTTATTAAATGCTTTTGCTTGAAATAAGGTAGTAGGCTAGGAATAGTCAAGCCTTCGGTTAAATGAAATAGGGTGCAGCAAAAGTTTAAGTGATTAACACAGTACCTCAATTTGTTCATCAGACAAGCAGTCTGGAACAATAACAACAGGTACTTTACACCTAGCGGCTCCTCGTCCAGTGATATAGTTAACAATGGGTCCAGCTGATTCAGATTTAGTATTAGCACCAAGCACTAGCTGACAAATATGCGGCTCCTCATCTATTAGTTGTAATATTTGGTCAGTAGTTTCGCCCTCTCTAATAAACACTAATGGTGTTTTGCCAGTATAGTGATTGGCATAGTCTGAATGCGTTTTTATGATTTCTTCAGCCTGCTCTCTGGCTTCTTCTCTCATTAATGCATTTACACTTGCCCAATGACCAAAATCATTGGGGGTGATAACATATACAAGAGCAATATTGGCATCAATTGCCTTCGCTCTTGCGCAGGCAAAGTGAAGAGCTTGATGTAGTTCTTCTGTTTCATCTACAACCACCAAAAAGAACCGATTTTTCGTTTCATTTTGCATAAGACACCTATTATATTTTTTATTTTCAGTTTACTGTGTTTTCATTAAATAAGCCAACGCGTAATCTGAAATTTTTGTTTTAAACTGTTATGGCTTTGGAAAAATAGCAGCAGCTAACCATCCTGCAAATACGGCAAATGCCACGGCGAACAACCCATAAAAAATAGAATATTCATGAGCTAACTTATAGATAAATGCACTAATCCCTGCCTTTTTAACGGCAATTGCGGTCTTATCTTCAGCAATAAAGCGACCATCCCTAAAATGGATTATTCTAACATCATAATCACCAATGGTAATATTTGCAGGTAGGGATACTTGTGTTCTAAAAAGCGTACCACGCATTACTTGCACGGATGTTTCATTAATTTTCCAAAGTGAAGCAGATTGCATGTTTCTGTGTAGGGCTTTACTCCAAGTAAGGTAGGAGCTAGGAGAGAGAGCTTGCTCAGAATCATATCTAAGATCTAAAAATTCAGCACCAACCGATAATTCTTCTAATACAGACTTTGTTGCAATTTGTGAAAGAGGCCTTGTAGTGAAAATCTGATAATAGCTTGGAGCATTTTTCCATTTTACTGAATTTGAATTTACCCAAATACCCGTCATTTTTGATTTTTCACGTGTTATAATTTCCGAATTTGGACCACTTATCACCACAATAATATCATCACCAGCCTCCCCTGAGACTGAGCCAAACAGCAAAACAGATGTCCCATTAAAATCAGTATTAATTGAAATGTTAGATAGAGATAAATCTGCAACTAATGCATTTGATTGTGTATAACCAATTGCAGGAACGCATAAAATATAAAGAATTAGAGCCCCAGTAAGACCAATGGGATATTGAATGCCAATATAGCGTTTCATATGTCTCAGAGATGTATACCATAACCACTGTATCATTTTAAAATCTCTGTTGAAAATAGATCTGATGGCATCACGATAAGATCATAGCCGATTTTGATGCTCACCAGTAATACAATCAATGCAAGCATTCCGCGCAATTGCTCTCCTCTGAGCATCCCGCCAAAACGAGTTCCAATTTGAGCGCCAATAACGGCACCGAATAAAAGTGTCCCAGCAAGTAAAAAATCAACAGTCTGAGTTTGAACGGACTGCAATAATGTAACATTTGCTGTAACAAAAATAATTTGAAATAAGGATGTTCCTATGACCACAGATGTAGGCATTCCAAGCAAGTAAATCATGGCTGGTACCATGATAAATCCACCGCCAACACCCATAATAGCTGAGAGAACACCTACAAAGGCAGCAATTAAGAATGGAACAAGGGCGCTTATGTAGAGTTTTGAGCGTCTAAAACGCATTTTAAATGGCAGCCCGTGCAACCAATTATGTTTGTGTAATTTTCTGCGATAAAACTCAGAGCTGCGTGTTCGAATATAGGTGCGCACACTCTCCCAAAGCATCAGAATTCCAATCGCGCTAAGAAAAAATACATAAGAGAGTTTGATTACTAGGTCGAGCTGCCCAATTTTTTCGAGTAAGGCAAAAAGCAACACGCCAAGTGATGAGCCAACGATACCGCCAAATAATAACACGGCACCCATTTTAAAATCGACATTTTTTCGACGCCAATGAGCAATTACACCAGAAACAGAAGAGGCAACAATTTGATTTGCTTCAGTAGCAACAGCAACAGGCGCAGGAATTCCAAGAAAAATTAATAGAGGGGTCATTAAAAAACCGCCACCAACACCAAATAATCCAGATAGAAACCCTATAAACCCGCCAAGCCCAATCACAATAAATATATTTAGAGAAATTTCTGCAATAGGGAAATAAATGTACATTACGTTAGCTTCACTATGTCACTTCAAATGACCATTAGGATGTCTTGCAAGAAGTACCTTAAAGCAGAACGAAATGAAAGTTCAAATTTCTAAATCAGAAGATTTGTAAATTTTTTAGTGCTTCGTTTTTTTAATCACTAAGTCATTTGAATAAATTTTTGACAAAAACCGTAGGATTTTTATCACTTCATCATTCTCAACTGAATAGAATATAGACTGGCTTTCGCGTCGTGTTTTTACAATATTGGCACGTCTTAATCTTCCAAGATGCTGAGACAACGCAGATTGACTTAACTCAGGAACCACTGATTCCAACTCGGAAACTGACTTTTCTTTTCCATCCGCGAGCTCATTTAAGATTTGTAACCGTTTTATATTACTAATGGCCTTCAGAACAGTTGTCATCTGAGAATTATGTTTGTTTCTTTCTAGCGGTCGGGACATGTTTTTTCCTTTATAACCTCAGTTTTAACTTAAAAATAGAATATAATTATTATTAAACTCTTAATAATTGTAATTAATTACGAAAATGAATCAAAAAAAAATTCTATTTTTTAAATCATAACGGCATTGTCTGTTTGTCTAATAGCTATGGTTAGCACTCGGTAATTAAAGGGTTGCTCGGCTATTGAAGACATCGGAATTGCGATTCTTGCAAAAGGAAAATATGTACTTTCTTCTGTATGGTCAGTTTTCATTATCCCTTTTTGTAATATTGGGGAACGGCACGCCATTGCTGTTTCTAAGATAGTTATAATTGCAGAGGCATTTGTGCCAAAATTTGTTGCATCAACAGTGTCATTATAAAAAAGCGACTTGTCAGGTCAAAAATAAGTTTTTGGCGTTTTCCCCAGACAAAATTTATTTGTCTGATCCCTGAAATAAAAAGCTGCAATACTTAGGTCTAAATTTTGCAGTTTCAAAAGAGCATTAGAAGTTAAATCACTAGGCGAATGCATAGAAATCAGCTGATGAAAAATATCTGGAAGGGATGAATCATGCCTGATAGCGTCGCTGCTCGAATATATATGTGATTGTGAGAGCCTTTGCCGTTTAGATTCAATTTTTGATAGTATTAATCTGCCAATTGTAAGACTGACCACATCAGCTGGTGCTGGCGGTATTTGGGTTTCTTTTCCATTTTGGGTATAGCAGACTTCAATGAACCCGTTATAAGCCCTAATATTGCCTATTAAGCCTAACAATGACGAAACGGTTGCGTGTTTGCGAATAAGGAGAAAAAGTATTTTGCCTTTTCGAGATAAAATAATAGAGGCAGTAACTGGAATATTTTCATTTCCATAACGGAGTTCCCCCTTTCTTGTGATAAAAGAATTTGATATCATTTTGTTCATTTAATTACACAGCTATTTTCAATCATAATAGTGTTGCATAAAATAGTTATCAAATGATTGATTTTTGCCTTCTTATAGATAGAAGATGGCTCACATATAATTAGAATGAGCGAAAATATCACTATGCATCAAAAATATGAAAAATTTGATATTCATATCGCTTCAGATGGGAAGTGGTTTCATCAGGGTGGAGAAATCAAGCGCCAGGCGATGGTTAAACTTTTTGCGTCTATTTTATCTCAGGATGAAAAAGGAAGATACTGGCTGACTACGCCAATAGAAAAAGGAGAAGTAACTGTTGAAGATGCGCCATTTATAATAACTAATCTGACGGTTCTATCACCAACAGATAAGATGCATTCCAGATTAGTAATGAGGGATAATGTGGATAGAAAATTCGAGCTAGGCGGGCACCATAGTATTTTTTTCAAGAATGCTGATAACCAGAAAGCTCAGAATAATTCATCCACGCCTTATTTATGCCTGAATGATGGGTTAACTGCTAAAATAAGCCGTCCAGTATATTATCAATTAATGGATATGGTAACTGAAGATAGTCATGGTAATATGGGCGTTTGGTCTGGAGAAGAATTCGTTATCTTGCGATGAATATGCTTGAAACAAAAAAATTGAAAAAAATTTTTATCAGACCATATAGTGGGTTCAATTTAAAATTTTGGAACTGTTATTAACAGATGTTAGAGCAAATAAAAGCAGGGGTTTCTCGTCAAATAAAAGAGCTTTCCGTGCCATCAAATATGAGACCAGCAGCGGTTCTATGTCTCATCCTTGGAGAGGGTGCATCACTTTCTATATTGCTTACAAAGAGGGCTAAACACCTAAATCAACATGCTGGTCAGATGAGTTTCCCTGGCGGAAAACTTGATCATCAAGATAAAACCATTGTAGATACAGCACTAAGAGAAGCTAATGAAGAAATAGGTCTTGCTTCTGATGAAGTTGATGTTTTAGGTTATTTATCGCCAGTTGTAACAACTACTGGTTTTCATATATCACCAGTGGTAGGATATTTTCCTACTTCACCAGACCAAGCAATGAAAACGCTAAAGCATAATCCAATAGAAGTTGAGGAAATACAGATTTCCCCTTTGTCATTATATCTTGATCCAAATCATTATCACAGGTCAGAATATAAGACAATTACTGGCAGTAGGTCATTTTGGGAAATTAAAAATACAAACCCTGTTGTTTGGGGGGCGACGGCAGCCATTTTAAAACAGCTATCAGATATCATGGCTAACTAACCTGAAGAAAGGGTTGCTAAAATGAGACGGTACTTATATATCGCAGGCGCTATAATAATTGCGATCATTTTAATAGAATTGATGCGGTTAATTTCCATTAAAATGTCAAAAGACAACACGATACGCGAATTTATTGAAAAAAATAGGGCTATATTAATTCTTCTTATAAGCGTGATTCTCAGTGTTGTTTCATTTGCTTTATTTGAGCTAAAAGGGGCTTCTACTAATACAAATTACATTCCTGCAGAAATCCAAAATGGGGACATAAAAAAAGGGGCATTTAAAACCAAGAATCCAGATGATGGTTAATTTTATTATTTGATATTCAGCAAAAAAGCGTTTGATAATTATGATAGAAGCAGACCTGAACGCATCTGACTTTCCATATGGAGAGGCAGAGTTGCTCATAAAAAAAATCCAGAAAATAGCTAGACAGCATGGCGCAGAAGCACGCCTTGTGGGCGGGGCAGTGCGGAATTGGTTAATGCAGCAGCCAGTTGAAGATTTTGATTTGGCAATTAATATCCCAATTACTGACTTCATTCACATTTTGCATCAACATAAAATAAATCTATATGAAACAGGTCTGTCACATGGCACTATCACCGTGGTTGAGAATGATGTATCTTTGGAAATCACGCAAACTCGAAGGGATGTAAACAGCGATGGGCGCCATTCTGAGGTAGAAGCTGTTTCTGATTGGCTGGTTGACTCCAATCGGCGCGACTTTACCATAAATGCTATTTATATTTCTGATTTGGATGAGCTGTTTGACCCACAGAACGGTCTGTTGGATATAAATCGTAAAAAACTTCAATTCATTGGAGACCCTGATTTGCGTATCCAAGAAGATTATTTGCGCATTTTAAGAGCATTCAGATTTCTTGCTTGTCTCCCAGCATTTACACTTCAAGATACAGACATTGTTGCTATAAAAAAGCATCTTCACAAGATACATACGCTTTCTTCAGAACGAGTGACAGATGAGTTGCGCAAATGGATATCTGCTGAAAACCCGACAGAAGCACTTTTTATGGCACAGTCATTAGCACTAGATAGAGATGGGCTGGGATTTAATTTTAATCTGATGCGCTTGCAACCCGCACCAGCAAAAACACTGTTTCTCGAACTTGATTGGCTTGCAAGGCTTGCTGTTATAATAATATGGGATGATAGGCTGGCTGTGTATAACAGACTGCGGCTGTCGCG
>Ga0209251_1003282_pt1 | contig 10672 bp, 7 predicted proteins | sample SaaInlV_100m_DNA_6_FD_184665 | JGI IMG/M metagenome (GOLD analysis project Ga0209251, IMG submission 184665) | Marine microbial communities from expanding oxygen minimum zones in the Saanich Inlet - Saanich Inlet SI073_LV_10m_DNA (SPAdes) (version 2) | ecosystem: Environmental > Aquatic > Marine...
GAATATACATCATCTTTTGAATCAGGTTCATCTATATGGTTCAATACGTTATTAAATCTCTGGACGATAGTGTCTCTTTCGTATTTCTCATCTTTTTTATATCTTTCCTGTAACTCTTGAATTTGACGGAACTCTTCCAATGTGTTCCTACTTTTTGCTTCAATATCTATATCTAATAATTCATTAGGATATATTACACGTTTTTTGTGTTTTACAACAGGAAGCAACCATTTTAGTTTTGTATTCATATTTTTCATATTCTCAACCAAAGGTTTATAGTACGGTCCATAGAAGTGGGGTGTAATGGAATTTGTATCTTCCGAAAAGGTGGAAAATGTCTCACGTAACTCTTTGAAGCGGGTAATGAGTAAGTGAATATTCTTCATAATTGTTTCACTACGGTTTTGATTAGGGATAGTAGATAAGAGTACATCCATCATATCATTGAGCTGAACTTCTATGTTGTATTTTTTTTCGTGTTCGGGAACCTCTACTACTTGCTTCAATACTTCAAGTTCTTCGCCGAATACAATTTCGTTTGTTTCATCATATAGTTTCATTAGTTCATCTTGATAACTATCATTGTCGTTTTCTTCAACACTTAATGGTGATTGTAATTCTATATCATCCTTTTCGGTAATAGGAGACCCTTCAACTTCTGATTCTTCTACTTTATCCAACGTCGTTTTTTGTAAATATTGTTGAGGCGGTTCCCGAATCTCAATTTGTTTAAATGGAATATTTTCAGGAACGCCTTTATATTCAAAGTCAATATAGATGGTTTGCAGGTCTGGATAAGTAGTGATTTCAATCATATCTTCTTCGCTATTAGTAATTTGACCGGTTAAAATGGTAGGATAATCACCCCCAAAATGAATATTTACCCATTTTCCAACATCCAAATGATTTTGTTTCACATATCCTTTGTCTTCATTGCGATCCAACAAAAATATTTGTTTAATATTCATATTATCCAGTTTGCCTTCATTCAAACTAAGTTGACTTTCCATGCCATTGTTAATACTTGTTAATTTGATTAAATTTGAATCAATATAGTTAATATAAAAGGCATTTTCATGATACTGAATGTCATCTGGACTATATATTTCTATTATATCGCCTAATTCCAATGTAATTGTTGTACTCATTTACAATATAAATATATATATTATGCGTCTAAATAATATTTATCTAAAAATAGTATGAATTATCAATATAAACAAATAACATTATCAAATATATTATATACATTTGCCATGTCTGGACCATGCTATAATATGGAGGATATAAATACTACCCATAATGTTCGTTCAAAAAAATATGAATTTGATGACCGCGTATATGATATTTATAACTATGAACGGGAATTTATATGCGATGATAATGACCGTTTACGACTATGTAAATCATTGATATATGATAATGGAGAACTACTCTCTATGGCCCCTCCCAAATCAATTTCATATAAGAAATTCACAGACTTGTTCGAATACGACAAAGAAAATATAGAAATATCCCAACTTGTAGAAGGGACGATGATAAATATGTTTTACAATCACAATAATAATAAATGGCATATATCAACTCGGGGTGCTGTTGGCGGACAATATTTTTATTTCCGTAATCAATATTACCAAGACAAATATAACCAATGTCGTCAAATTTCATTTTATGATATGTTTATGGAAGCACTTCAAGCGGGTGAAAAAGAAGAACTGAATGACTTAACAATTATGAAATTGTTTGATAAGGAACACACCTATTCGTTCGTATTACAGCATCCTGATAATCATATTGTCATCCCAATTGATCGTCCAAGGTTGTATTTGGTTGCAATTCATAAAATGGCAATTGAAAATAATATTCCTGTATGCATAAGTATCGATAAATCGCAGTTCAAAGACTTTGAATTTGTTAATGTGCTAAGTGGTATTATTGATATACCCGAGTTGTATAATGATATAAATAGTTATGATGAAGCAATTGAAAAATATAGTAGTATTGATACAACCCCAAACGATGTTGGTATTGTATTTTATCATAAAAATATGGGAGTGCGTTCAAAAGTATTATGTCATCGTTATGAAACAATGAAAACTCTTCGCGGAAATAATCCTAATATTCAATTTCAATACATATGTTTACGACGAACAAATAAAGTAAATGATTTTTTGAATTACTTTCCGCGCTACAAAAAGCTGTTCTACACATTTTATACCCAATATCGGGATTTTATGAAGAACGTCCATAATTCATACATTAAATGCTATATCAAAAAGACAGGTCAAAGAATTTCAAATAAATATATGCCTCACATTTATCGCATTCATCAAGAGTGCTTTGTGCCATATATGCTTAAAGGTGAAAAGAAGATTATTAAAATAGATGATGTGTATAAGTATTTTGATACCCGAAATATTGGAGAAATATTGTATGCCCTCAACTACGATATTCGTAATGTAATGGATGAAAAAATAGAATCGGAAGAAAAAGACAATTAAATGTATTCATTTATGATTGAAAAATATAAAACATACTTTTATATTTTTGTCCCATTTTAAATGTCCGAAGGTTTAAATCATTGACCCATCCTTTTGAATACGTTTCCCGTCCCAATACGCATCGCAAAGCTTACATAATTTTTGTAAATATTCAAGAGTGCATTGCTTACTATTGTCTGACATATTATTAATTGACCCACGAACAGCATCAATATATTTGGCAATATCCTCACCATTTGTCATACGTGTCAAATCATTGGAATAATCCTTCCGAATAAAATAATCCAAGTCACCGTCCATAATTCTATCCCCATAAGGTGTCAATACATACTTATTCCATACACGAATTACAATTTTGGGATTTGCCTTTTTTATCATTTTCATAGAAGATACTGCGGTTTTAATGGTGGAATCATCTTGGAAGATATTCCCAACATCGTCAATAAATTGTTCGAATAGGGTATTGAAACCGCGCATATACATTTGATTTTGTGACATCTTGTCTATACTTTATATTATAATTCCTTTTTATATATTGTAAAAAATATATTATTAGTTTAAAACGTAAAATCGGGAACCGGTGGCTTCTGTGTTTGTCCGAGATCCATATTACGTTGCTGTTGTAAATCTTCTATGGTTAGATCACCTGACACTTTATTAGGTTTATATGTATCCGGAGGGGTTTTTATAGAATTTGTATCGTTCTTTACAGACATATAATTATGCATTTGACGTCGTTGTCCGTTTCCCTTTGCGCTGAGTTCATCCGGTGTCATATCAAAATAAGTATATTGTTCAGATACTACATTATTAGGTGCTGTATTGAATGTATAGCAAAAAGGTTCGCCTCCTCCTTCTGATACAGCATTATTGTTTTGACGAATTATATCCGGACGCAGATGTTCTATAATACTATCTCCCAATAATATCCTAAATTTATCGTTTACCAATAATAATGCGGGGACTTGTTTTAAATTGGGTGGCATAATTACCTGTTTTCCATTCCCTAAAACAATATACAACTGATTCGTTTTATCATCAAGATAACGATTATCAATACATATAAAACTGATTTTTTCACGTAAATTTGTTTTTCCTAATGATTGTAGTATTTTCTTACAATGTTTACAATGATTGCTATAATATAATACATCCATGACTATATTATATATTAATTGTCAAAATTTTTAATTTGAACTAATTTAGAGTGTTGCTTTACACATGTTGTAGAATACACGATAAATGTAATAAGCAATGAATTGAAAGAATAAAACCATTACTGTGTTTACAATATCAAACATTCTAAATCCTTTTGTAAAGAATAATCCATACATAAAGTTAACAACTGTAATAACAATTGCCAAGGCAGCTAAAAGTCCAAACACATAGAAGATATTACAGTATTCTTCGCCTAAAGGTCCCATAATTTGGTCGAGCATATTTTGCATATTATACTATTATCTTAGAAAATTTATAGGATATAATGTTGTTGGATTAATAATGCTAAAATGAAACTACCTAAACCCATTACAAAGACATGAATCCAATGAGGAGGACAGTTTTTAATTCCAAAATAAGAAGCAAACTTACAATGGGATGAATGTGTGAATAATCCCCAGAATAACGCATTCAATAAAAGAAAGAAGACAAAAATAGATTTAAAATCCATATTATAATAAATGTCTATATATAATATATTATCAAAATGGATAGTGAAACAACATGGAAGATTATTGATTCAAAGTTTCGCGACAACTATCAAACATTAGTTCGTCATCATATAGAATCATATAATCACTTTTATAATGAAGAACTTATACAAATCTTCAAAGAAAAGAACCCGCTTATTTTAGGCAGTAAATTTGATAAAGAACTAAATGATTATCGCGAAAAATGCGTAATGTATTTCGGCGGAAAAGACGGAAATAAAATTTATTACGGAAAACCTTGTATTTATGATGACAATGACAATTTCCATCTCATGTATCCCAATGAGGCGCGCTTACGTAACATGTCATACGGTATGACAATCCATTACGATGTAGACGTTGAATTTATTAGTATCCGTGATAAAATGTCTGGTGGCGGAATACCCGAGGACGACGACGAAAACAGCGAAATATTATTTTCAAAACTAGGCGGAAAGTCTGTTGAAGACGCTCTTGAAGAAGCATTAGCATTCAAAATGTCAGGTGGTGCTAAAAAGAAGAAAAAAGGCGACGATATTGAAATGACAACAAGTGAAAGTTTACAATTAAAGGAAGAATATAATACAGAAGACAACGTTTTGAAACGCACAACTACTTTGAAACAAATGTATTTGGGACGGTTCCCCATTATGGTCCAATCAAACTTCTGTGTTTTGAACGGATTATCAAAGACTTCGCGTTTCAATATGGGCGAATGCAGGAATGATGTAGGTGGTTATTTCATTGTTGATGGTAAAGAAAAGACTGTCGTTTCACAAGAAAAATTCGCAGATAATGCTTTGTATATCCAACATGTGAACGATGACAAATATTTATATAAATCTGTCATTCGTTCTATTTCAGAAAACGTATCTAAACCACAACGTAGTATGTTTGTAGGTATGGTATCTCCAAGTCCAGAATATTCCAATAAAAATATCGTTATTTATATTCCCAATGTGAGAAAACCTATACCCATGTGTATTGTATTTCGCGCCTTAGGTATTATAAGCGATAAATCTATTATCGAACATTGCATTTTAGATATGGATAAATACTCCAATATGATTGATTTGTTTACTCCAAGTATTTATGATGCCGGTTCCATTATGACACAAACAACCGCTTTGAAGTATATTGCTACATTTACCAAGTATAAAACCACCGAACACATATTGGAAATATTGAGTGATTACTTACTTCCTCATATTGGTGAAAATAATTTCAAAGACAAAGCACTCTTTTTGGGACATATGATATTCCGTCTGTTGCGAGCATATATGGGTATTGATGAACCAACTGACCGCGATAACTTCAAATACAAACGTATTGAACTTGTTGGAACACTCATGTATGACTTATTTAGAGAATATTATACTATTCAATTGCGTCATATCCATTTAGAGTTTGAAAAACGACTTATGTTGAATCAATCGCTATATGAAGAGAACCTTGTCGGACTTATTCATCAATTCTATCCTACTATTTTTTCTCATCGTGCGGTCGAAGAAGGTTTCAGAAAAGGTATGAAAGGGAATTGGGGGTCACAGGAACATACCAAACGTATCGGTGCGGTCCAAGCATTAAACTACTTGTCTCATTCATCAATGTTGAGCCATCTACGTAAAACAAACTTGCCTTTGGATTCGAGCGCAAAAGTAGTCGGTCCGCGTGTATTACACGGTAGTCAATGGGGGTTCTTCGATCCTATTGATACACCCGATGGTGGTAATATTGGTATCCATAAACATATGGCGATGGGTTCATATATAACCCGCAGTATTCCTCGCGATACTATGGTAAATTGGTTAAACACTCACACAAATATTGAAACACTAGAGAATTCTTTCTTGAAAGATCTTGATAAATTCTCCAAAGTGTTTGTTAATGGATTATGGTTAGGTATAGTAAGAGAACCTTTACCATTAGTCGAAAAAATCAAACTATATCGTCGCAATGGTTTATTGCCTCCTTATATTAGCGTATCCTTTACAATATCAACCAAGATGATTAATATATACTGTGATGGAGGTCGTATATGCAGGCCCATTTTCTATAAAGATGGAGATTCGATGTCTTTTGAAAAGAAACACATATTGGACCTTATCCAAAATAATAAATTCACATGGAATGATTTGATTACTGGATTTAATGAAAAAATTATTTCCAAATTTAACCCGAATGATTATAAAGTATATGACTTATTGGGATTATACGGGGTAAATCAAGAGAACCCATCTACACTTCAAAAATTTATCGACAATAAATCAATCATTGATTATATTGATAATAATGAAACGGATGATGCTATGATTGCGCTTAATTACGATAACTTTCTATCAAATAAAGACAAATATACACATATGGAAATCCATGAATCCCTTATTATGGGCGTAATGTGTAATTTAATCCCATTCCCTGAAAACAATCCAGCAACACGTAACTCCTTTTCGTGCGGTCAAAGTAAACAAGCATCATCGCTTTTCCATACAAATTATCAGATGAGAATGGATAAAAGTGCGGTTGTATTAAATAACGGACAAATACCACTTGTCAAAACACGATATATGAAATATATCAACAATGAAGAAAATGTATACGGAGAAAATGCAATTGTCGCTATTATGGCATATACATCATACAATGTAGAAGATGCTGTTCTTATTAATGAAGGCTCTCTTGAACGCGGTCTATTCCGCACTACATATTTCACAACTTATGAAGTTCACGAAGAAAAAGACGTGGTTAATGGAGATACTGTAATAAAATCAATCACCAATATTGAAAACGATAAAACCATTATTGGATTAAAACCCGGATATGATTATAGTAAACTCGACGAATATGGTGTTATCAAAGAAGGCAGCGTTATCAATGAGAAAACAATACTTATTGGTATGGCATCGTCGAATTCGCAACAACCAAATTCAAAGATTGATATGTCAAAGGGAACCAAGAAAGGTCAGCTTGGCGTAGTAGATAAAGTATTTATTACTGAAGGAGAAGAAGGGCAACGCATATGTAAAGTCCGTGTCCGCGAAGTGCGTATTCCTAACATTGGAGATAAATTTGCTTCTCGTGCAGGTCAAAAGGGAACTGTCGGTCTTGTCATCAGAGAAGAAGATATGCCCTTTACACGTGATGGCTTGAAACCCGATATTATTGTAAATCCACACGCTATTCCGTCTCGTATGACTATCGGGCAACTTGTAGAAACTATCACTGGTAAAGTGGGTTCTATGAATGGTGGATTTATTGACTGCACTTCATTCATTAATGAAGGTTCCAAAATAGATGTATTCGGAAAAATGTTAAATAAAGCCGGTTTCCATTCTTCCGGTAATGATATTTTATATAACGGGTTTGATGGTTCTCAAGTAGAAAGTCAAATATTCATGGGTCCAACTTATTATTTGCGCTTGAAACATATGGTGAAAGACAAAATCAACTTCCGATCCCTTGGACCTCGTAATGTATTGACGAGACAAGCTGTTTCCGGTCGTGCGAATGATGGAGGTTTACGTATTGGTGAGATGGAACGTGATGGTGTCATTTCACACGGTGCGGCTGCTTTCCTTGAAGACTCTATGATGACACGTGGTGATAGATACAAAATCGCAATATGTAATAATAGTGGATTGTTATCCATTTACAATGAAGATAAACAGCTATTTTACAGTCCTGCTTTGGATGGACCGATTAATTTTGTGGGTTCAATTTCAAATAATGATATGCGGGTTGAAAAGATCACACAAAATGGTCGTGATTTTAGTGTTATTGAAGTTCCATATTCATTCAAACTATTATTACAAGAACTACAAACGATGAACGTCCAAATGCGATTGATTACTGATGACAATATACATCAGCAAGATAACTTGAATTACTCATTAAATATCAAGAATCTATTGAATAGCAAAGGTGATGAAATGAAAGATCATATTAATGAGTTAACAAAGCAAATTAGCAATAAATTATCACACGTTAAACAAAAACAATATCATATTCCTGAAACACCACCTAGTCCTGAAACACCACCTAGTCCTGAAACACCACCTAGTCCTGATTCATTAGTAGATATAGATGAACAATTCATAAGTATTTACAAAAAGAAATATCCCACATCAAATAATCAAGTCATTAGGAATGCTTATAAAATATTTTTAGATACTGGTAAAATTTTAGATACCACACATTTTGAACCGATGACACCAACAGATACACCGCCGTCAGATACACCAGAAGAAAGTCCTGCTTGGGCTCCATCTGTCACTCCCGGAGAAAGTCCTGCTTGGGCTCCATCTGCCACTCCAGGAGAAAGTCCTTATTGGGCTCCATCTGCCACTCCCGGAGAAAGTCCTGCTTGGGCTCCATCTGCCACTCCCGGAGAAAGTCCTGCTTGGGCCCCCGAGGAAAACGATTTATCATTTGACTACTCTAATGGCGATAAAGTCCATTTTAGAAGTGATTTTAAACAAAATCGCATATGGACGATTAAAAATGTAGGTAATAAATTCATAACATTAGAAACAGAAGACTTTTCCGGGCTGAATGAAAACGATTATGTGAAAGTTGTGACCCCTAACGATATTTATAAAGTAAAAGAATTACCATACAGTGAATCGCAAACGCCTATTTCTGGATTGGAACAAATGACAGGAGGTTCCGAACAACAGTCAACTCCTGCACCCACAATTCAATTCGCCCCTGTATTCAATCTTGGTGGTTCTCAAACAGAAGCACAAACAAACGAAGTAAAGGAGACAATAAGTAAAATACCAGTAGGACTTATGCAAGGAGGAAATGATATAGTGAATGAAGAACACAACGAAGAAAAATCGTTAGATACAACAGACCTATCTAAAGTTGGAGGGAATGGAATGAATAACATTATTATCAAAAAGGTTTAAGTAATAAATGTTTAAGACAAAAAATTGATTTAAATATATTATCATTATTTCATAGTAATAATATATACACCATTTATAATGAATGTTTCAAGTGAAGATATTCGACGAATTTACCGTTCTCGCCTTGTTTTGCTTGACTTGATGAAGACACAAGGATATAATACGAAAAATTATGAAAATTTTAGTGTAAACAACGTTGAAGCGATGATTGGAAACAATCAATTAGATATGCTATTAGAACGTGATGATGGCAAAAAAGCATCTATCATATACATTACTGAAAAAAAAACACAACTAAAATCAAAAGTGATAGATGACTATATTGAAAATCTGATTGATGTAGAAAACATCATTACCAAAAAAGATGATATTATACTGGTATATAAGGATGAACCCAATGAAAATACACTCAATCATATCAAATATAAGTTTGATAACGAAGGGGTGTATATCATCGTCCATAATATTAAGCGACTATTATTCAATATTTTAGAACATTCTATGGTTCCCAAATCCAGAGTATTGTCTGACGAAGAAGTAGACAATCTAAAAATCAAATATAATCTGAAAACTCTTAAACAATTACCGGAAGTATCACGATTTGACCCTCATTCACTTGCGATGTGCTTGAGACCCGGACAAGTATGTGAATATATTCGCAAAAGCCCTACATCTATTGAATCCAAATATTATCGTTTATGTGTATAAAAATCTAATGATAATACAAATATGAGTAGTGTAAAAAATTACGATCCTTTTCATTTTTTCTATATTGACAAACAAGATACATTAAATAATCTTGATGGCGGTTGTCAAGAATTATACGATAATGCAAAGTTAGATACTTCTTGTAATCTACTCACTATACCAACCGACGACATAGATTCTTGCTACAAATTACGATTATGTGAAAATCGTGATAAAGCAGAAGAGTTTAGATACATTAAAGAAAACAATAATACATCCCTCCAAAAATACAGCGATACAAACAACGAATATAGTGAAGAAATTATGAATACAATCAACTTATCTGTAGGTATTGTATTTTTGTCTGGAGTAATACTTAAACATTATTTTAGTTAAAATAACATCTTACCATATTCTATATATTAAGATGTCATCGGAAACTGTAAATGCTGATTTTAAACTACTCACACCTGTAGAGTTATATAATAAATGTAATGCAATGGCATTAGATAGTCGTCCTCCTGATTGTGAAGATTACAATTATTTTTTACCCAAATTTGAATTGAAATTATTCAGTGTAGATCCAAGTACCAATGTATCTAAAGCAATTATTGATAAAACGAATATCGAAATAACACTCAAATTATTGGACGTTAACAATCAAATCATAGAAAATGTAACCATGCCACGATTTGAAAGCAATGATACCAATCGTCCATTTGTATATGAAATTGTGTCAAATACAATAGAAGGAAGTACAGTAAATGGAGTCAATATTCCAACATTACATTTTTCTATTTCGAATAGTGGTTCTCTACCTGTAAATAAATATGAATTACATATATTCCGTAATGATATCAACGAAGACGCAATGCATATTATTAAT
>Ga0209251_1003289_pt1 | contig 10651 bp, 6 predicted proteins | sample SaaInlV_100m_DNA_6_FD_184665 | JGI IMG/M metagenome (GOLD analysis project Ga0209251, IMG submission 184665) | Marine microbial communities from expanding oxygen minimum zones in the Saanich Inlet - Saanich Inlet SI073_LV_10m_DNA (SPAdes) (version 2) | ecosystem: Environmental > Aquatic > Marine...
ATCAGCGAGCCACCGGGGCTCCCTGCTGCCAGCCAGGGCTGCCCGTCCTTAAAGACAATGGTGGGAGTCATGGAAGACAGTGGCCGCCTGCCGGGGGCAATGGTGTTGGCCTCGCCCTGCACCAGTCCGTAAGCGTTGGCGTCGCCCGCCTTGGCGGCGAAGTCGTCCATCTCATTATTAAGCAAGATGCCTGTACCCGGCACCACAATGTGTGAACCAAAGCTAAAATTCAGCGTGTACGTGTTGGCCACCACATTGCCCTCGGCATCGGCTACCGAATAATGGGTGGTGTCGGGGCTCTCTGTGGGTACCGGGTTACCGGGGCCAATCTCTTCGGCGGTTTTGGCGCGCTCGGCGTCAATCAGTTTGCGGCGTTCAGCGCCATATTCTTTGCTGATCAGTGCCTCGGTCGGGATCACGGTTTGATCCGGGTCACCCATGTAGCGACTCCGATCGGCATAGGCGAGCTTCATGCTCTCAATTACCCGATGCAGGTAGGCGGCACTGTTGTGGCCGTAGGACTCCAGTGGGTAGGGCTCTAAAATGTTGAGCATTTGCAGAACGTGCACGCCGCCTGAGGAGGGCGGTGCCACCGACACAATCTCGAAGTCGCGGAAGGTGCCCCGCACGGGCGGGCGCTCCAGTGCGCGATAGCCGGCGAGGTCTTCGGTGGTAATGAGCCCACCGTTGGCGGCCATATCGCCGGCAATCAGTTCGGCGGTTTCGCCCTTATAGAAACCGTCGGCACCTTTATCGCGAATGCGCTTGAGCGTGCTTGCCAGATCGGATTGCGTGAGCAGCGTGCCCGGCGCTGGGGCAGCCTCGCCGCCCTGTAAGTAGATCCGCTTGGCTTCGGCATTCTCAGCAAGCCGCTCGGCACGAGCGTTTAGGCTCATGTGCAGTGCGAGCGGGGTCGCAAAGCCTTTTTCTGCCAGATCGATGGCCGGCTGAATCACCTGCTTGAGCGTGAGCTTGCCGAAGCGTTCCTGAGCATGGATCAAACCGGCCACCGTGCCGGGCACACCGGCAGCTTGATGGGAGAAGTAGGCCTTGCTCTGATCTACCGAGCCGTCCTCCTTTAAAAACATGTCTCTTGTGGCCGCCGCCGGTGCTGTCTCGCGATAGTCGACGAAGACCTGTTCATTTGTCTCGGCGAGATGAATCAACATGAAGCCACCGCCGCCAATATTGCCAGCGCGAGGCAGTGTTACCGCGAGGGCAAAACCGGTGGCGACTGCGGCGTCGACCGCGTTGCCCCCTTCTTTGAGGATTGCCAGGCCGATCTCACCGGCAAGTGCCTCGGGGCTGACCACCATGCCTGCCTTGCCATAGGCGGGCAGGTAGCGGTTTTGGTAGTCAATGATGGGCGCGTCTGCGGCCGGCATCGCGGGCAGGGTGCTCTGGGCCGCGATCGGGGCCGCGGTTACCGCCATTAACAGGGGTGTCAGTGCAAAAGTGGTGAAAAAGGCTTTGATCGACATGGGGTGTTCCGATTAATAGGTACTAGGTACTAGGTCTATACGCACGATGCGCCAAAAAGGGGCGTGAGGCTACCACAGGAGTCAGCCCCCCCGGCAAGCACCTGCGCTACACTTTAGGAAGTTTCACCTATTTTTGAGATGCCATGCGCTTTAGCGAACACAGACGCTCATACACCCTTGGTGGCCTTCGCCGCAAAGACCTTGCGGCAGACCCAGTGGCACAGTTCATTGGCTGGCAGGAGCAAGCGATCACCGCTGGGTTGGCCGACCCAACCGCCTGCGCTTTGGCAACGCGACAGCCTGATGACACGCTGCGCCAGCGTATGGTGCTGATGAAGGGTGTTGATGAGCGGGGTCTGGTGTTCTACACCAACTATGAAAGTGGTAAGGCCGCCGCTTTGCAGGTCTTTTCGCAGGCTTCGATGCTGTTTCCCTGGAATGAGCTGGACCGGCAGGTCACCGTAACCGGTTCGGTATCGCCAGTCAGTGATGAAGAATCAGACGCCTATTTTGCGTCCCGACCTCGCGACAGCCAGCTGGGCGCGTGGGCGTCCGCCCAGAGCCGGATGATCGATGGTCGGGCAGCTTTGCTCGAACAACTTACCGAGGTGACTGCGCGCTTTGGCGAGGGCAAGATCCCACGACCACCCCATTGGGGAGGTTACCGTTTGGTGCCTGCGGCGTGGGAGTTCTGGCAAGGAGGTGAAAGCCGCCTGCATGATCGGTATCGCTACACCCGCACCGACGATAACAGCTGGCTAATCACGCGTTTACAGCCTTAGTGATGCTGTGGTGCTGACGCAGCGGTATGCTTTGTTCGCGATGATTCTGACTGGAGATGGCGTATGCGTTGTCATTGCACAGAGAGACTGCCACGAAGTTGTGGTAGATCGAGGTCGCGCCCGCTGCGCTTTAAATCGCCCGTCGGTTGAAGTAGTGGGGCAGTTTGGGTAGCCCCAACAATTGTCGCCGAATCAAATCCAGCCCGGCCGCTGCCACCAGTTTTTGGAACATGGCCCGATCGGTCGGCAGCACGGTTTTAAACGCGTGCATATCGGTCTCGGTGCCCCAAGCAAGCCAGACTGTGCCAAGCGGTTTCTCCGCCGTGCCGCCATCGGGTCCGGCCACGCCCGATACCGCAACGCCAATGTCTGCGCCGGAACGCGCCAGTGCGCCAGACAGCATTTGCCTGACTACCGGCTCGCTTACTGCGCCCTCGGTCGCTAGTATGGCTTCATCGACTCCAAGTACCGAATGCTTGATGTGGTTCGCATAGGCCACAAACCCGACCTCAAAAACCGCTGAGGCCCCGGGTTCCGCCGTCATCATGGCGGCGATGAGACCACCGGTGCAGGATTCTGCCGCTACCATCTTTTTCCCCTGTGAGCGGAGCACCTGTTGCAGGGCGCCGGCTAGGGTGATGTCGCCCTCACCGAGAATATGATCGCCGAGGAGTCGCTCGAGAGTCTCGCGGCACTGCATTACATCGGGTGAATCGCTGCTGGTCGCGGTCAGCTTGATTTCCAGCTGCGGTATGCCGGCGCGAAACCCAAGTACGACATCCTCGGGCCAGGTCAGGCTATCCTCGTCGATAAGTGCCTGCGCTGTCGATTCGCCGATACCAAACGTCTGGAAACGCACACGATGAATCGCATCACTCCCTGTTACTGCTTTTACCCGATCGCAAACCTCGGGCAGCATCGCCTTGAGTTCTCCGGGGACGCCCGGTGTCGTCAGGATGAGTGTGCTAGCAACTACTAAGGCAAAACCCACCGCACTGCCCTGGGGGTTATGAATTATTTCAGCGCCCATGGGCAGCCAGGCCTGCTTGAGATTAGCCTCGTTGGGCTCAATACTGCGCGCTGCGCACCAATTGCGCACATGGCGCTCAGCGTCGGCGTTAAGCACCAGCGCTACCCCAGCGGCTTCCGCCACCAGCTCGGCGGTCAGGTCATCCTGTGTTGGGCCAAGGCCGCCATTCATAATGAGCACACCCGCTGTCCGAGAGGCCTTCTCAAGGGCTGACACCAATCGCTGTCGGTCATCACCCAGCGTGAGTTTATGCGCTACTGATTGTCCCATGGCAGACAGTGCCTGCGCGATCATGGCCGAGTTACTATCAACGGTGTCGCCACTCATCAGTTCGTCGCCGGTGAGGAGCAAGTGGATATCGCATTGGGCCATGGGGTTTTCCCAGCGGTGGATAGGCGCAGGATAACCCGTCAGTAAACAGTGTGCTTATTGGGGTGTTGTGGGTGATGCAGCGCTGTCAGATTCACTTGGGGCCGGTGCCTCACCAGCATCCTCGATTTTCGCTTCTGATTTTGCCTGGTCTTCTGCTGTTGATTCAGGCTGAGATTCTGATGCGGCTGCTACTTCCGGAGATGAATCTGTGTGTGGTGTCGCCGCGGATTCTGGCGCTGCTTGTTTTCCAGAGGTGGTGGTCGCCCGGGCGATGGTCTTTGCAAAGGCTTCGGCCGGTGTTTCTTTCTGTGGTTTCAGCCCACAGCCCTCGGTCAACTTAAACAACGCTAGGAAGTCACTCTCCGCTGGCGCATCAGTAAAGTCGACCTCTACAGACTGCTTCAACTGGAAGCGCCGCGTGGCACTGGTCAGGCTCATGGTCCATTTGTCGAAGCTGAACTTTTCTTTTTCGGGCCGCAGATCGACCAAGCCTTCGAGACCGTTTTCCTCGAGTTTCACGGTAAAGCCCGAGCTGGTGATGCGGCTCACGTGGCCACTGAAGCGCTGCTGGCCATCTTTTTTAAGTTTAAGTAGGTAGCGTGCGGTCAGACGCCGATCTGCCGCATTCACTGCTTCGCGTCCGCGGCCGATGGCCCGCGTAATGTCGGCCAGCCGGTTCACCGGATAGTTGGCAGAGGTATTGCCCGCCAAACACGCGGAGATTTGCAGATGCACAAAAAAATCGAGGGCCTTCCTCAAAGGTGAGGTGAAGTTGGTATACGCCTCGGTGGCAAGACCCATGTGTGGCCCGGATTTATCGGTCAGGTTGGCGCGTGAAAGTAGCCGATTAACCATTTCCCGAAGCGGTTGACCATCATCCCCCTGACTCAGATCGGCCAGTATGGACCGATATCCCGCTACGGTATCCAGAGGCGTCTCTTTCAGAGAGGGTCGATATTTCTCGAGGAAAGTTCTGGCTTCTTCGAGTCGATCGCCACGAAAACCCCGGTGCACGACAAAGGGGCCCGGCGCGTTGGCGGCTTTCAAAAACTGTGCCGCGCATTTATTCGCCGCAATCATGCACTCCTCAACCAAATGCTGTGAGGCGAGTTTTTCGAAACTGTCGACATCGGCGATCTGCTTGTCTTCGCCCAGTATCCATCGATACTCGCGGCGCTCCTCCATTACCAGTTCCTGTGCTTCTCTGCGCGCGCGCAGGGTTCGGTAAACCTGAACCAGCGCCTCAAGTGGGTTGGTATGAGCGATCAGTTCGTCGCTGTTGCCGGTTACGTAGCGGTCCACTGCCGCGTAGGCGAGCTTGGCGCGGGAGCGAATCACGGCTTTTTGAAAGGTGAAGTCCGAGATCTCTCCCGATTCTGTCACCTGCATCTGGCACACCAGTGCAGGTCGCGGCACATCCTCAGCCAGCGCACACAGTCCCTGACTGATTGCCTCGGGCAACATAGGGATCATGTCGCCATGAAAATAGACCGAGGAGCCGCGTTGCGCCAATTGTTCTGCAAGGGTTTCAACCCCTGCCAGATAGGTTGTGGGGTCGGCCACGGCTACCGTCAATTGCCATCCCGCTTGTGTGACTTCGGCGTGCAGGGCGTCATCAATATCTACGGTACGTGCGGCGTCTATGGAGACAAACGAAAGGTGGGTGAGATCCAGTCGCGAGGAATCCGCGAGGGGGTCAACCTTTTGTGCCGCGCTGACCAGAGCGTGCGCTGTTTTGTCTGACCATGGTTGTGGTAATCCGGCTCGTGCCGCGCAGTAGCGATTCTCAACCCCGGGGGTCATTTCGTCCCCAAGCCGTTCCAGCACTTTTGCCGATGGCTTGCCGTCTTTAATGGGGTGTCGGAGTAACGCACAAGCAACCAGATCGCCCGATGCAACGCCGCTACGTGCGTGATGAGGGATAAAAAGCCATCGGGAGAGGCCTGGGATATCGGGCACAACAAAGGTCGCTTTGCCTTTTTGGACGATACGTCCAACGAAACTGTCGAGACCAGTTTCGATCAGTCGCTCGATATCGGCGACGGTTCGACCCGGTTTGTCTTTCTTTCCTTTCGCTGGGGTGGCGGGTCTGATGCAGATCGCAGCTTTGTCGCCGGGCAATACTTTGAGCATTTCATCAGGGGGGATGAAAATTTCGCGGCCGTCTGCTGTTACCGCAAATCCATAGCGGTGTTGAGTCCCTTTGATGGTCGCTTCGGTGCGCTCATTCTGTGCTTCGAGTTCCTCTCGAAGTCCTTTGAGCTGCGCCATCGCGTTGCGATCGAGCATGGCCGGTCTCGGCTCCTGACTGGTTCAGAGAGTCGCAGTGTTTCCGTCCTTTTTGGGACGCATCAACAATACGATTCAGAGTAGGGTGGGATGCTATCGAACTTCAACCTCCCTGTCAGGAAGGCTTTCGATATGTTTCGCAAGCAGAATCATTGACAGCACGGCTTAGCCTCGGTTTACTGAGGGGGTTCGAAATGTGGAGAGTAGAACACTGTCTGTCGTTACCAGAGATGGCCGTTTAAAGCGGCTCACGCAGACCACCGCCCTCGCCCTCGCTGCGCATAGGCTATCTCACCCCGCCATTTTGTCTAAACTGACCAGTCCATCGCACGCCAAGACGGCGGCGATTCGATTGAACCCCTGTTTTACCTCGTCCCCGAAGGAGGATTCATGCCCTTGATTGCAGCCGAGACTCACGAAGTCACTCAGCTCGAACCTGCACATCGAAAAACCTATGTATTGGATACCAATGTCCTGCTGCATGACCCCACCGCCCTAACCGCCTTCGCAGAGCACCATGTTGTTATCCCTATGACTGTGCTCGAGGAGCTCGACCACATCAAGGACCGGCGCGACAAAAGTGTCAGTCGTGAAGCGCGGATTGCCATTCAGTTGATCGATAAAGTAGTGGACAACGCCTCGCCCCAGGAGATCCAGAAGGGCGTCGATATTCCCGGCTCTAACCTCGATGAAAATCGTTTGGGCACGCTGGCCATTTTCCCTGATCAACTGATTGCAGAGGATGCGACTGTCCCGTTTCTAAACACCAATGAAGATCAGGCCAATGACAATCGTATTATCAATGTCGCGCTGAGGCTCAGCGCAGATTCTCCCGGTGCGTTTGTTTGTTTGGTTACCAAAGACATCAACATGAGAATCAAGGCGAAGGGATCCGGCCTCGAGCATGTGGAGGATTATCGTCACGACCGGGTGCTGGATGACATCGATTTGCTGTCCACTGGCTACGAGTGCTTTTCAGGAGATTTCTGGTCGGCGATCGAGCGGGTGGATACTGTCCGGGAAGAGAGTCTTACCTTGCACCGCATTCCTCGTGCAGAGTTGCCAGGTGCTTATCCCAACCAGTTTCTATATGACGAGCAAAATTTTATTGCCTATGTTGATCACGTTGACGACGACCATGTCTATCTGGCGGTCGACAGCCGAGATCATCTGATGAACCAGCGATTCTGGGGACTGGCGCCCCGCAATCTTGAGCAGGCGATGGCGATGCGCTTGCTCGATTGTGAAGACGTAGACATGACCGTGCTCACAGGCCCCGCGGGATCGGGCAAGACGCTACTCGCGCTGGCGTATGGTCTGCACGCGATTCTAGAGCAAAAGAAATACAATAAATTGATTGTTGCGCGCTCAACGCCGCCGATTGCAGAGGAAATCGGGTTTTTGCCGGGAACCGAGGAAGAGAAGATGGCGCCCTGGTTGGCGGCTTTTGACGATAACCTCGAGATTCTTCACGGCGCTGACGAGTGCGCTAATGGCAGTATCGAGTACGTAAAAGAGCGCGCCAGTATTCAGTTTAAGTCACTCAACTTTATGCGCGGCCGCTCATTCAACAGAGCGTATATTGTGATTGATGAAGCTCAGGGGCTGACCCAGTTTCAGTTGAAATCGATCATCAGTCGGGTGGGGGCAGATTCTAAGCTGGTGGTGCTGGGCAACCTCGCTCAGATCGATAACAAATACATATCACCACTCACTTCTGGGCTGACCTATCTCGTTGAGAAAGTGAAGCACTACCCTCACGCAGGTGTTATGCATGTCAATGGCATTGTGCGATCAAGGCTTGCGGCCTTCGCAGAGGAACACCTCTAGACGGCTCGGAGCAAGGTGGACGGTCTGATTAAAGCTGTTTTTCGCGGGACGGGTCGGGGTCGTCAAACAGCAGGAACTCTAGGCGCAGCACAATCTTCCACGCACCCTCGCGGTCGAAAAAAGGCTCGTCAATGCGCCAGTTGTAACTGGGTTCTACCTCCCAGAACAGAAAGTCGCGGTAGGCCTGCCGGCGAAATCGGACGCCAACCATATAATTGCTGACATGCTCATCGGGTTCGGTTTGACCTTCCGCACCAACATACAGCCAAGTTGCGCCCATCCTACCCCGCTCATTGTCCCACGCACGGGCGTAGGACAAATTGGTTGACCACTCCAAGCCATCGGTTTTTTCGCCCCGCATCAGGCGACTGTAGGAGCGAACCAGACTTCGCTCGTCGATGGCCTTGTCCAGCACAAACTGGGAAGTCCCGTAGAGACCTTCGTCATTTTCATGCATGACCCGCTGCGTGAAACGAAAGTTGAGATCTCCGGCAAAGTCATCTTGAAAAACGTACTTTGCACCCGGTCTGAGCCCAGAGCTCGAGACCCCCATGGTCAAGTCAAACCGATGTTTTTTGGCTTCTTTATTGCCCACCTGTAACTGGAGGCCAATGCGGTCTTCGTCGTATTTTTCACTGTCGCGTTCACCCATGCCATCCATATCCTCTCCCCGGAACACCAGATCCAGCCGATCGGAAATTTGTGGCAGTGCGACTTTGCCACCCAACCGAAACTTGACCTCATTGCTGAGTCGCTCGTCCCAGTCATAGATGGTCCGCAATCGCAAACGAGATTCTGCTTGCTCTAGGTCCCGCTCATCGTTACCAAAAAAATTATCGACCCACTGGGTCATCTCATTGGCTTTGCGCGTGGCGTAGTTATGACCCCCGTCGATCCAAGCTTCTTCCTCGCGATTGTCGAATTCGGGGTCTACTACTGCTTCTGATATGGCTGTATCGGTGGATGAACTGCTCCCGTTGGTGCTCTTATTCGCGGGCTGATGTGCTTCCGACCCGGTCGTAGGGTTCTCTAAAGATGGGGTAGGCTCTCCCAACTCATCTTGGGCTTGTCCGGTCATCGCCAATGCAATGCCGATCGTCAGAGTCATGATGACGGAGAGGCGGCGAACGACCGTGTGTGGTGTTAAGGCATGTATATCCATGACGCTAGGTTACAATAAGTTTATGGAATCTTTAATGCCCGTCTTGCAGGCAATTTTGCCACAGCACTTTTTGTCACGCGTGGTTGGGTGGTTCGCCCGGTTGGAGCAACCCGTCTGGCTAAAAAATCGGTTGATACGTCTGTTTATGGCCCGTTACGGCATTGATCTTACCGAGGCGACGTGCCGCCATGCAGAGGATTATCCAAGCTTCAATGCGTTTTTCACCCGCTCATTGCGCGAGGGAGTGCGACCACTGGGGCATACCGACTGGTGTCATCCTGCGGATGGTGTCCTGAGTCAGCGAGGGAATATTGAGGCGTCAGAACTGGTGCAGGCCAAGGGACGAACTTATCGCGTTACGGAGTTACTAGCGGGGTCCGAGGAGGAGGCCCGCCGATATGCTCAAGGGTGTTTTGCCACAACGTATTTGTCGCCCAGAGATTATCACCGTGTGCACATGCCGGTACGTGGCAGGCTGGTCAGCACGCGTTACGTCCCGGGCGACTTGTTCTCGGTAAACCACGCTACTACCGAGCGCGTGCAGGGACTTTTGGCGCGTAACGAGCGACTGGTCTGTTTTTTCGAGACCGATCACGGTGGGGTGGTCATGGTACTGGTCGGGGCCATGATCGTTGCCGGTATTGCCACCGTATGGGGTGGACGCGAGGTTCCCGGTACGGGAGCGGTTCGGGAGCAATTTTGGTTAGAAGGCGATGGGCCCGTATTGGAGGCTGGTCAGGAAATGGGGCGATTTTTTCTGGGGTCTACCGTTGTGTTGGTCACCGAAACAGCGCATCTCGATTGGAGCAACGAGGTGGGGGATGCGGTTACCGTGCGCTCGCCTCTCGCACAGTCCTCTGCAGCGTCCGTCGCCAGCGACACTGAGTAGAAAAATTGGGTTGGTTGCTGCGCTAGGAGGCGTCTAGAGCGCTTTGTCGTATTTGAAGATAACTCTCGAAGCGGGCCTCGCTAATACTGCCGTCTGTCACTGCGGCTCTCAGGGCGCAGTCAGGTTCCCGCTCGTGATGGCAATCACGAAATCGGCAGCGCCCCAGAAACGGCGAAAATTCCCGAAAGCCCAGCGCGATTTCAGCAGGCGTCACGTGGCCGAGGCCAAATTCTCTCACCCCAGGTGAATCGATCAGTCGCCCACCGTTAGGCAGGTGGAAAAGTTCTGCGGTGGTGGTGGTATGTCGACCTTTGTCTGCCAGCTCTGACAGAGCGCCAACGCGGATTGAGGCGTCGGGCAATAATCGCTGAATCAATGATGATTTCCCCACGCCTGACTGCCCGACCAACACTACGGTGCTGTCTCTAATCAGATTCGCCAAATCAGATGCATCTGACATACCGGAATGTGTGGTCAGTGTCCGGTATCCTAGTGTCGCATAGCGCTCTAGCCGTTGGGACAAGCCATTGTCCTTGAGCAGGTCTGCTTTGTTCAGTATCAGTGCGGCCTCCACACTCATGTGCTCGGCAGCCACAAGATAGCGATCCAATAAATTGGGTTGTGGTGCCGGCTCAGGCGCGAAAACAATCAGCAGTAACTGAACATTGGCAGCTATCGGGCGCAGCTGCCCCCGAATATCCGGTCTGTGAAGCACATTCAACCGTTCGGTTATTGCGATGATGACCCCTGCCTCTTCGCTGCGCACCCAGATGACGCCGTCACCCGCGACCGGCGATTCCAAATGAGAGCGCAGAT